>Ga0209367_1001627_pt1 | contig 28129 bp, 9 predicted proteins | sample WorMetLIZISLAND2_FD_187412 | JGI IMG/M metagenome (GOLD analysis project Ga0209367, IMG submission 187412) | Marine gutless worms symbiont microbial communities from Max Planck institute for Marine Microbiology, Germany - Olavius geniculatus... ...
ATCATAACAAGCACTGATGAGGAGCTTCTTACGAATGTCAACATCGATAACCTTGAATGACCTTGAACCCTAAAAATATTGATTTAACGTGATTTTTGGCGATTTTTGGCTGCAAAAGAGTGAATTATGACGAAATGGATGGAGATAGACTAAGATTGCCTCCTAACAGGAACTGCTATAGGCTTTCGCGCGTCTCATGAGCTTTGCTCAAATTTCTTGTTTTAAACTCGGGTGTACGAGTTTGAGAAGTTGTCAGGTTATTCAGATGTCCGGGGCTGCACAAACCTGCGTTTGCATTACTTTTCATGATGATGACATGATGATCAGGGTGTGTCTGTGTTTGTGCGTGTGTTTAGATGGGTTGCCGTCGATGTCGTCATCAGGTCCAGGCAGTGCTCCTCCGCCCTCGTCAAATCTCACCGATAACTTTGCTCCAGCTGCCACATCATCCACCTCGACGACCTCACAGCAACCAGCATCCACCAAGCTGCCCTACTCCACTAAGTGTGGTGCCGCTCCGACGTCAGTACAGCCACCCACGCACAGCCAGCAGGCGTTGCCATCTGGGGGAATTCCTCGGGGTGGCCCCGGTGTCATGGACGTACCCCCTACTGCCGGGTTCATGCCTCAGCAGAGTCAGGTTTTTGTGTTCTCGACGTCAATGGCAAACCAAGCGGCCGAGGCGGTGGAACGTGGTCTATGCCGGACAATCATTGATTTCCACATGGAACAGCCTCACACTCGGCACTTCCTACAAGTTAGTTGATGACTTCAACCTGGTAAACATTTGAAGATTAAAGCTACTGTGTCTGCAGTGTATGGCAAGAAAAGTATTCCCAGTGTCTTGTGGCCATTTTTTGGCAATCACTTGAAATTTTGAAGTGGGGTTTCACACGTCTGTTACCTATTTATAATGTAAGTAAGTAAAGTGTAAATTTATATAGCACATACTCAAAAAAATTTCTAATGCACTTAATAGTGTCATGAAAATGTTAAAGGGTATTTCATTATCTGTAACTACGACTGTAAAGTTAATGTTTTTTTTACTGTGACCATGTCATCATTTCTCACATGCAGCGGAATGTGTGAAGAATGAATGGTGTACCGTCTTTTTTGCTGCAGGAAAAAAATTGTCATTCGAACACCATAATGAACAATTTGCCAATGGCTCGGAAAACTAGATGTGTCCACCGCCAGCATTTTCATGCATGCAGTGACTTTTCATGATGTTTTTAACTGCTTTATTAATGGCAAGTTGTTCCGGGTGGAAGGCAGACTATTCCGACAGACGACAGACGCTATTCTGAAAAATGCTATTCCGACGGAAATTCACGTCGACAGAAACGTCATTACGCTTTACATTCACATTCACCAGGGGGCGACAATTTCATGTGTAATGGAGTATGATTTTGCACTTAATATTAAAACTAGAAATTTAGTGAGTCTGCCCAGCACCCTAAGTCTGATTGGGGGGACAATTTAGGGGGTTCACATTTCTCTCGTAGCAAAGTCATGTGGCCCAAATTCCAACGCATTAGCATATATGCAGAACGCCCATTGTCAACTTAGGGTAGGTAGACATTGGTTAACTAACCGTTGTCGTTAGTAGACCAAAGTTCACCAAATTTTTGGTTCAGAGCGGGAGGGACAGTAGTTGATAATGCCGTTTACCACTTATCAATATCTCCATCCGTTCCAGAAATTTTTGCGTTCAAAGTTGAAAGTTGTCCTACATCGCGCTGAATTTTGGACATTTTTCGTTATCCCAAATTTTAAGGGGGTGGTGTCCCCCAAAAGTTGTGAACAAGTTATTAGCCTCACTCAGCACTACGTCATGTGGCAGTTTCATTAGGCTACTCCCTTTGGCTTTAAAGTTGTTGTGGCTAATTCACAAAAATTTAAGCCAATTAATTATGGCCCCTTTTGAAAACAATTGTAAGGGGACCCCCATCTCCAGTGGGGGATGCACTAGTAAGACTCGGTCATGTATTTTCTGTATTTCTTTTGTTTCCCTTAGTAATGTTTCCGGTTTTTTTCTTTTCATTTTTTTCCTATGTTTATCATGTATTTTCTGCATTCCTTTTGTCTACCTTAGTAATGTTTGTAGTTTTTTTTACTGTTTTCCTATGTTATTGTTCTTGCGCGTTTGTCGCAAGTGTTTATCACATATTAAAATAAATAAATAAATAAAATAATTCTCTAGCACGTGTACAAATTTGGGGGCGCAGCACCCCTTAGGGACCGAAATATGGTCTTGCGAAAAAGTCTATTTGGGTGGGTATGATTCAACATCGTGATCTCGGCAATTAGTGGACCAAACTTCACCGGACTTTTTTCGCCGAACGCGGGAGGAATTGCAGTAGATCAGGTACTTGATCGATTTTGAATATCTTCATCCGTTTCGTAAATATTCGCCGCCAAACTTTGAAGTTGACCAAAATCGGGCCAAATTTTGCATGTTTTTGGCCCCTAAAAATTTTTTGGAGACTCCCCGGAAATTTTGGACCAGGATTATAAAATTGAACACAGTTCCGAGCATCACGCAAAATTTTGAAGCGATCGGCTGACAGAGCTCGGAGATCCTGCGAGGAAAAATGAAAATAAACCACAGCAAAATATATGCCCGCTCTGAAAGCTATTGCTTCCTGGCGGACTAATTACGGTTTTCGCTTGCAGTTACGGTTAGGGTTCAGATTCTGGTTAGGGTTAGCGTTTTTCAAATATTTATGTGACAATAATGCATGCCACAAGTTAGCATACAGTATAGGTAATAAGTTCGACTATGTTGAATGTAACTACAAAACTTGTCGATGGGCTATCCAGTGAAGGCCTACTTGGTAGGTCTGAGGAGCTAGTTGGTCCATCGGCCGAGGTCATCAGTTGCTTGACTGTCGCGGTTCTGACAGCCGAGTATCCCTGCGGCTGTTGGAATAACGTCTGTCGGAATAGAATATTGGTTTTCTGGTTTTAGTTTATACCAGTTTTAGTTACGGTTTTTGTTTTTATTTCTTTTCCTTTTTAGTTGCCTGGATTTCAAGCAGTTGCTGAGAGAATGGCCAACAACTTTAGGGGGTACATTTTTGCCATTCCCTGTAACGTGGCTCCTCATGGCAAGATGCTTTTTACGCACGAAAGCAGCTACTGCTTTCAGCGCATATTAGCCATCGCAATTCTGTCCGTCCGTTCGTCCGTCTGTCACACAGGTAGATCAGTCAAAAACGGTGCAAGCTAGGATCGCCAAACCTTTACCCTCTGCTGCCCGGAAGACTGCAGTTTCAGGAACCGTAAAGCTTTTCCATAAATTTGAACAGGGTCACCCCGAATGAGGGCACTAAATGAGAGGGGGTAGGCAAAATTTGCGATTTTTGGGCAATAAGTCGCTGTATATCAGTAACGGTGTGAGATAGGGCCTAGGTTACTATTAATCACTAATAGGAAGTTGTACACTGGCTCTTGATTGGCGCCGAATTCAGTGACCTTGAATGACCTTGAATGCCAAAATAGGGGGGTTTTATGGATTTTTTGGCGATTTCGGGCTGCGACACAAGTCTATATCACTCACAAGGTGGCGCCACGGAACTATCATTATGCGATCCAGATAGAGAATTTGGTATTTGTATATTAACTTGGCGTGAACACTCCAATTTTCAGCTAAACTACTGAACCTGAACTGCTATAGGCTTTCGCGCGTCTCGTGAGCATTAGCTCAAATTTCTTGTTAACTTGCCTGCGAATAGTAACCAGGCCTAATGTAGAGCAGCTTCGTTGTTTGTGACCACTACGCCAAACAGGGTTGCAAAAGAACTGTTTTCTTTAATAAAAGCCCAGCCCGGTGGTTTTATTAGGTTTTTGGGTTCCAGTTTTGGGTTTTTTAAGGTTAAACCAGTCTTTGTAAACAGGCTTAACTTGAGGGGTTTTGGGATTTTTATGGGTTTTTTTAATTGATTTGTGTGAGGTTCAGTTTGCTCTTCGTGCAGCATAAAATATGCCAGTCCAATATTGCGGATTTATAGGTTTCAATGTTTCAAATACCTAGCCATAATAAATATTTCATTTTTAGTGGAACAAAAAACTAAAATTCAGTTAAATTTAGGGTGCATTTTTGGTAGGTTTTTAGTGGTTTTTAGGTTGGTATCTGCTCAAGTGTCTCAATCCTGACACCAACCACTTTGTTAGCTTTATCCTAGATAAATTGAGTACCATCTTACCTGGTTGAGGTTAAGTTAGCTCGACATCTTCACCTGTTTCAGATGGCAGCAAACAGTGTGCACTGTATTCTTTTCAAGAGCAATTACTGTATTCAGTTTTTTTCAAGTTTATAGTGTTTCTAGCAGTTACTTTGAGATGATTCGTTATTTGCTAGATGCTGCATAGTTTAGTCTGTCTTGTATTGTACCATTAGTGCATAATGATGCTAAGCTAAACACGAGTAAAAATATATATTAGATAGCTTTTTTTAAAGTGGTGATGTTGAACAAAGTATTTTGGTTTCGTTATTAATGGAATAGGGAGTGAGTGAGTAGTTTCTAAAACACCAGCTGTAACGTAAAATTTGTTACTAATATGAATAGGCATCAAACAGATTAATGAATCATCGTCATTGTTGTCAGTGTGTGCAGCCGTTGTGTGTCTTGAGTTTACTCCCAAGTTACCCTGCCGTTGATGCCGGGTTTACTTTCGGCAAGTTACCCCGAGTTTTCCTTGATTATATTTATGTTTCAGAAATGCTGCTTTGTCTTAACTCACAATTTGTTCCTTAACTTTGTAACTCAAGATTTGCGGGTTACCATTAGTTGCAAAAACTGGGCATAAGTGTCTGTGTGAAGTCTGTGAGTACATGTGAGTGTAACTGGTGTGTCTGTGTTGATGTGCAGAGTTTATCAGTCGGAGGTCCACCGCAACATTCATCACAACAGTATGTTGGACCACCGTTCGGTCCTCCCGATGGCCCACCTCACATGTCGGGGGACCCTGGGATGGGTCCGCCGGGGCCCCCAGGACCGGGTGAGGGTCCAGGTGACATGGGTGGAGGTAGTGCTCTAGCAAACGTTGAGCTATGGGTTCAACAACAAAATGCTACGCTGCAAGAAGGTCCGTTCTCTCCCAGCTTTGGACCGACGTCACAGCCGCCCGGTGTACCAGTGGGACATCGAGCGCGATCTAACGCTGGCGACGGTTTACCACCACGAGCCTGCTGTCCCGGGCCACATCATCCTGGTGCGGACTTTGGTCCCGGCGGTCCGGCTGGTGATGCCATGTTCGGGGGTCCTCAACCACCGCCTGGGTACGCACTTGAGGCTCACCAGGCTCACATGATGAGGAACATGGCCGGGGCACGAGTCCCAGACGAGAACTTGACCCCAGAACAGCTGCAGCGGCGTGAGGAACAGCTGGCCCAGCTGCAGAAGATCAAGCAGATGCTGTTTCCTGAGAAACAAGCTGTCGGCTTTGAGGGTGGTCCACCGCCACGCTACGCGAGTGGCCCACCACCGGGGATGTACCGAGGTCCTGGCCCCTCAGAAGACATGCCACCGCATCACCACATGATGGGTCAACCTCCGCAGCGGTTCATGCATCCCGGCGGTGGTCCCGGCATGATGGTAGCACCACCTGGAGGCATGATGGATCAGCCTGTACCACCAGATGGCATGATAATGATGGGAGGAATGGGTCCACCGCCGTTCCCAGAACATGGACTGCCACCTAACTGGGAGATGATGACCAACGAGGAGCGTGAGTGGTTCCGCCTGCAGCAGGAGTACTACATGGAGCAGAGACAGAAGCGTCAGATACAGATGCAACAGCAAATGGCTGCAGCTGGTGGTGGTCAGCAGCCTCCCCCGGGCTTCTTTGATGACATGCCACGGGGACAGCCACCAGGTCGGACATCTGGACCTCTATCACCCGTTTCTCCGTCGTTCAACGGTGCATCGCCGAACGATCCTCAAGGATACTTTTTCCAAGGACAGCCGGGCATGAACTTTCCGCTCGACCGGCCGCCAAATTTTCCACCAAACGGACCGGGTGGTCCGCCACCGCCGAATTTCAATCCGGAGTTTGCTCATCATCCGGACGCCGGTGGATTTCCACCATACGGCAATCCAATGATGATGCAGGAACCAGGGGCTCCGTTTCCCGGTGGTCGATTTCCACCGATGTGTGGCGGAGGCACAAGTAAACCAAAGCGGAAGCGAGGTAGTGCAGCGGCGTGCATGCCATGCCCGGGAGATCGACCCGGTGATGATATATTCCGACATTTGCAGCCAGCGCCATCACCCCAGCAGTTCTGCTCCTTGAATCTCTTTGATGGTCAGGAACTAACCATCACCAAACAGTTGAACCTGGCCTACCAGGAGCCGACCGCGTCCTCATCCCCCAGTACACAGCCGCCGTCTTCAACTCCGCCAACAACTGCGCCATCACGCAAGAAAAAGAAGACAAACAATGATGTACGGATCAAGTCAGAAATGACCGAGGCTGGAGCATCATTAAGTCCTTCTGTAGGTCCCACAGCATCCGAATCCGGGGACCTGTCATCAGACCGGCCAGTGGTTTCACCATCGGTTTCATCATCTGGGGGTCGGTCTGGCGGCGGCAGTGGACCAATAACATCGGCTACACTTGCTAGTCTGGCCCGTGGCGTTGAGTCACTGCAGGACCGCATCCAGGCGGACATGCTACGTGGCGGGCCATTTGGAGCTGTACAGATGCCAGAACCAGACGAGATCGGTGAGGGAGAGTCAGAACGAAGGCCTAACGCTGGCGCTGGCGGCTCAACAACTGATCCAAGTCGAACTCAACGCTGTGCCACCGACGGAGCTCCTCTACAGAGCATCGCCGAAAACGTACCACCGGCATCTGACCAGTCACCGACGTCAGTCAAACAAGACCCGTCGTCATTGTTAAGTCCTTCACAGCCCACACAGAATGACTCCATTCCATCATCCGGCGGTAGAATGGTGGCAGCCAGCACGTCGGGTGGTGCTTCAGTTCAGTCTCCGGGCGGGATGGTCGGTAACGCCAGCGTGCAGATAGAACCTCGGGCACCTAACACAATTCAGTACCTACCAACACGACCTCCAGCGTCATCAGACCTCGTAGATCAGCCTGGTGGCATTGATCGTCTCAGCATGCCACCAGAAAGTGGCGGTGAAGTGTTCCGCCAAGTTCCTCCCAGTCAGTTCTGCCCCAATGGTCCGGCTGGCATGCTACCACCTGGTTACGACGGCCCGGTGCCTCCTGGCTATACTGGACCAATGGGTCGGTTTGAGCCCGTGTATGGTGAGCCACTATCTCCGGGTACAATGGCTAGTCGAGGCTGTGGGCCAATGCCGGTGCAGTTTCCAGGTGGTGAGATGATGTTTCCAGCAGAAGGTGGTCCATCCGGGGGTCCTGCTGGATATCCGGATGGACCTATGATGCACTCCGGTCCGGCAGGTTCAGGGATCCCATACCATGGCGGTCGTCCTATGTTTTACCGCGGCGGTGGCCCAGTACCACCTCAAGCTGGGCCCATGTACCGACCGGGACATCCGTCTGGCATGATGGTTTTGCCACCTGAGTTTAGAGAAGGCGTCCCTGATCGTCACAGTGGTCCGCTGATGCCGATGGGTGGAATGCCACGTCCTGGTGGTGGTCAGATGGTTATGATGGGCCCGGGACGTCCAGTATTACCACCGGAACAACCACCAATGCCGCCAAATCCCGCCCCTGCTCGCAGCCGGACCGAGTCGAGGTCCAAGAAGTCGAAGGAGTCAAAGCGGCGAGCAGAAGCTGCAGCAGCACGTCAGAACACAGCAGCAATGTGTGAGGACCCTGCAGCAGCAGCAATGATGGCTGGACGACCGGACCAACGTGGCCCTTCTGCCGGTCCATTTGGTGGGCCACCAGGGTCCATGCCGGGGCCTCCTATGGGGTTCCCACCAACCGATGGTCCAGGTGGGATGGTGGTTGAAAGAATGCGGCCAGGTCCTCCAATGATGGTGGGTCCGGACGGCAGTCCAGGAATGATGCGACATCCTGGTGACCCCGGCGTTATGATGATGAGTCCGGAGGAGTTTGAGATGTTACGGTCGACTGGTGGGGGTCCTCCACCTGGAATGATGACCGGTGATGGACGGATGCTTGTACACCGAGGTGGTCCTGGAGGAATGAGGACGACGGACCAGGGCATGATGATGATGATGGCTGGCAAGGGTGGAATGCGTCCCATAGATGGTGAAATGATACCAGGCGGACCACAGATGATGGTGCCACTAGGACCTCATGAGATGGAAATGAGGGGTGGTGATCCGGGTATGATGCCAGCTGGAGAGATGCGGCCAGGCTCTGGAATGATGATTAGTGAGATGAGAGGTGGACCGGCTATGATTGGTCCTGGTGAAATGCGGCCAGGCCCTTCTGGTGGTATGATGGGACCAAGAGAGATACGTCCAGGCTCCGGACCCATGATGGTCCCTGGAGAGCTGAGACCAGGATCGACTGCCATGCCTCTGTCGGAAGGAAGACCTGGATCTGGAATGATGATGCCAGTTGAGATGAATCCTGGTCCGGGATCGGTCGGTGATCCACATCGGCCAGGCTCCGGCATGGTGGTTATGAGTCCACGTGATGACAATAGTGGCGGTGATGGTAGCAAGCCACGACAAGGCAACGGTAAGACTGGCAGCGTACACCAGTTGTCTGACGGCTCACGTCCTGAAAGCATTGGTAAAAGGTCGGAAGTTGAAATGATGCAGATATCTGCCGAGAATGCTATGCGGATGAGTCAGAACATGATACCATCACAAGGCAGTGTGAGACCTGGGTCTAAGTTACAAGCACCTGTTGATGGTGAGATGAGGCCAAATTCTGTCACCGGCATGGAACAGTTGATGGATGGTGGAATGCGCCCAGATTCTGCAGCCATGATGGGAGGCCCACTCGACGGACCTCGAGGACGAACCAGTACTGATATGATCTTGACCAGTGATGGGTCGATGCGCCCCGGCTCAGCTCTCATGATGGGCATCGGTCCGGGAGACAACCTGAGGCCACGGTCAGAAGCAATGCTGGACCCACTGGAGATGGGGATGCGACCCGGTGCAGAGATGATGATGGGAATGGGCCCTGGTGATGGATCAAGACTGAGTGGCGGACCAGTAATGATGAATGAAGGAGGAGGCATGAGACCTGGGCCTCAAGACATGATAGGCATGAGTCTTGGTGATGGCAGAATGCGCCCTGGCTCTGCAGCTATGATGGCCGGCATGGGTCCCGGGGCATCAGAAGGAGCTGCCATGATGAATCCAATGAATCCCAGTGATCCTGGTGGCATGATCATGATGGGCCCAGGGGGTGAAGGCATGCCAATGATGGGGCCGATGAATCCGGCAATGGACTTTGATCCGCGTGCGGAGATGATGAATGCTCAGCGTATGGGTGCGATGGGTCCGCGGATGATGAGTCCCAATGATCCAGGAATGCGGTACGACGGAGCTAGTCCCATGATGCAGATGCGCATGAACCGGCCACCACGTGGAGAACTGGATTTCCGAATGATGGGCGGAGGAATGGAACCTGGGGTCCGTGGCGTGCAGTATGCTCCAGGCATCCGGAACGGTGGAATGTATCCACAGGATCGACAGTCGATGATGATGATCATGGGTGGTGGTGGCGCAGGTCCTAATCCAGGTGGACCAATGTCGGCTAATGAGTTTGGACCTGGCATGGGTCCTCCGATGGGTCCAAGCGATGGTGCCCAATTCCAGCAATTCCAGCAGCAGTTATACGCAGCGAAGGGCGGAGGTCATCATCCACAGCAGGGTGGACCTCCTAGTCCAGGTATGATGATGATGATGGACTCCCGGGCTGGCGCAGGTGGAAACTTTCCCGGCTTCGACCCGATCCAGAACGGCCCTCCAGTACGATTTGGGCCTCCGTGATCCAATCGTGAATGTAAAGTTTAGTCCGAGTAAGTGCTCATGACAACGGAACGATACGAGCTGGTGTCAAGCAGGCCTCGGCTGGGGATCTAGACTCTCCGTCGTTTGAAGTATGTACTTACCTGTCATACCCAGTCCAGTCCCCCTGCAGTCAGTTCCTAACGATGGCAGTTGTCAAGTCTACGAAGTTGTGAAGTGTCCTGTTTGGCATGCAGTCGCAGTGATGTGATAGCCGTGTCATCGTCACAGACTCGAGTCAAATCCGGAGACTGACAATCTAATGAACTGTTTCAATCGCTGTCGTACACAGACAGACAGAATTTTGTCGCATGCTCTCCTCCGGCTCTGTACATATTATTCCCCACACATCCACCCAATGCCACTGGGCGGATCGACACTATAACGTCATAGAGTATTTAATGTTTGGTTTCTAGCCGTGCCGTTCTACGTAGAACTGCTGGCTGCGCGTAGGCTTAGCACTGGTACTGTTGTACATAGCATTGCATTGCAGTTGCTGTTCGTGAACACATGTAGTGCTATCAAGTTGTCTGTCAGTGAGATCCTGTGTTTTGTTGTCTGTTGACATGTACAGTGTATCTATATGCTAAGTATATCGGGTGCCCGGCATGAGTATATATAGCTATGTTTGAACTCTGATTAATGATACTCAGCGACAGATAAGACAGACAGACAAACAGACTGTCTTTGTGTCCGTTGTATGTGTGTAGAACTTGTAAAGCATGATCATATGGTCATCAAGTTGTCTCAGTCTCTCTGACTATCTCTCTCTCTCTCTCGCTGTCTTGTTTGTGGTATCATGATCATGTTTTTTGATTGATTTATTTCGTATTGAGAATGCATTGTGAACACGTATTATGTTATGTATTGTATTGGCAGCCTCCCATCGCTGTCCCGACATTCACTGACTGACTGACTGCCAAATTCTGGCCACAACCAGTATTTCACGTAGATGTGAGAACTGAACGGACTCAGTACCCACTCGCTTTGTGGAAAGTTCTGGATTTTTCCTTGATTTTGAAGGTCCTGGAAAGTCCTGGGAAACAGTTGTGTCCTGGTGCTTAAGTTAAGGATGCTGCAATTAAGTCTTGGTAAATGAAAATCCCGTATAGTTGACGAATTTGCTGAGGGTTCAAAATTTTGAAAATCAGTTGATAATTGGCGAAGATACGGACAAAAGTGTCAGGTTTTTCATTGGCCCACCCTGTATATTTTATATGCTGCTGCTACCATGACAGTCTCGAGATGGTCATCAGAGTCACTCACTGATGGGTGGACAGAAACCAGTGTTGTAGCCAAGAGGATGGAAGAGGGCAACCACCTCCAACTTCAGTTGTGAATGCATTTGTGCAGTAAAACTAACAGAATTTACATCCACTCCATGCATTTTCAGTACTTTCGTTCCCAAAAATGCATTAGCAACCGGGGCTTTACTCTAGAACCTGCTGGGCAATTTTTGGTACTGTGTCAGGCACCTTAGCTAGTGGGCCTCCTCCCTAAGAACCCCAACCCCGTTCTTGGCCTTCGGCGTCGCTTTTCGGCCATTTAGGCTTCAGTCTCCCCCCCAACTCCAATTTCTGGGTAGACAAACATTTTGAAATGAGTCCAATTCATATAATGTAGCACACCCATTGTCATGTGAAGTGATCTACGTATGCCAGTCAGCAGTGTATTATGTAGACAGTGCATCATCGACTTAAACCTGCTGTAATATATACATAACCTTATGTATTATCTATCGGTGGTTATGTAGACCTCGTGATTCGTTTGGAGATGATGCGAACTGCCACGATACTACTGTTAAGCACGCGCTGAATTACACACATATACATATTATATAATATCATGTTATTTATTATTCATACAGTTACGTACGTATAATTTTGACGACGACGTCGATCGTGACAGTGGAATCAGTGAATGAGTGATTATATATCATGAATGATAGCTGCATGCGTGCGTTATGTTACCAAGTTGTGTTTATCATCTGTCGCGCGAACTGTTCTGTACGTATGTAATAGCTCTTCAAATGCATGTTTTTAAAGAGCTGTCTACGTCTGATGGAAAAATGCATTTGTGAAATGTGAATTGGCGTTGTCAGTTTAGTAGTTTTGTGTTTCCAGAAAAACCAGTGGCGAAGCCATGGCCAGGGCTGGAAAATTGGTCCAAAAACGTAGATTTTTTTTTTTTGGGGGGGGGGGTTAACCAAGCATACTTAAGTAACGGTCCTGCTATTGGCATGGTTGTCGTTCGTTTGTCTGTCCGTCTATCACGGATGTGTTGTGGCTAAGCTTTAGGTCATAGGGGGAAACTTTTACACGAATAATTAGCCATGTGTGTTAATCTCGGGCATGCAAAATTTCAGCCATCTAGTGCAAGGGGAACATTATCAGATTGGGGGTTGAATGGCGGGGGTAGGAAAAATGGAAGTTTTTCAACGGAAAACTGGCCGTATCTCTGAAACGGTGGGAGATTTTGCCAAGGTTGCTGTTAATCGCTAATAGGAAGTGGCATACGCTTTTTCCGGTGAAATGAAAGTCATCGACCTTGGATGACCTTGAAGGTCACTGACAAGTGACAACTAGTACGGTCGTCTATCCTATCGACAGCTGGGCTTCTTGTTTAAAAACCTTAAAACCGCAAAAGTCCAATTTTTAGGTTTTTTGTTTGTTTTGAAATATATTATATATCATATTTCATTTTATATTTTTTATCGTGATTTTCGAGTTATGAGTCCACGACACAATTAGTTCGTATGTTATAATTTATAGACAACAATGTAATGATGTGATGGATAGAGTGTATAAGGTGCTTTTTCCTGTGTCATAACTTTGTTTACGGTGTTTAATTGAACACTAAACCAAAAAAACTGAAAAAACCTTCAAAACTTAAAACTGTCAAATTTCTTTAAAAACCAGCTTATTTCCAGCTCTGGCCTTGGTGCCCCTCGGACCACACAGATGGTCATGACTAATGAGTATGATCAGAAGGCAGACTATATTATAGTATTGAAATACTAAGATTGTTCTCGCATGACAGAAACATTTTATTTCAAGTGTCCAGAAAACAAGAAATTTGAGCTAATGCTCACGAGACGTGCGAAAGCCTATAGCAGTTGCGGTTCAGCAGTTTAGCTGAATATTTGGGTGTTCACGCTAAGTTAATATACAAATACCAAATTCTCTGTCTGGATCGCATAACGATAGTTCCGTGGCGCCACCTTGTGAATGATATAGATTTGTGTCGCAGCCCGAAATCGCCAAAAAATCCATAAAACTCCCTATTTTCGCATTTAAGGTCATTTAAGGTTGAATTTGGCGGCAATCGAGAGCCAATGTGCGACTTCCTATTATTGATTAATAGTAACCTAGGCCCTATCTCGCACCGTTACTGAGATACAACGACTTGTTGGCCAAAAATCGCAAATTTTGCCCACCCCCTCTCATTTAGCGCCCTCGTTCGGGGTGACCCCCTTCGAATTTATGGAAAAGATTTACGGTTCCTGAAAATAGTCTTCCAGGCAGCCGACGGTGAAGATTTGGTGATTCTAGCTTGCACCGTTTTTGACTGATCCACCGTGTGACAGACGGACAGACAAAATTGCGATGGCTAAGACGCGCTGAAAGCAGTAGCTGCTTTCGCGCGTAAAAACTGTCCTGACTGAAACTGCAAAAATCCCTTCGTTGTCCAGAATGGGGAGCTTACAGCGCTCCCCCGTAGCTGGCGGCTAGGAGCTCGCTTGCTTCCTCTCCAAGAGCCCCTCACACTTCATACCGTTGAGTTTCAATTTTTGGGTCTCATTGGCCTCTCTCAAATGGTTCTAGATTCGCCACTGGTCTGAACACAAATAATTTACCAGTGTAGGCTTAAACTTATGTGATTAGGGTATGTTTATTTACTTGTTAAATTTAACATGATCTTACAGGACTGCAAATTTCGCTTATATTATAATCACCAGTAGGCCTAATGCTGGCCGCATTTGTATTTCTAGTCCAAATTTGGTCCAATTTTTCGTTCAACGGACTTCTCTAGTTGTTAGGCCTAATGTCTTGCTTTCAGTTGGAAAACTGGGCTATGCGTTAGGTTTTGCAGTATGGCCGGATCTGTTGAAACCTCTAATGTGGATCTTGCTGTTTGTATTTTTAGTTTCTTAATTTTTGTCAATTAATTACGTTAGTTGCTGTGTCTGTCAACAATTACAGGCGATACTATCTACACCGCGGTACATAAAAAACGTGCCACTTTTATTTTTTGAATAGCTGCATGAAACATTGGCCGATTTTAATAATTTTTGGCACGCAACATCAAGCTATACTTTTGACCACCTCACTTTAATACTGTCGCCACACTACCTTGTGATATGCAGAAGTCTTAGTTTGACCGTTTGCAACAATCAATTCACACTGGATAGTGCACGCGTTGGCTCAGAAATGATTAACTGAGTAGAGACAAACACAGTTGCCGATTTTTTTTCTCTCAAAAAGTCTTTACATGTCATATCACATTATCTTTATTACAGCATGTGCTCAAAATGTCCTCCAGCACGACTGCAAGCGGTAGATGTTGACACTACTTGCTAACAGCAGGTGCAGTAACCTACATTTCACAAGGTAGTGTAGCGACAGTATTAAGGTTAAATGGTCGAAACTATAGTCATTTGCATCAAGTTTCTTCTTGATGTCGCACACCAAAAAGTATTAAAATCGGCCAATGTTTCACGGAGCTATTCAAAAAAATAAAGTGGCACGTTTTTTGCGGACCACGGTGTATAGGCCTACTCCACAATCTAGGCTAAGCCTAGCGAAGGGAGCTGATTTTAATGCATATCATGAAGCGTATCATGGTATGTGGAAATGTGCTTTGGCAACGACGGGTGAGTGCTGATCACTGTAGAAAACTTGGAAATGGTAGGGAATAAGCCTATGACATTAAAGTTAGGAAATGTCTGGTAATAATGGTGAAGACAGAATCTTATAATTTGGCACATGCCTGGAGTGTTGCGACCCCTAGCGAATGAAAATGAGATGAAAACGACTCGCCGTAGTGAGTACGAGTACGTAGTGAGTACTCTTACTTCAGGTGCTGAACCCGATAAAAGTTGGAAGTTAAAACAGAAACGTACAGCGCCACGATTCACGAAACCTAAAGTAAGAAACGGAAACGATGTAGGTATCCGCCACGTGACTGAGTAAAAGACCAACAAGCTAATAGCTATAGAAACTGGCGACGCCACGCTCAAGGTAAAAAAATTGCGGCCAAACCGCTGCAGATTGAGACATGGTTACTATTTTGTATTGACAGTTAATAAGAAGTCGTCAGCACACTGTTCGATAGTACCATCGCCGACCCCTTACGACTTGCCGTTTAGCCAAAATACAACCAGAAACAGAGCATCCACTGTTCTGCGTCCGACGCTGATTGTACTGCGATGTGTGGCCACAGACATAACACACATAATAATATTATTTTCTGCAATAATAAGCCAATGAAGAGGCTAATCAAAGCTGATCTGCCTAATTTTAAGGACTGGATTAAAGCGTCGCCAGTCAATGTGATACGCAGTCACATTACAGAGAAATCGCAACTCGTGCTCCAATTTTTTTCAGCTGCATCCTGTAAGCCTAGTGGACGTTGGCGTTAGAGTTATAGGGTGTTTACACGATCCAGCAAACGTCCAGCAAATGTATTCAAAATACACGTGAATTGCTGGACGTTTGCTCCCATATGTTATAATGGAGCTGGACGTTTGCTGGATGTTTGCTGGATCGTGTAAACACCCCATTAGAGTTAGCGAAATAATGAAGTTTGCAGAAACGGAATTTATGCACGTTTTAGACCTGGCCGTATCAAGGCAGACACGGTAAAACACGCAATTAAAGAATCAAAATAATGTCTGTCACGTTTACAGCAAACCGCCGTGCTATGTAGGCCTATAGGCAAAGGTAGGCCTTTATCTTCTCGTCATTTCTTCCTGCCCCATGTAGCCATGGTGTTCTCGCTCCATTTTCCTCTTCGCGCCCGCTTGTCGGAGAGTTTCAAGTCGTTTTCGTCCCACCCTGTGTTTTTTTCGTTCAAAGCCACCATGAAATTCACGTTGCCGAGGCGGATGAGGCTTCGCCGTAAAGACTGGCAGAACTTCAGCCCGTACACGGTGTTCAGACCGCCGCTACCACCAGTTCGTTTCCCCCACGTCATCATCGTGTTTTCACTCCACTTCCGCTTCTTCCGCACGTCTGTGACGTCATCGGTGACATCGTGAGAGCGGGCCAAGATGGCATCGCAGAGTCGCGCGACCTCCAGCAGGCGTTCAGGCGACGGCCAGCGACCACCAGTGACAGACTGACAACTAGTGTGACCGCCAAAGTGGTCAATGATAAAGTAACCACGATTCGTACGATTTGAGTGACCACTAGAGTGACCTCGGGTGACAGAGTGACCACCAGTGTCGGACTGCTGGATAGTTGAGGAGCTAACACGGAGCGCCAATACACCGACGACAGTCACCGCTACGAACGCACGAGTCAACCATGATGACGTCATTTCCGGTCACTCACCAGCGCACAGAAACACCACTGTTCTGACAATCGCACTCACATAGACAGAGTTAGGCCTAATGCTGATGTTGAAAAAACATGTTAATCTAGTACAGTGTAGGTTGCTTTTTTCTGATTGAGTGAGTAGTTTCTAACGGCACATCAGCACAAAATGGGCTACTCAGTGCTTTAAACTGAGCATTATAGGGTGTTTACACGATCCAGCAAACGTCCACGTCCATTATAACATAACAGCAAACGTCCAGCATTACATTTGCTGGAAGTTTGCTGGACGTTTGCTGGATCGTGTAAACACCCCATTACGCCTACGTAAAAACGGAACTATTACGCATTGACGAGTGACCCACGAATGTAAAGGCACAACATGTAGCCTACAATAAGATTAAAGCTATAGGCTACTTGTAATTAAAAACAGCCTTTGTAACAAAACTATCTTTGTAAACAAAACTATCTGTTATGAATATTGGAAGTCTTGACTATTGACCGACGGAAAGAACGCGTATGACCTTGAGGTCGCACGTTATAAGCTCGAGAGGCAAAGCTCGAAGGTGACAATGGCTATAGGCCTATACACCGTGTCTCAAAAAACGTGCCACTCTTATTTTTTGAATAAGCTAACTCATTGAAATTGAAACATTGGCCGATTTTGGCAGCAAATGTATTCAAAATACACGTGAATTGCTGGACGTTTGCTGGAAGTTTGCTGGATGTTTGCTGGATCGTGTAAACACCCCATTAAGCAACGGCGCTGCCCGCCTATAATCTTTAAACTTATCAGTCTTTATTTGTGTGATATTTTCGCAGGCATTACCTGCCGTCTTGACTTGACACTAGGCCTAGTCTGTAATTTATATATTTGATATTTTATGTGTAATGCGTCTTGTCCAGTTAGACAAAACTAGCAACTTGCACAGTGTATTTAAACTGTTGTCACTGAATTACTGTCAGAAACGCATCTACTCCTATGATAAACCGACCCGTTGTCAACATCATTTGTCATCCTAAATTCGACGTAATTTAATGTGTACAGCAAACATCTGTCAAGATAATGCGACGGCCAGACACAACGACTAACGACTATTAGATTTGTGCAGCTAGTGAGTTATGTCTAGGGCTTATACGTTATTAGGCCGATATGATCTCTGTTTGCTTTTTACAGCAAATATAGCTGGGTACACCGTACGCTACCCATCGAAAAAGCTAAACCATGTTGCGCTGTGTGAAAAGTCATGTTTAAATACACGATGCTCTCGGTCTTCGTTCTTGTTCTTCATGCAGCTAAGACGTCTTGAGTAAAAAGTCTTCGTATTTTTATTGACAGTCTATCTTGCATCAGTGGCCGCTGGCTGGCGGGCGCATGGAGCAAATAGAACGCTCATGTCGTCTGCCTGAGTGGCGTCGAGCGTAGCTAACGTCAATTAACGTCGTGCGATGCCTTCATTTCACAGAATGATATGCCCACTAGTTGCACCCGGCTAATCAATCAATTGTGTGCAATCAGTCGTTAGAATAAAGTCTATGATTACATCGTTCTGTTAAAGTGACCGGTCGGCGACTGACTGCTAAGTGCAACTGTTCGCTGGCTGTCCATAAATAAGGCGCGTAGGCCTACAGAGCGATGTAACTGAAATGAACTAACTTTTGATGAGCTGACCAATGAGTGAGCAGGGCGAGCCCATTGGTGATTGATTTACGCGTACGTGCGCGTAGTCACATAGTTACCGACGCCGTGAGACGGTGCCTACTGTAATGCATTTGCAGTGCTTGCCCATTGGTCAGTTCGTCAAAAACTAAACCTTGTCAATTCAGTTATACGTCGCTCTGTACTCGCCTTAATAGGCCTCTACAGTTCACATTGCTAAGGGGCGACTGAAAACGCGGGAACGGAAAACGCAGGACTGGAAAACACGGGAACGGCAAAACGAAATCGAGTTCGCGAATGGATAGGCCTAGTCTTAGACCTTAGACTTTAGTTCAATCCGTTAACGTCTTCAAGAACCGCCTGGATGAGACATGGAAAGATATGGACATCTATAGCTGAGAAGTTACCTCGCTCATCAACAACAAGTACAAGCACAAGTAAAAAAGTGAATTGCGACGAAATGGATGGAGATAAACCAAGATTACCTGCAAACAGAGACTGCTATAGGCTCTCGCGCGTATCATGAGCATTAGCTCGGATTTCTTGTTTTGCTACTTAAGCTATTACATATATTGATAGTGGTTAATTAGTTATCGACTCGAGTAATAACTTCGTTTTGTGGTTTTCTTGTTTTCCCTCGACTAGCATAAAGTAGCCTACATTGCATAGGCCTACTTTCTGTTGTATAAAATTATATATTTTTGCACACCGGTGCAACGGGTTTTTTTGATCAGACTTCATCGCCATCGAGCAAGTTCGCTTTCTGCGCCCAATGCAAATTTCCTACACATCGAGAGTGACTACAGGTGAAAGAATTTCGAAAATCGCTAACTACAGTATTTGCCAAAGATAAGTGTTTTCAGGTTTATTGTTTGGACTCACCGTGTAGCACATACAGGGTGGACCAGTTTAAGTGAAGCCACTTTTATTTTTTGAATAACTGTGTGAAACGTTGGCTAACTCTTACTAATTTCTGGCACGCAACATCGTGAAAAAAACTTGACGTAAATAACTGTAGTTTTGCTTACCTCACCTTAATACTGTCGCTACACTACCTTGTAAAATGCAAAAATCGTAAATTGGTTATTTACAACAATAAATTCATACTGAGTATCGCATGCGTCGGTTCAAAAAATAATTAACTGAATAGCAAAAACAAGATTAACAGTTAAACCTATCATCTCTAAACAAAGTCAAACTTGTCACATCACATCATCTTTATTACAGCATGTGCTCAAAATCTCTTCCTCCAGCATGCACAAACGCAAGCGCGTAGACGTCGACGCAACTCACCAACAGCACGCCATTTATGTCAAGTTTCTTAGCGATGTTGCGTGCCAAAATTATTAAAATCTGCCAACGTTTCACAAAGCTATTCAAAAAATAAAAGTGGCTTCACTTTAGCTGGCCTGCCCTACAGTAGGCTGTGCTGCATTTTTTTCGTAAGATGCCGTCTCTCTACATGCGTGACATCCGCTGGTCATTTGCGGCTCATTAACCTTAGAGTAGCTTTATCATGCACTCAAATGCAGTAGCCGTGTGATGATCGTCAGGAAAAAAATTAATAATTTCGTTGTAGTCTTACATCGAGATCGTTATAACTTACATGTATAAATCCTACTGTTTTAAAATCAAACAAGTCTTTCACTTTATAAGCGAGAAACCATAAACTGCCATAGCCCATTGTGTTTATCATTTTTGCAAATTATTATGCAGACAATTGACAGGTATGTACAAAAATGTTTTAAATCAGCCAACTTAAGCCGGATGGGATAACTAGCCACATTTTGTGACATGCAAACTAGCCGATTTAAACTAAATTCAGCGGTCAAAACAGATGCTCTAAACTCTGCTTCTCAAACTTATTACTCGAGACCTTGAGGTCACGCTTATTCTCTTCCATCGGTCAAAACCTCAAACTTTATTTTTTTAAAAATATTGCCAAGGCATGCATGCCACTTTCAGTTTAGGGCCTACGTGTATTTCATTTACACGAACTTTACAAACTGCATCTGATAAAGCGGATTTTAGGCGTGTTGCGTTATTCGACGAGATTTTATTTTGCACTACATGAGCCAGCGTGAAAATGTGAAAATTTATGAGCGCTGTTGTTTGAAAAAGTGAAATATGTTAATTATTCAGCTGTGACGTGTAAAAGTTAACATACCGTAATGAAGTCGCTGTCTTCTTATTCCCGGCAAATAGAACTTGCCGACGATTGCACGTTGTTTTCGTTGTGAAAGCTGAACAAAATCTGCGTCTTGTTGCAGAGTCTGAAATCGTCTTTTCTTCTGCGTTAGTAGCAGTAGCTATAGGCAGCGAAAACTATAGCGTTAAGTAGCGCGCACCAGATATTCATCCGCAGACAGTCAGCTAAAACGTAGAGTGCGGCCGCTGCCGCATGCCCGTTAAAAACAACAGAATATTATCAAATTTAACAAGAATCGAAGTAATGTGGCAAACGCCGGAATCGCCGCTCCTTTGTATTCGCCAGGTGGCTGTAATTTGTAATGTTTTGGCTCAGAGTTAGACTTCAAAGTCTTCTCTTTCCCTGGGTAGTCAAAGAACTTCACTTTACACAGTGTATCCTTAGACTCACATGTGTAGGCCTACTTAACCGTCAAACGGTTAAGCAGAGTGCACGAATGTGACAGACGACAGACAGACAGACCACGCTACGGAAAATTGTGTAGAAATAGGCGGAATCGCTTGCGCTGCGGGAGCGATTCGGCATTAAAACGAAAAGAACGTGAGCAGCACATTTGCAGTTTATACGCCATGTGAAAAAGACTTCGTGATAACTATGGCCGAGGTAGACCGTTGTCGATAGTTCACTTGATAATAATAATAATATATAGGCCTATATATTCTGAGCTGAACACTGTCGAAGCAGCTGCAGTAAAATCTGCCACTTCACTTCCATTATTTTGCCGGAGTACGCCTTGGTATAATGGAATAATCAGTCATACAAATATGCATTAATTATTAGCCGGCCGAGTTGGTTGGCTTTTGCTACAGATGTTACCGTAGCGTGGTCTGTATGTCCGCCCGTCTGTCACAGTCGTGTTCCCTGCTAATGCTGTTGGACCAAGTAAGATTTTTTTCCAGGGGTACCTATATGACTCTCAAGTGACGCCATTACTAACAGACAGAAGGGTTTCGGTTTTCTAAAGAAAAGCGGAGAGATTTGGTGTGGAAACCGGCTGAATATACGACCTTAAATCCCATCCATCAAAGAACATGTTTACAGGACGCTGAAAGTACTGAATTAATTATCCCGCTGTTGATGGACCTAGTTCCTACGCCGACAAAAAATTGATGCGGAGCAAATTTACTCACAGCTGAGTCCGGGATATAATTAATTGAGCCTGCAGTTAGCGAGCTAGGCTTAAATTGCTGTAATTACTGTCAACGAAAATTAGTGCAGAACATGTCATACATCGTTCGTATAATAATTATTATTGCAGTTATTAGGCCTATGTTTACATCCAAGATGAATTAAGCAAATGCCGTCCATGAATAAGTGTCGGTCAAACGCATTAATCAATTAACGTTTATTAAAATAGGTTTTAGTTACTACTTGGATATAAACTGTGCGCTTTATTGCAAGCTCGCTAGAAGAACAAAACAGCTTTCGCTAAAATAGTTGACCGTACTAGTTGTCAGTGACCTTCAAGGTTATCCAAGGTCTATGATTTTTATCTCATCTGCAAGGGCGTGTGCGATTTCTTGTTAGTAATTGGTAATCTATAGCAATCTAAGCTTTATCTATGACCGTTTCCAAGATATGGCTAGTTTTTCATTGAAAAACGCACATTTTCACCTCTTCCATTGAACCCAAAATTTGAAAATGTTCCCTTTAAACTGCATCTTTCAAATTTTGTATGCAGGAAGCCTTGTCAGAAGGCTAATTATTCCTGCAAAAAGTTTTCCCTACGACCAAACGCTTAGCCACAATACATCCATGACCGACAGACAGACGACAGGCAGACAGACGACAGACAACAACCGTACCATAAGCTCGACCGTTACTTAAGTACGGTCGGCTAAACAGTAACGAAAAATTTTGTGTTTTCGAAACAACCAACCGTAGGTTTTTGTGGAAATATCCACGATATAATAACAGATTTCTGAACAAAACCTCAAATCAGCAAAAAAATCCCAGGAAACGGTATTGGATTTTGGATTAGCGTCTTCTATTTTGACTGAAAATTTACTTGGTAGGTCATATTTCATTTTTCTGCCATTTTCTACCGCACGACGAACGCACGTCGTGCGCTTGTAGAGCCAGCTTCCTCGTATAAACGGCCGGTATTAGCAACACTTTTATGGTCGAAAATTTCGCATTTTTCAGTCCTGCTAAATTTTACGGTTCGATTTTTTTACTTGTTCGTCCACAAGGCACTTTTCGGTTCATCATTTTCTGGCGGCTTTAACCTAATATTCCGTTTACACGATCAAGCAAACATCAAGCAAATGTATTCAAAATACACGTGCACGACGTGTGTGCTCTAATTGCTCAACGTTTGCTCGACGTTTTCTTGACGTTTGTTTCACGTTTGCTTCGTGTAGGCTATGCTTCGTGCATGCTTGATGTTTGCTTGACGTTTGCTCGACGTTTGCTTGATGATTGCTTGATGTTTTCTTGATCGTGTAAACGGGGTATAACGCAGCACGCTTACGCCCTAATATAAAGTCCGGTTAGATCCGTGTAGGCCTATAAAGTCATTCGTCGACTGATTGTATATAGCGTACGACAGCAGACTGCTGTTAAAGGCGGTTGATCGCAGCGTAAAGACTGCACCTCCGTGTTTTGTGTGTTTGTATATTTACTTGCATTTTGCATTTTTTTATTTTGTTGTTTAATTTTGTGTTTTCCGTACCGAGTACGTAAAACATTGTAAGGTTAGCATAGTTAACACGAGTTAGGCCTACCTAAACTGACGAATGACAAAATGAGCGCCAAAAACCTCGATTGCCGCGGTGTTTTGCCTTCACTCGCTGTGGGGATAACGATCGCGCTGTCTAAACCATCCTACTTTTCTACCACAATAACCATGTGTTTTCTTACGGGGCAACAATTTGTTTACTTTTATCAACAGCGTTTTTAACGTATGGGATGTTTTGCCGTCTGCGGTTTGTGTTCTAAAATTAGACAGTATCTAGAATTGTAATTTTACGATTGTAATTACTCGCATGAAGTTGTGCCATGAACTATTGCTATTTTCAAGTGAGGTAAGTTATTAGCTGACCACGATAAGCGCTGTTTAAGGCTAGGGTGTGTTGCCAGCAGTGTTATGTCCTTGCATTCTTGGTGAATAAATAATGACGACGCATGTCGACTGCTGTGAGTTTTCTCTACATAGTTGAAACCGGAATGAGTTGGGGTTCAGTTGTCCCGTTGGCGGTTGTCTTGCTGGTGGCGACTGCGATAGTGCATGACGTTGAATCGTGCTCCATGCCCGTCGGCTGGCGTCCACTCAGCGTCGAGGAGAAACTTCTGAACGCCGAGCAAGTTCTGTACGCGATCGTGCGCCGCACGTTCCTGGACGATAGCGGCCTGACGTGGCGCGAGAACCTCTACACGGCCGAGGTGGAAGTGTTCTGCATCATGAAGGGACGAAGAACGCCGGCCCTTGTCAACATCACCGACGTCGGTCTGTCTTATAGGGTGTTTACACGATCCAGCAAACGTCCAGCATTAGCACGTGTATTTTGAATACATTTGCTGGAAGTTTGCTCTACGTTTGCTGGATCGTGTAAACACCCCATTAATGACATAATCAGTCATGGACGTCTTGGCCATGGGGCGGAGGAGGCGGTAGTTGCTCTCTCCCTATAAATTTTCGGCCATGAAAAAATTGTCCGAATATCTTTTTGTAGAAACATTTTCGCCCAGAAGTGCATAATTTGAAGCTGAAGCTAAAACCTCTCCAATTTTGTAAAAAAAATTTAAGGGCAATATTGCAATTTTGAGCACCCATAACCGCCTCTGTCGGAAATTCGAATTTGCATGCAGCTGTCTGTTGGAATTCTCTCGGACGGTGGATCGATCGATCAATCTACAGGGTGGACCAAAAAATGGAACCATTTTTTGTACGCTACAATTTCACCAAATATTAACCGATTTTCACATTTTTACTGTCAGAATCAGGAGACAATTTGTAATCAAACTGTCACTATATATCCCGCCACACCTCAAATGTGTCGGTACACTACCTTGTAAAATATCAGTGTCTGAAGAATAACAATTTAAGATAAGACAACTTCTGCAACAACACATTTTAAGAAATTAACAACAGAAACAACGTGTTTGTTGTCTCAGTTATTGTCTAAAAAGTCATGTCTCACAGTTTTTACGTCAAATGTTCAATGTGTCCGCCTTGCTGCTGGACGACGCACTCGAGCTGGCGACGCCACTGGCCAATGACGCCATCAACCAAACGCTGCGACAGTTTGCCCCACTCAGCGACGATCGCTTGCTTCAGCTGGTTGACTGTCGTGAATCGTCGAAATTGATAGGCCATCTGTTAAAAAACATCCCAAACCACATAATTGACTAAATTTTAGTTCAGGCTGTTTGGGAGCCACATGCCAGGCTTGAGTGCGTCGTCTGATATTTCACAAGGTAGTGTAGCGACACACTTAAGGATTGGTGGGATTTTTAGTGATAGTTTTATTACAAATTGTCTCCTAATTCTGACAGTAAAAAATTTTGAAAATTGGTTAATATTTGCTGAAATTATAAGGTGTACAAAAAATGGTGCCATTTTGGCTCCCTCTGTAGATAATTCTCATCGCCTTAAGGATGAATTATGGTCACAACTTGAACTCAATTAAAAGGTGGCGGGAAGAGAGAAGGGGTGAAGCTGAAATCTAGGGTCCAATTTTTTTCGCTCTCTCCGCTTGCGAAATTGTAGGTTTACAAACACACAAGATACGGGCCTACCTTAGGCCAACAGACTTAAGTTTGTGGTGTAGTGTGATCACAAGTCGCTATGGGACCCAGCGGGTAAGTTTGTGCCAAGGGCCCCGCGCTGGCAAAAGACGGCCCTGGCACTGACTTTTGCCTTGGCCTTCCTCTCGAAAATGCCCAAAGCCTATCGTGACTGTTGAAGGTTACGTGCCGGGGATGTGTTCGTCGACGCGTCTGCTGGTCGGTGACAAATACGTCATCATGGCCGAGTGGCTCGCACAGGCAAACGACGTCTTCAAAGCCGGCATCACAGCACAGGTCGACTGGGACCAGTTGCCCGAATACACCCGGGCCTGCCATCTGATCAAGATGTATCCGCTCGGTACGACAAAATCAGTTCAACCGTTTAGTTTATACTGATTTTGCGCATGTCTTGACTTGCGTACGGTTTTTTCTGGCTTCAGGTTTTTTTTCTAGTTTCAGTTAGGCTCATATCGTTATTTCATTTTTTAGTTTTGTGTGATCTCAGGCTTCTAGGCTAGCTCTCACATAACTAGGCTATCGGTTTCTGGACTTTTTATGGTCGGATCGCTATCAAGTATAGTTACTTAACACAAGTGAACGCGCCCTGCATTAACCTCAGCCAGACAGGCCAGTACTCGATTTACCTACCGCGGAGGGATGGAAGGCTGAGTTGACCTTGTTGTTGGTTATATACCGAGATGGTTTACCTGACCGCAGACAGTCACCCATCCAAGTATAGTAACTGCTTGATAGCGGCCTGACTGGGAGTCGAACCCACGACCTCTTGACGGTTAGTCCGACATTCTAGTGACCCTACCGTTATGCCATCAAGTGGAGGTGTATATACAGGGTGGGCCAAAAAAGTAAGCTATTGTACTTTTTTCATATCTTCGCTAAATATTGACCAATTTTCACAATTTTTTACCTGAGACTTTGGAAGAAATTTGCTACTCAGTGACATGCACACCACACATATTATGTCACTACACTACCTTGTTGTGAAATATAAATATCCAAAAAATACAATATCTACAGATGGTAATAGGGTCGAGTGGTAAATTAACTAAATTTTAAAAATATTGAAGTAAAATGTCAAATATAAGTTATAATAAGTGCCAAAAAGGTTAAGGTGCAGCTACAAAGTAAGTTTTCATGTTTCAAAGAATAGTGCACAACTTGTAGGGCCGCACAGTTGAAATACATTGCTCTGTATGCTTATGCAGTTAACTGAGCAAAATTGCAGCCATCAAACAGCATTAATGTACATTGAAAATTAGTGCACAGTAAAATCGTTAAAACTATTTTTAAAAATGTTTAACATATACATTAATGTTTTTGACACTTACTATAACTCATATTTTGACATTTAAGTTAAATACTGCAAAAATTTACCATTAGGCCTTCTGTCCATCTGTAGATATTGTATGTTTTTGATATTTTATATTTTACAAGGTAGTGTAGCGACATAATGAGTGGGATGTGCATGCCACTGAGTAGCAAATTTCTTACAGAGTCCAATGGTGAAAAAATTGCGAAAATTAACCAATATTGAGCAAAAAATATGGCTAAAAGTGCAATAACTTACTTTGTTGGCTCACCCTGTAGTAGTGTCGCTAAATGTTTGACGTATATGCAGATATGGAAGAAGGATCGGTGGCGTCGGTATGTCCGACGCCGGCGCCGCCTGGCGAATGTTTGGACACTGACGAATTTCCACCAACTCACCCCCAGCCACCGACTCTTCCCGGTAAGTTAAACCGCATCATTGACAACATTACTGTTTACGATAATACGGAATAAGACAGACATTTGCCGGAGATAGACCTATAGTGGCTTCGTAACAAGAAGTAAAAAAGGGGGCAGCCCCAGCCTTAAATTTTGAGCTGTCGGAAATTTGACGAAAAATCTTGTCAAAAAATTTTAGTCCAAAAATGCAAATTTTGGGGCTAAAACCAGTTTGGGAAAAATTTAAGGACGAAATTAAAATTTTCAGCACTCAGTCGAAAATTTGCAGTGTCTGTCGGAAACTTGCAAATTTTCTGCCCCACCTTCTTTATTAACCCACCTCTACGCTGGATAGACCTACTTTCTAAAAGTCATTGTAGGATATAGAAGTGTGAACCTATATGGAAGATAGTACAGCACTGTGTCTCTCAGTAATACCCCGTTTACACGATCGAGCAAACATCGAGCAAATATGAAGAATGCATAAAGCATAGCAAACATCGAGCAGACATCGAGCAAGCATCGAGCAAACGTCGAGCGTTGAGCAAACATCGAGCTAGCTCGTCCAGGTAACATATAGCCAGCTCGTCGAGCCAGCTTGATCGTGTAAACGGGGTAAAATAATAATTATAAAGTATGCCGGTCGTTTATTTGATCTTTGTAGATTTAGTTTTATAGGCGTTTTTATGCACGTTTGTCGTTTTGTGGTTTTTTATCACGTGGAGATCATCGTGTGTAGGCCTACATGTCTTTTCTTGTGCACTGTGCTACTCAAGTGGCAAACATCATATAAATAGCCTATAGAAAATGCGCTTAGGCCTAAATAATTAATTATTCGAAATTAATAAATAAATTACGACGTTTCTCAATTTTGAGAATATGTGTTTAGAATAGTCGTACGATTTTACTAATTATTTAAGCCACATTACTACAAAAAATTTACGGTGACAGAAGGAGCAAACAAATAGATTGAAGTTTGGTTATTTGGTATTTGACAGATTTTCTGGCTTTATGAGGGAAACTACATCAGTTTCCTACTAAATGTCAACGTAAAATTCAAGTTTACCGGTAGGTTTAGTGCGGCATTGGTTTGAAAACGTCGTGAACGGCCAAACTATGTCTTCGGCATTTTACAAGGTAGTGTAGCAACAGTACTAAGGTGAGGTGGGCAAAACTGTAGTCATTTACGTCAAGTATATTCATGGAAAAAGTCAGTTCTAGTTCTGCTACATAAGAAAGGCAGTGCTATGGAATGCAGCAACTACAGAACGATTGCCTTGACAAGCCATCTCGGCAAAGTGCTAATGATGATCCTAACAGAAAGACT
>Ga0209367_1001628_pt1 | contig 28128 bp, 17 predicted proteins | sample WorMetLIZISLAND2_FD_187412 | JGI IMG/M metagenome (GOLD analysis project Ga0209367, IMG submission 187412) | Marine gutless worms symbiont microbial communities from Max Planck institute for Marine Microbiology, Germany - Olavius geniculatus... ...
CGACGTAAACATTACGTTACGGGCTGTTCGCAGTGCCGCTGCTATATTTGTTTGTCCGCCGTTGATGTCAACGTTGTCGACAGCGTTCAGCATAGACCGACTATTCCCGTATCTGTTGAGATGAAAAACGATTTCAACACCACTGCTGAACTTCATCAAGCCGACTTGTGTCAGGTCAGAGCTGATGGGAAATGCTCCAATGATACGTTTGATGAAGCCGAGCACTCGCACGTACCAATTGTTATACAGTGGATCGTTGACGACGATGCTTGCCGACTGGTCAACCACTAAGACTATATCAGCTGCCCTCGGACACGTTACGTTTACGTTTCGTGCTGCAAAATGCACGTGTCATAGCGGCAGTATTAATCTAAGGTATTGTGGAGAAAACAACGCATTATCTATATGTACTATGCAGTTGAGAGTCACTTAGTAAACGTCACTATTACGACTTGTGATGAAACAGCAGGTCTATATATTAAAACACCTTTTCAGACTGTGAAGCAGTAATGCGTCGCATAAACCTAATATACATGAGCTTGAATCTGGCCTTGGTTGCGTTACAAAAATCCGCTAAATCCAAAGCCGTTGTCAACACTGTCGAACTTAATATAGTAATTGTCGTTGGCTCGTGCATAAATGTAAACAACTTACAGTCCTGAGCGGTGGAGGCATGTAGAAGCAATAGGATGACTGCAGCAGCAGACATAATAAAAGCCAACGATCGCCGCATCACGACTTCGTTTGTCAACTATCTTCACACAGCTTAACAATGAGCACTGTAAAAGATACACGACAAAGCGGTCACAAAATAACCATATAGATAGAATAGTTTCATACGGTAACTAACGACGATGTTAACACAAATTCAAGCTAAAATAATATTTACTCGCTGGTGTGATCATGCAGAATATGTTCAATCTGTTTTGTTATGACATTGCGTTCCAAATGCGTGAGACTTTGAAGTTCAAATCGTTGCTTTTTAGTATTCTGGCAGAAATGGTACAACAGCTGATTAGGAGGCCACCTATGTAACAGAACGAGTTGGTTGTTTGCTACGACATCAACGTACGACGCGGTGTCTACGTGTCTGCAATGAAATTATAAAAAGAACAGTACTAAAACTAGTCTAGAAGTCTAGCGATTCGTGACTAAATCTGTTTTAGTTTTGTATTAGTCTGATCGCACATGTAAGAAACTTTTGAAACCTTTAACAAAGACCGAAGTAATTTAGCAAAACGCAGAATCGCTGATTGATACTGCTACCTGGTAAATCACAAGACATTTTTTCGTAAGCCGGCAGCAACTGATGTTTCGGCTGAAGATTTGACGCCCAAATTAAAGACCCCCATTTGACAATATGTTTTGACCCCAAACGTGCACCCGCTTGATGGCATTCTAGCAAGGTACACGAATGTGACAGACGACGACAGACAGCTGGCAGACAAACCACGCTACGGAAAACGTGAAGCAATATGTATAGTCGCTCGTGCGCTGCAAAAAGCGATTGCACCTGAAATGTATCACGTCAATCTGACGTTTAGATACTTAGCCAAATCTTCAACGAAGTCGAACAGTAAGTAATACACGCCTTGCTCTTGCATAAGATATTGCTAAAACGAACGACGAGTCAAAACTGTCAGTTACGTTTTATGGACCGTGTTACTACATGATTTGGTATGTAAATCGCTTATAGTCTTGGGGCAAAATAGTAATTAGTTGGCAGTAGACGACGGCTTGCTTATGATATTAAGTCAGTTGCATGATCGCGTCGTGACAAAGCAATTATTAAGAGTAATTATAATGCAGTGACTGCAGTCGACTCGTGACTAACGAATAACGATGAAGTCACTAAACGGTTTCACTAAACCGCTTACATGCAGATGTCGTCAGGTAAAGTAAATTAAAACAAAATAAAAAAGATACCGTGTTTACGAAAATCTAGTCTGCAATCTAGTCTAGTTTAATAATGCGGAACATCGTATTAAATAATCCAAAAACGACGAAACGAAAAATGCGGAAATTTCACGAAACTCTTCACACGGCTTGAAACTGCAACGTAACTAAAATTGTGTTAACTTGCGACAGTCTTTTTTTAAAAGTATGCTTCAGTCTTAAGCCGTGGTTACATGTGGAATAAAACTTTTAGGCTACACAATAAGTAAAAAAAGCAAATGTCTTACTTTTCACTAATCTTCAACACGTGTTCTAAATTTTTAAGAGGTTTTGCAACATATACTCTTCGCCGTCAGTTTTTGTTTGATAATTGTACTCAACTCTTCAGAATTTTTGACGCGCTACAGCTATAGGCCTACTGTACGCGTCTATATATGGCACGATTGTCGTCTGTACGTCCGTCGTCCGTCGTCTCTAACAGTTGTATTGTGGCGAAGCTTTAGATCGTAAAAATACTTTTACACGAATAATTAGCCCCGTGTCTTAAACTTAACCATGCAAACTTTTAGCGATTTACTGCAAAAAAACATTTTCAAATTTGGGGTTAAATAAAGGAAGAGGGAAAATGTGCGTTTTTCAATGGAAAACTGGCTATCTTATAAACGGTGAGAGATAGAGCCAAGGTTACTATCAATCATTAATAAAAAGTGGCATACGCCCTTTCAAATAAAATAAAAATCATCGACCTTAAATGACCTTGAAAGTGAGTACTGCAACAGAAATTGTATAGCTCATAGCGCGTTTTCCCTAGCAATGCAACAGCCGGGCTTTCTTGTTTTTCTACGTTACAGAATTTGCATAGCACGCTCGCGTAGCTGGCCGTGAACTGTTCTGCACATGCGCCAGAAACTCTTGAATCAGTGCTCGATCAGTGCGTTTGAATAAAATAAACACACGTCAATGATCGTCAGGCTTGCCGTGTATATGGATGTCATATATCCATAGATATATCCATGGATATCCAAGGAAAATTTGTGGATATCGATATGGATGTGGATGAAAAATTTCATATCCACGGCAAGCCTGAATCGTCGCATAGCGTTTTCATCTGTCAACTCTTTCCACACAGCATAACAATAAGCACTGCAATAAAATAAACACTGCAGTGCACTGTACGTATGTGTTGTTTTATCAAATATTTGATCGAACGAAGATGTATAAACACTGTCGAAAAGCAAACGCACCGGCAGCATACGTACGTGTACAGTCATCGTGTAACGCGTAGGCCTATAGACTAAGTAATAAAACTACTACGAAGCAATATCAATACTGTACATTAAGTGAGAGAGTACTTCGCACTCTATAGTAGTCACGCGGCCGTCCTAATTGGTCGCGATACGAATCTGTCCCGTACATCTGTCTGTTGCGCACGGGCTTATAACTCAAAAGCAAGATGACATGCAAAAACCGACATTGGCGTAAACGTTTTCCAAGGCAGAGTTGAGCGTTGTGCAAATTCTCATCTCAAAAGATCAAAGATCAAGGTCAGCAAACTTCAGAAACCTTCCAAAATTGACGAATATATCTTTTGCAATTTAACAGTTCCATTATTATTTATATAGCTTACTATACGGCAAAATAAAAGTAAATTTTCTATTAAAGTTAAAATGAGTGAGTGTTATATGCGAATACGGTCGCACAATATGTTGGCCTCTGGTCGACATTATTCTTTTTAGTTTGTAGTCGAGTGAAGACTGGATGATATAAAGGGAGCGGTAATGATTGTCAAATCAACGCGAAGACATGTTGTCGTAAGTATGAAGGCAGTCGTCGACGCGTTGGCTGCCTGCGTCCGTAGCAGGCTGCTGATCCTGGTCCGGGCTCATCAGGTAGACATTAGGTAGGCCTATACGTGGAGCAGACGTCGGCATCATTCTTCCATTACTGTGCACGTCTTGATGCGGCACGTACAGCTCGTTGTACAGCGGCTGCTCATAGCTCACAGGCATCATCGACAACGAACGTCTGCAAACACATTCACAATTCACTTAATCAAGTTTGCACAGAAGCGGTCATTGAAATTTAAATATTTTTGAAACAAAAATTGGAATAATAATTGGATTAAGCTAAAGCTAAACCAGTGACATTAGTCGCAATACATGACAGACAAAAACACACACAAAAAAAATCAACGTCAACAGTGCAATACATAAGTATTAGGTAACTGATAAGTACTGAAATCAAAGGCACAATGAGAATATGAAACCACGAATAAAACAGAAATGAGCAGCAGTAAGTTAAAACTGCCATTAGTGTCGTAATTATAGTAAAGTAATAGGATACCTGCGGTATCGGCGGATGATGAAGAAAGATCCGAGTACAACGAGCATCACGAGAACGACAGCAATTACCGTAGGTACGATCCACTTCACTGCAGTTTTCGACTTCAGTGCCTAACATACGAGCCATCACATGTTTTAGAATATAGCCTATATTTTTGTGCACACGATGACCAATGCCGTGTACACTGTACGTACATCGTCATTCACAATTTCACAAGACACTTAGTATCAGTTTCATCAATAGCGAAGACCTGCTGATTATTTAGGCCCCTACAACAATTCTGCAGTCATAGGCCTATGAGGAAAGCAGCTAAACGATAGGAACAACGTTTGAAGATCGTTAAACCGCTGTTGTTTATCAACCCAAAAAATACAATAACAGACAAACGAAAAACAGCGAATGAAAAACTATCTTTAGTAACATTTTTCAACTGACTTCACAATAGCCTGCTGTTGTTGACAAAGGAACCTCAATGAGCAGACCACTAAAATGAGTGAATGCTAAAAAGATATAAATTTACTTTAATATGAAGCAAATGCCAAATACGCTAATCAGTTGCTGATGATTGACGATAAAGTAGCATCAGCAAACAAGCGTACGCCGATGGAAGCGCGAGTGTGTGGAACGCATCCATCGTCCTCGGACAACTCCAGAGGAAGCATTCGCTGAAACTCTTCAGACGACATGGAATCAAACAGCGTTTCCACGGCACTCCAGCTCAGGTGAGTCGAGTTGCATGTGATGTCGAAGAAGAACAACGTTACGTCTTTTCTGCAACCGACACACGCTAAACCTGACAATAATACGTACTTTTCTTAAGATGGCTAAGATATAAATGAACACGGATCAGACACTAAAACTAGACACAGCAGCAAAAATATGTTTGCTATGAAGCAGTTAACCTCGCAAACAAGTATGTACTGCTTTTCTGGCGGCAAATAGAAAAGTATACAGCAAAAAGTGACATAAAGTGTTTCGAGCGTTTCAAAATAAGCTAAGCATGAATTTCAAGAAATACTACACAGAATGTTCCGCACGTATAAGCAAGCGTGAATTTTACCCGGCCTTGCTGGTACAGTACTCGAGGCGATAGTCGACATAGACCATGTGACCGCAGTCAAGCTGCTGCAGCTGGGATGTGGTCCGGTTGCCAATGGCAACGACCAGACGCTCGGCATCACCTGGCTGCAAGTGGCCGCTGAAGACGAACAATCTTTCAGCTTCTGCAACAATGCAGCGTGTCACGTCACTCGTAGATATCTGCTTCTTGTGAAATATTTTAAAACTATAGTGGACAGCGAATAGCAGCTACATCTATCACACATTTCACTCATCCAATTTATCCCGTTACAATAGACATAATGTAGAAATAATAGTAGTAGTAAACGACAACGTTCATGACGTTGTCATCTCAGAACCGCCACTGCAAGGGTTTACTCGGTTCGTTTGATGAAAATAGCACGAACTCCAACGGGTGCCGACCTTTGGATCAGCCGGTTGGCTTGAACCGCAGATCCACCTAAACTGACAACTATTTACCACCGGCTTTTATTAATACATAGCCCGACAGCTAATACTCATTTTACCGTCGCACGGAGGATAGGAGGCTAAGTCGACTTGGTGGGTACCTGTTTACGTACCAACATGGTTTACCTGCCTACAGACAGTCACCCATCCAGGTAATCAGGACCGGCGTATAGAGTAACTTCGTTGGTCGGACACAGCGCGTTACCGCTACGCCACGACACAAACCAGTTACTGAACGTACCATCAGTTTCGAAACTGTCGTCTTCATCAATGACGTCACTTATGTCGTCATCAGGTGTGAAGCTGTCGTCAATGGCAACGTCACATCTTTCGCCTGTACGTTATCACACGTCATGTACACAGCACCACAACGCTAACCTCAATCCTGCGCCGACCCATTTTATTGTACCTTTTATTTTACTGCACTTACATCAAGTAACGGAAAACTAAAAATGTTGCTTTACGTTTTCGAGAAATGCAAGGCACACTGCAATTCATAACAAGAAATTTGAGCTAATGCTTACGAGACGCGCGAAAGCCTATAGCAGTTTCGGTTCAGTAGTTTAGCTGAAAATTGGGGTGTTCACGCTAAGTTAATATACAAATACCAAATTCGCATAACGATAGTTCCGTGGCGCCACCTTGTGAATGATATAGACTTATGTCGCAGCCCGAAATCGCCAAAAAAATCCATAAAACCCCCTATTTTGGCGTTCAAGCTCATTCAAGGTCATTGAATTCGGCGCCGATCGAGAGCCAGTGTACGACTTTATATTAGTGATTAATAGTAACCTAAACCCTATCTCACACCGTTTCTGAGATACAGCGACTTATTGGCCAAAAATCGCAAATTTTGCCCACCCCCTCTCATTTAGCGCCCTCGTTCGGAGCGACCCCCTTCGAATTTATGGAAAAGCTTTACGGTTCCTGAAACTAGTGTCTTGCAGGCAGCCGACGGTGAAAATTTGGTAATCCTAGCTTGCCCCGTTTTTGACTGATCCACCCGTGTGACGGACAGACAGGCAACAGACAGACGGACGGACGGACAGACGGACAGAATTGCGATGGCGCTGAAAGCCATAGCTGCTTTCGCGCGTAACTAGCTTACATACATTACATACAGTTTACGCTCAAACGTTTGCCAAAAATGTTTTAGAGTATTAAATTATTTTACAAATTTACCATGATTATACACTCCTTGGAGATTAAAGTAAACTACGTACATGTAAAACACTTCAGCATCGGCCCCCAAGCGCTGGTAAGTCGGGAAACGTTGTGCAAATGTTCCAACTTCCTGTGCTCCTGTTATCAAGCTACGCGCAATCGCGCGAAACGTTTCACAACCTTTTTTGCACGTGAAACATGAAACATTTGCACAGTATTTTTGCAAACATTTTTTTGTTTATTTTGCGAACGTAACATGACAATACACATCGTGTGAGAGACCAATGCCGTAATGTAACGCGTATATACCTGTGAATTGATGGCTACAGACGCAGGTAAATCCGGATTCTTCGTCAACACACGTGGCGTTGTTGAGACACGTGTTCTGCTGACAGACACTGTGTGATGGGACGCTGCAATCATCACCCGTCCAACCCGACTCACAGCGGCAGATTAACCGCCCAGTTTCTTCTACGACGCATTCGCCCTTCAACCAAATCGACAAACAGAAACCACGAGTTTATCCACGAGTTTATCGTCTTTTTGCGCATTACTCCTGTGTCATAACTTATCAGTTTATATGCATCGTGAACTAATGACCGATTCTTATTAAGTTATTATCGAGTACCAACCCTAATTTTTAACGTAGAAATGTTGGAAATACAGCTGCAGGCATGGATAATTATTTACGTTCAAATGTACGGTATAGCCCACCTTGTGAAGACATTCAAGAGGACAGCTTTCAAGTTTTGTTTCACACCGGTCTCCCGTCCACTCCGCTGGACACTCGCAATAATGTCCGGTGTCGTTGCTTGACGTGTGACATGTTCCACCATTTTGACAGAAGTCGCTATCACAGTCATTTATGTCACTTTCACAGTTCCGTCCTGGAACACAAAATGTACGTAAACGATAACATTTTTGGTGCAAGAACATAGAAAGTATTCGTTAAATTATCTCAACTGACTAAATGATTAAAGTGTTCACATTATGCTGTTTTGTGTTTTACAGAAGTGGCATAACTATTTTCATTTCTGTCGAGTAGGTTAGCCTACATAAACAGCAGTGCGCAACAAGCAAAGATGTCGTACGCGCTCTACAGGGTGGGCCAAAAAATGGCACCATTTTTTGTACGCCTCATAAATTTATCAAATATCAGCCGATTTTCAAAATTTTTCCACTGTCAAAATCAGGAGACAATTTGCGATAAAACTGTCACTATAAATCCCACCACACTTAAAGTATGTCACTACACTACTTTGTCAGTGTCTTAAGAATAACAATTGAAAACAAGACAACTTTCATATATTGGTAACAACACATTTTAAGAAATTAACAACAGAAACAACGTGTTTATTGTCACAGTTATTGTTTAAAAATCACATCTCACAGTTTTCACATCAAAATTTTCAATGTATCTGCCTTGCTGCTGGACGACGCATCGAAGCCGGCGACACCACTGACCAATGGCGCGATCAGCCAAACACTGTGGCACTTTGCGCCATTCTGCAGCAATGGCTTTCTTTAGCTGGTTGACTGTTGTGAATCGTCAACATTGATAGCCATCTGTTGAAAGGCATCCCGAACAGCATAATCGACTGGATTTAAGTCTGTGTTGTTTGGGGGCCACATGCCAGGCTCGATCAACGTTGATCATGTAACTGGTCAGTGGCGTGGCCGGCTTGAATGCATCATCTGATATTTTACGAGGTAATGTAGCAACACACTTTAGGTGTGGTGGGATCTATATCGACGATTTGATTACAAATTGTCTTCTGATTCTGACAGTGAAAGAATTTTAAAAATCGGTTAATATTTGGTGAAGTTATGAGGCGTACAATAAATGGTGTCATTTTTGGCTCACCCTGTAGCGACGCGTCAATCGGCAGGCATATTCGAGCTCTAAAAGTTTTCGACGTCGGATGACCTTCGTCTTTGAATTTCGGAGATAAAAATTGGCACAACGCCGGTTAGGCCTACTCCTGCCCTGGAGAACGTTTACGCCAATTTTTCTACGCCGTTTTGTTTTCGAGTTAAGAGCACGTACGGAAGAAATAAACAAAGGGGCAAGAACCGTAATGCGGTCTATTAGGACGGCCGCGTAAAATTACTAAACTTGCCAGTAGCTAGGACACACGTCACAAACCAGCAGCGGCTGACCTGTGAACTGAGGAGGACAGGAACACGAGTACGAGTCGCGCTCGTTGTGACACTGAGCCTCGTTTTGACACGGAGAACTGGAACAAGCATCCACCGACGTACAGTCATTGCCAGTCCATCCTGCACAGCAATACTCTCTATTCAACGAACTGCCAGCAACGGTCAATTAGCCTCAAAATACTGAATAGTCTGCAAAAAATAACAGCAAATTGTGGCCGAAAACATGGTTTACACTAATGTCACGTGCACGCACACGTCTATAATGACGACAAAAATAATATACAGCTGTAATCTGATCGGACAATTTTAGGTGCACTATACTACGATGACTAGTCATATGATTCTCCGAATCGTTTTACTGGGTTCTCCATCAGTGCAAATTGGGAGCTCGCTGGTACGGTTAATAGTCAATAGACCATTGATGGTGCACTCGGTGATTGTATTAGTCTGTTCATCTTTTTAGATACAGCATCAGATCTACATTCATTTCGCATATGAACCTCAACTCAGAAGATGCCGAGTTTCATGATTCTACACTGTGTCTCAAAAAATGTCACACTTGGTATTGTCCGTATCTTTGTCAATTATTAACCGATTTTTAAAATTCTTACACTGGCACACTCTCTATAGGCCCACAATTGGCAATAAAGTAATTATTGAGTATCCCACCACAAATTGGAAAATTGTTTTTTAAAAATTATTTGTCCACATGTATTATTGTGATTTCAGTAATTTTTAGACAATTTGTGTTCTACAAGGTAGTGTAGCGACGCAGCTAAAATGTAATGGGATATTAATAAACACTTTATTGCCAATTGTATAGAGAGTGTGCCAGTAAAAGAATTTTGAAAATCGGTTAATAATCGGCAAAGATATGGTCAATACCAAGTGTGACTTTTTTTGATACACAGTGTATAAAGGCCACACAAAGTGACATAAGCATCCGTTTCAACGTTTCTTTTTGTGTTCGTCGGCCGTTGTGAATAATTGTTAGATCTAAACAAACGTTTCTGCTCGTTGCGTCGCTCACCGTAATGCCTATTATGCTTAATATGGTCTTTTGTTTTCGACGTACTGCATTTTTTGGTCTTCTAGTTTCACATTCTCCAAAAGACGATAAATTTTAAGATCTGTATTTTGTAGAAAAGCTGAAGTAAAATATTAGGAAAACAGATTTGCGTTCACATTTCCCGCCCACTGTTCTTGAACATGTGTCCCACGTGGCGTTAAGACACTCTGGTTTCGTGGTTTGTGAAAATAACATAAAGTCTTAAAACTGTTAAACATGGATGTCATTAATGCTAGGTCGACTATAGCCTACCTGGACGGCAGACTCTCTGTCCGCTGGAGTCGCAGTCAAACTTGTCGTTAGGTCGACAGTAGACATCACACTGAGATCCGTAGAAATGACTCGTACAGAAAACTCGCAGTCGTCCTGTCAAGCTGCGTACAAAACGGTTGTAGACAATTATGCAGTTAAATGCAGAAAACACCGTGTACAAATAGGCTTACACCACTTTGCTATAGGCTATACAATTACGCATTTTTATGGCGCTTCCAGACGCACGGAAGATACGGAAAAATAGAAAAATAGAAGCTTACTGAAAGATCAAAATCGTCAAGCTAAATCAATTTTTTAAAAATTCCAGTATGGGCTTACTGTTTCACTTCAGGTTTAAAACTTAACTAACTTTATCTACAAGAGACTGCCCGTAAGCTACCCACCGGAGTAACTTCACATCTTTGAGTTTCTTCAAATACAAAACTCAAATAAGTTGCAGAAATCCTTTTTTCTACAGGCTCGCCGAGAGCCACAGCGGGGCCCGGGGAAACATTCTAGCGGGCCCCTAAACATTCTCGCGGGGCCCCTCTGGGAAGATTTTTTGAGAATTTTTCTTTTTTAAAATGGTGCATTTTGATGTGCGTTATGTTTTTGAGTGACGGTGAGGCCCCAAATGTTGCAGGGCCCGGGGTAGCTTACCTGCCTCTACCCCTTTCTTCTTGACCGGCTTGTTTTTCTATTATTGCTTTTCATCAGTTTTTCTTAATTTTTTTACTTCTTTCTACTACCTCACTAATAGCTTTAGCAATCGTGCGTCGTCATCCTATATCCTAATCGTTTTGGTATAGAATCCACAGACACGAAGAACATACGTCACGAATGGCATGCAATGTCCCCTCGTAGGGTGAGCCAAATCATCGGGCGACAGTTAGGCGGCGACAGTAGGCCTACACCGGGCCCAGGTGCAGCGAGTGTACTGTACCGTGGGAGTTATACAGCAAGTTTAGTTTACATTTACTATAGGGCCAGAGTACAGGGCGACTGAGGCATGCGTGGAAGGAAGATTTTGACTGACCTGGTTCGTGCACGAATGATAAACGGTGTCCAGTGAGCGCTGGACTCGGACGCAGCTGCTGCAACCATCATCCGAGTCTGCAGCGAGTCAACGAAATCGTCACCCGTTCGACCGTCTTCGTCCCACACGTGAACTTTGACCTTTACCCCATTCTGCACGCGTGCCATGTCCACCGGTCAAACACAAGGCAACGATTAACTCAAGCTCGTAATTATGCAAGCAGATGTCGGCGTCTGTCTGGTGCGTAGCTCGTTTGTCGATAATTTATGTTGGCCGCCAGTGCCCTATCTGTGAATGTGAAGCAATGAGGATCCATGGTTATCGGCCAACGGACGTGGAATGATCCGCCAGACGACGTACGCCACATCTGCTGAGTCGTTATCCATTGTCCGCGACTTAAAACAAACTTTCCACGATACTTTTTTCCTGACTATTCCCTGAACTGAATTCCATTTAACTCCCTCTAGTAAATCTAGCACTGATTTGTATTATCTAGGCCACTTTTAAAATACCTGATTGATTAACTGATTGACTGAAAGACGTAGACACAACAGCACTCCGTGACTGCCAAATACCATCCAGTCTGAAGTTCTGTTTATATTGGAGGATTATAGGTCAAACTACGAGGCAATCGTCTAACGCAAACAGGGCTATAAATTAGTTTATTCTCGACAAATGCAAATCGTGATGTCTTCAAACAGACCTAATGTCTCTGCAGAATGGAAAGACTGTGGAATAACAGTTTGTAATTATATAACTTTTTATTCGCGCAAGTGCAAAAAAACAAAACAAAAAAAAACACGGAATGAAACAGACAGCCCGAGAAAGAAAAGAATTTTTGTAAGTTATACACAAATTAAAAGTAACAGCTTGCTTTTGTCGTTACTTTTAAGCCCAAATGCACTCGAAACAGACAAACAGTGTGACAGCATGTTAATGAAAACCAGGAGCTTGACTTACATTCCAGCGAGTGAAAGGAATCTCAAACGGATTGGCGGTATTACCAATCATTGACCCAAACTGGACGCTGTCCTGGTTCTGACTGCTACCAGTTCTGTGACGACCAAACGTGCATGATTCCATACTGTCACTCCTGCGTACAAAGCATCGCCAAAATGTTCATGTACCCTATTACGTAATTGTTACAAACATCACTTTATTAGAATTTGTTATATTCAAGCGCAAAAACCTGTTTTGCTAAGTATGCAATTTTATGTTCATGCAGGAACTAAACGTTTGGTATTATTTTGTAATTATTATAGCTATAGCTGCCAAAAAATGACTTCTACTGACTGACAAATCCTTAGAAAATTGTCACAAACTATAGCATACGGCAAAACTGGCACGTGCAGTTCTGTAGCTTATACAGAACTGGTAGCCTACGTGCTAAAGAGGTCTCCATTGATTTTGTGCCTGAGAAAGTATATTGAGTTCTTCGACCGAGAGTCTGAACACTAATCTATAAAAAAACGCATACCCAAGTCTTAGAGTTGTTAAGTTTTATTGGTCTACAGTTGTATAATTGAAAGTTTTGACTTGGACTCAAAAACTAAAAAACTAATTGTAAAGGTCAATACAGGTACGCTACAAAGCTGTAAATGCATGCGCGTGCATCACAGTTATATTGTGCACCAATTTATAACTGCACATTCACTAAACGAACGGAGGCTGGCTATATGCGCTGATCACTATGCATCTACAAAATGCATGCAATAACAATTTGTAACAATGAAAATTGACTTAAGTAAAGAAGAGCAAAATAAATTAATAATGGGCGTAATTATCCGACCCGTAATAGCCATCGAGGCAAAGCTGAAAATAGTAGTCACATCCTCGCGGCTCGCAAAAGATCAGACGTCCATCGCAGCAGTGTCCATTGCTTCCTTTGCCCGATGGGTTATCATACTGAACGAGACGCACTTGTATTTTACCGTCACCGTTTACCTGTGTATCACAAAGCCAAAGGAAACGTTAAAAAACAATCGCACTTTTCTGCGAAAATTGTATAAAAAATCTTTTAAGCTCAGCCCCAACTGCTATTTTTTTCGTATGCCTAGACAAAAACAAATAGAATTCAAACTGCATTGATCCTGTACACGGTGCAGACTATGCATCAAGTCACGTGTGTACAAACTAAGTATAAATTACTCTGAACCATATTTTTTTAAAAAAAACTTTGCATACTTCGCGTTTCAAAAATACTGAAGAAATCGATTATCATTGACAAAAGTTGTATAACAGGTTTATTATCGTGCGTTAAGACTATGTTCGTTTTAATACTCCACTAGCTTACTAAAAAGCTAACGTAGGTGACCCAACACGGGTGCCTGTATAAAGAATACAACTCACCTGTTGTGGACCAAAGCTCAAGACAATACAAAGCACCAGTGCCGCTGCGATGGTTGCTGGTAAAACCGACGCCATCGTGTATTAAATTGTTGCTGCTATACTGCTGGACAGACTGCGCGATGAATGGATGCACGGACAGTAGGCCCAGGATAATGCACAATGCTCTATGACCGTCAAATCAGTCCACGGTGCAGACGCTGCAGTTAAATGCTGCAGGCACATCAACTGTCAAGTTACCGTTACACTACTGAACTAGCTTACTTGCGGGTCGCATAACAGGCCATGTCCGTCCGCCTCTCTATTTGTCTGTACCGTACGAACTGAGAGGACTCCTAACTCTATAGCAAAAGTGTTTAGTAAATTAGGTGTAAACGTTTCCTTATTGGCAACAGTAACCTGTGTGCCAATTTTCAGCTCAAAAGTCGCAGTCCTAGAAGGATATGGCAGCAAAATATTACGGCACTCGGTCGACATATTTTTTTTAATTTTGCGAGAAAACATGTACAACACATCTGTCTTAAGAAGACAACAAATTAAAACAAAAAAAAGTTTTAGCTAACGTTTGTACTAGTTGTTTATCAATCATTACTTAACTAGTAGCTTCACAATGGGATTTTAAAACCAATTCAGCAACATTTTCCACAATTTCCTTGTGTTTATTATTATTGTGAACAGCGACGTATTGTGCATTTTATATACACGCACATAAATTTGCGTAAAACGTACTGTTACAGTTTATCCATAGTGTGTTTAGTTATCCATCAACTCATATTTTCATTTGAGGGATTTATAAAATACTGTTAGCGTTAAGTTCTAAGATTAAAATCACAACTTGCAGAAACTCTTCCCGGTATTGTCGATTTGGAGCACTTTTTGTGCGCCGCCATTTTTGGCGTCGGAGTGAAGATGCATCTCCCGTGCTACTGAACGCAACATAAGTGTTTCTTTATAACAATGCATAGGCTCCAATAACCTCGTCCTGTTCGGGCTAGAAAGCACGTCGACCCTGCGCATCCTGTAGTTGCGAGGACGCTTAACGAATAACACAACACCTAAGTGCAGCAGTTCTGGTGATAAAATTGCTGAGTGGGACATGCACGAACCAGAATAATGACTATAGTTATCATCATCATTGGCAGCAGCAGCAGCACTGTTGAGCTGGGTAATCACGCTGTCCGGATGCAGGCGCAACATTGTGCGATTTGACGTCCGGTATTGATGGTCACGCGACACGTAGACAACAAACGACTGTAAAACTTCGCTGCCGACTCCATCCGCTCGATAATGACACCACAGTACGTCATAGACACAGACCTCAAAACTCTAATTCTAGCCACATACTCCCGCCAGCTGCAATTTCCGCTTGCAAGTATTTGAACAGTTTGCCATTTTGTTTTTTTTCGTAATAAACGTCGTGTGGATTGTGAAATTTGAAACAATTAATTAGTACCAGAAACATCTGAAATAAAGTAAAACTTTAGCAAGCACACTGAAGCAAATTAAAACGAAATTCAATACTTACACTATTTTTAAAAACAAATAATCGGTTACACCCATTTTGCTATTATTTTTGTGTTTTAGTTTTTACATTAAAACATTTAAAACCATTTAAAGATGTAAGATAAACATTAGCGTGTACAATTTAATCAAACTCAGAACAAAAATAAACGTTTTGCTGTAAATAGCAAATAAATAGTATTGTTTTTGCAATAATTATTTAATGTGTTCTTTAACGGTGTTTACTTGCTTTGCTAAACTGATTTTATTACTGTATTATTAATACTATAAAGTTAACGTAGAGTATGCCCAACGGCCTACGCCACATTAGTTTGATATAACTGTTCGTTGATATGAACGCACGGGGTGGCAGCTGTGCAGCAAAGCAAAACAGTTTACATTTCACGGCAATATGCTTATGTTTTACTGTGAAACACCGCATCAAAACTACAATTCACCTAACACTGATTGCATATTATGCACTAAAATACAAAGCAAATATCGCGGAAGAATGGTACTAAACGCTGCCTTGATGCCGCGAATACAGCCGTATAGATAAATCAATCAGTCAACTATAGGCCACGGTGCCTTATACCCCGTTTACACGATCGAACAAACGTCGAGCAAACGTCAAGCAAATGTATTCAAAATACACGTGCTAATTGCTCGACGTCTGCTCGACGTTTGCTAGCATTCATCCAGCTAGCTTGACGAGCTGTGGTAATTAGCATGCTAATTAGCCGGGCAGGTGGGTTGTAATTGGAAGGCCTGTATAACACGTGATCACTGATCAGCTGTGGGCTAAGCCTAGGCCTACATTTGAACCAGAGGGCCGGGTTCCACCAGGCCTGCTTGATGTTTGTTCGATGTTTGCTCGATCATGTAAACTGGTATTACTATCACAGATCTGCAAAAGTACACAGACGAAACGATATGACAATATGATACTACGTTTGATCCTGCTGACTTCACTTGGTATCTTGAGGCTACAGCACCATATCTCACTATCACCACTTTATAGCAATGCTTCAACTGTGGTCCGTTGCGGACGATTGGCAAATGCACCATGGGAAATCGATCGGACATTTATTCACTAGCCTTTGATAATTTTTACGCAGCAAGTTACTGAATCACATACTTCACTTCCAGCGCTACAGATGTTACACGGCGAAAGTCAGTTAGTCGAAGATGCAAATTAGTAGCCTATTTTGACAGTGGCGTCCTGACAGGGAGCAATTATTGTAGGAATATTTTTAAATGCAAAATTTAAGCTAAAAACGCTCCATTTTGAGGAAATTTAGAAGCAAAAGTAAAATTATGACTATCCATGATCTTCTTTGTCGAAAATTGCAGGTTTCTGTCGGAAAATGGCAAAGTTCTCTCCCGCTGACGTTTTTGGCTTAGGACGCCGCTGCGTTTCGGCGCCGCAAGAGTACATTCGTTAAACCATTGTATAGGTGACATTGACAGAGATCAGTCACCGTCGTGCTGGACAGACGCTGTAAATCATCAGCAGCAGTAGCGTCAATGTCACGGAGTGTTGGAAGCAGAATGTCACGGTGCAGTGCTGACGTGCTGCCGCAGCGCAGTCCGTGACACTGCGCGTGGACATCGACGCATCGACCGCTCGTTGGTGAGAGTAATCCGACTGACGCTGTCCATCCGTCAACGACCGACGATCCGCTACGTGCAACAACAACAGCAGCAGCAGCAGCAACACTAGCAACGCAGCACAGCGACCATTAACGACGCTAAACAGTTGTCTTGCGCTTTACTAAACAGGGTGTAGCCTTTTGTTTAGATGCTATGTTTAAGATGTGTACACAGGGCCTACTACGTAGGGTAAAGTGGAGGCAAACTGCCTCCACTTTGAGTTAGGGGGAGATATGCACGTTCCATGGGGGCACAAAGTTCTTCAGAATGTATGGGTTAACGCAAGCTAAATAAAGGGAGGGAAAGGGGAAGGAGAGGATGGGAAGGGAAAGGGAGGAAAAGAGGGAAAGGAAGGAAAAGAGGTGGAAGAGGAAGGAAAGTGGGGGAAAGAAGGGGAAGGTAAAGGGGGACTGCCTCCAGTTCTTAGGGGGAATCATAGGCCCTGTGTGTACAAACCGAGAAGATTAAACTGAACCGCCTATTGTTATAAACGCTATGATACAAATGCAATTTACTATAACGCATTCAAACGATTTAGCAGTGTGCTCATTTTGCTTCTTTTGACTTGTGTTTAATGAGATGGTGATTTCGAAAATCTGTGACGTTATTGCGCGAGACAACAACAGCCTAAAGTACGAGTAGGTCTATGTTGAAGCGCGCTACTACGACTATGTCTGGTAAGACCTATACTCCTACATGCTAAGTACACAGACAAAACTACATAATCAATATTCTTCTTAATCTTAAACGCCGTAGAAAGAAGTCAATTTTTTAATTTGTTTTACAGCGGTTGATGCGAAATTTCCTGCATTACTGTAAAATGATTTTGATAATCATTAAGTTTGAATCGTTAAAGATTAGGAACTACGACGTAACTAGCGACTGGCGTAGAGCTATCGCTACGTAAGTTGCCGAGTTCGAGTATGCGACTCGTTGCTGCGTTTTTACCGATGCAAACAAGCGGACAAGCCGTAACCTACTTGATGTCATGGCAACTGAAGCGGTTGCCGATGTAAAACCGTTGTCAGCAACCAAAGTGTATAAACGAAAACTTTCTGGTCGAACTTTTTTTACGTATAGTTGTACTTCCAGCACGCCGTCCATCTGCTCCTACAACGCCCCGGAAACAAAATATTGTAAACTGTGATTTGTAATACTATGCCCGTTTTCTTACAATGACAAACTACCATTGATGGGCGAACAACTTTGTTTGCATACTTGAAGCTTAGTTATATGAAACCAGTGTAGCCTACCCGCAGGCTAACTGTCCTCAGTGTCTTTATTTTTGATAAAGTTGTTTGTCTTCAATGCGTTCTTAATAATCGAAGTAAGTTAAATTTATATAAAACGCGCATAACACAACATAAGCAAAAATCAAATTCAGATATTTAACAGTTGCTTATCGTAACGTAAGTTACAAAAGAAATATAAAAACGTATCTTTTCTAAAACGTTTAAATAATTTTGACTTGCGAGTATTATAATAAATTCTACTACAGCTGAATATCTTTTGTAGGTTAATGCACTGAACGCAGTAAGTTATAGAAGTTAACCAATTTCGCAGAACGCACGCCTGAAAGAACGACTATACGCAAGCAATGACAGACGCACAAACACACGGACGAACGAACCAAACACATAATGCTGCCTACACCTTGGCAAAGGCAAAAATGAGCAAGTGACAAAATGAAAAAGTACAATAACAACAAAAACGACGAAAAAGTTCGAGCTAACCATGATAAGAAACCAGTACTCGTGGATGACCTGCGCCTCCGAGACCGTCGTACCGTTGTCATCAATAACCCAATACAACCGGACATCAACCGGCTTCGAGACCAACTCACACGATACGAAGACGTTGCGCTCTCCTAGCGATGTCGTCGTGTTCATGCAACCCAACACCTTTACGTCTATACATGTACAGTCAGCACGGCACAAAATATTGACCCACGACAATTTTAATGGTAGTTTTTTTCACAAATATCATGAACAGTGTGCTACCCTTCACAATACATTTACATCAATGCGCTATACCGTACAAACTGACGTGTTTTAACTCGCTTTCGGTTATTAGCAATATACACTGAAGTGAAGACACAGCGACAATTTCGAAAATAAGGATACTATAGTCAGCTAGCTCAATAAAACACTGTAATGCAAAAATCTATAAAATACGCTAACATTGGCAATCATGATTCTTGACGATGCTGTTGATTACAGATTTGTGTTCGTAAATGAGTGTGCGAAAAATTATAACAGAAGCACTTTATTTCTTACAGTACGTCGTACAAAAACTACGTCGTTAGAATCTAAGATTACTGTAAATGTTGAATAGTCACTTGACGCAGAGTTGTAAATCACGATTCCAAACAATCTTTGGCATGTACCAAAAATAGAAGAAAAATCGATTGAAACAAAGGTATTTACGACTGACATAGTACAGTGATGGTGGCGTTGGCGAGACGAGATGCGAATCCGTTGACAGTCGCCTCGCAGCTGACAACTGCTTCGTCGTCGTCGACGTCTGTCACGAAGCGTTTTTGACTGGACAGCACGGTTGCTCGCCGCTCCACGCGCAGACCTCGCACGCCCTCCACGCGTGACGCCCGACGCTCAGTCATCGCTGGCGTCTCGACCGCAGTCTGGGTGGTCCGAGAAACACGGACACGGATCGTTGGAGCAGGGCGACCACCCACGACGACACAACGCAGCGTCGCTGCACGTCCGGCGACGTACTGCAGCCGCGGCTTGTGACGTACAACGGCCGGCCACCCGCCACGACCCCCCACATCGACCTCGCCGTTGTCGTCGTCACTGATCAGCAGATAGTCGACGTCAGCTGTCACATCACATCCACTGGCTCACAGTGTGAATTTCCTTTGATCGCTGGAGTGTCTCTGAAGCTAGTTTTGAAATGGCAAATGAATTCAGACTCCAAATGACGAAATGAGGAACGTATATAGGTAGTGTGTATTAATTTTTTGATCTTCCAAAAGAGATTGTTGGGGTCGATTTCAGTTAATTTAACGCGGATAGGGTATAAGCGTGAGCAACAAGAAACACACATCGCGTGACACTCTAGAGAAATGTAAAAATGTGCTCAAAACGACAGGAATAAAATGGACTGAAATGAAAGCCGTGGATCGTTGTTTAGTTTCAGTTTAGTTCAGTTCTGTCGTTTTGTATGCTTCTTAAACCCCACATTCCCAGACACTACGCGCCCAGCAGTGACAGTCGGCATACAGACGGACAGACCGACATCGTACAAAATCAATGTTGCTTCACTCGATCGCATGATCGCTGGACCGTACGTTAACGCCGACATCTAAACTATCCAATGAATCAACTGAGTTATATTAACAGTCTAGCTGTGTTTAACAGCATAGCGATTCTGTTTATCGTTTATTTCCTGATATTTTACGCCACACTAAACTTTGCCGCATGGCGCAGTTGCACTATGCACGAATTGCATGTGGTATTCATCGAATGTATTTTTAAAAAACTAGCATTACGAACTACTCAAATAAGAATAAGACTGTGGTTCGATAGTCATAATAGCTTTTTGGAGAAAAAAAAACTTCCAACTTCCTACAAGCACTCTCTCCAAGTAGTGGCCAGGAGATACATGATTGTGTGTAAACAGCTATCGTCAGTAGTGAGATAGGCTGCGCTGCAGACGCTGGCGATGCTAACAGCAGCTGAACGCAGTGCATACTGGCGTAAGTCATACCTCTGACAGATAGCTCATGCGTCACGGACGCGACGAGCGTGTTGTGCGGGCCTCCAATACGACACGTGTAGTTACCGACGTCTGCTGCCGACACATCTGCAGAAACACGTACACACACTCAGTTACAATGCAACCGGATTTCTTAGACCACGATTTCCTCGCACTAGTACTGTTTCCATAACTCACGGCTGCAGTCGTGCGTCATAAAGCAAACGACGGCGTAGTCTGTGCGATCTGCTCGCCGTCTAAACAAGCTAGACCACTGTCCGGAGTAGTATAAATTCGTACTGTTTACTTACTTACCCACTCTAGACAATGGTCTATCCTATAAATAACCTACTTCGTCTTCCTATCTCTGACCACAATGTCTGCGGTGTTATAACCGCCGGTAATCTCACTCCGTTCGAGCGTGACGAATGAAACGCGTTTCGCGCCTGTAGGCCCTTATATCGCACGTAGGGCCTGCGCCGATCGATCATGGAATAAGCACGTTTTATCATCATCCAGACACGTAGACAGTGGAGGTTAACAAGCGCGTCCGTAATGTGGTGCGCAGATTTCACGTGGTAGACCAGCCTTTCAGCAGCATTCAGAAGACGGCGCAAGGTCAACCAGGACGGCAAGCAAGCTGGACACGTATTTCAGCTTGCATGGATGACACCAAGGTGACCACCAGGGACTGAAAAGTGGCTGACCGCACCGAACGACAAAAGTCAGAACTGAAGTAGCTGACCAAATGCGGCGAAACATCGCGATGCTCTTCGCTAGAAAAAAAGAGATAGGTAGCGTGATGAAAGCGACGACTTGCTTCAGAACGTTTGTCACTATCCGACTGGAGGGAGGTGGATGTATCGTTGCCGAACAGCGTTAATGATGCCATCAATAGACTGCGACAAAAAATACGCGTCTTAACGGCTTTAATGGCAGGACAATTACCAGCTGACAACTTTCGACAGCTTAGGAACAGACGGCGGCGCATTTAAATTACTGTTAAACCGCACAAAAAGCCTATGTTATGTGGTCAATCATGCATTGCCGCTATATAGGCCTACGTTACCATGCAAAAAAGTTTTTCATATTAGTGCTCAACAGGACCAACTAAATACACAATAATAAATGTTTCAGCTGTTAGCAGCAATAATTAATGTTGTTATTAACACATTCAATGTTAAATTCTTATCAATTCTTTTTACCGACATTACGATTGACATTCTTGCTGTAAATAATAATAGGCTAATAACAAAAAAAAATATTTTTTTTAATTTAAAGAATCATAAATTTGCTAAAATGTTGTAAAATAAAGTCTCACAATGATTCTTGCCAAAATCAGTAAAAGTTAAGCACAGAATAAGGCCTCGACTTTTTCTGAACACGATTTACTGTAGTTGTGTGGCCTTACATGATATCGTGATCCTAATTCATGTATGGAAATAACTTTTATTTACTTACAGAAAAATAAAAAAAAATGTTGTTGTTTTTGTTCTCGGAGCGGCTAGTACAATGAGTGCATGCAATATTGTTGAGCAGCCAAGCGTTTCGTTAGGCCACACGCACGTTAAGCCAAAGACCGACCACACAGACTGCCTGGACTTATACTGACACTGATTCGACAGCTGCTCCTAGATTGACGCACGATAAACGCAAGAGTTTCGGGCCGCGCGATGGCAAAGACGTTTTGCACACGTGTTAGCGTTTAACTCTTCGCCGCGAGTCCAGGAAATACCGACGCTTAGGCTTAGTCGTGCGTAGGAAGGGCATGGGCGCGTCATAAATTATTCTATGAACAGCTGCCGCATATCTACTGTCGACAGATAAGCACGGTAGTTGTTGTAAAGTAGACCCCTACATCTTGTAGCATAGAATACAGATACACAATGTATCGTTTAAACAGTAAACATCTGTAATGGTAAATTTGTAGTAAACATCGCAGCTGATAGGCAATTTTCACTGAATGCATTTGTTTGCTTTGTCGACTAAATTTTTACTTTGATTTCTGAAGCTGCTCATAATTAATTAACACCTAATGATTTTCGTTAATCATTAGTTTATTATTTAAGGCATCAGCATGCTAAATAACACTTAGTGTAATGTATGATGATTATACCTCTGATTAACAGTCCGAACCGGTAATTTGGCGGAGAACTGCGGAACGTAGGTTTAAATCGTTTCGTTGTTGCGAACGGTGGACGTACGGTTGCCATCATGTTTATCTGCGACGATTCGTTGTAGACGTCGTCGTCACCATGGTGATGCAGACGCTGCATCTTGTGCCAGACTATCGGGTGATGAAACAGGTTGAAGTTATCGCCGACGAACTCGCAGACCAGTTCGACCGTATCACCCTCGAACATGTCAAGCTTTTCTGCACGTGACGTCATCTCCACCACTGAAGCACCAACACAAACTCTCACTCGCTTCAGTCAACAGCTTCATGGCAAAGGAGAACGAAATCAAGACGATAACATAAGGATTTCCGTGCAAAATGTGCCTTGTAATCTGTCGCTCAAAAGTACCTATAGCTCATAACAGACTATGCTTTGACAACAGTACTTTTGTTACGCATGAACACTGTTGCGTGTTTTATGTTAGAATGATTGACTTTGAACTGACTTAGGTATTACTAAAATAAAGGATATAAATTCATGGGGCGATGAGGGCGCGATAGAGATCAGGGTCCAAACAATAATGCCTGTGTAAGCCAAACCATAAGGCATTTTTAAAAGTAACAACCTCATACTAAATTTCAACGTTTCTTTTTTTACAACACTGACACGGTGCCCGTTATTATGCGGCCATAATAGGCCGCATTACCAGTCTCGTCCGTCCGTAGTTTACAGACTCTTATTGAAATAACCAAAAAAGTACAAAAACCAAAGTTGCTGCAAGCGTTCCCTCAAACAGTGATAATCAATGTTGCAATTTTCACTTGCAAAGGTCAAAAACATCCCGTCTTTTGCCGATTAAATTTCAAAAATCAAAAAACAAAACAAGTAAATACAATTTTCTGCAAAATGCATTTTCCGGCGTTTTTGTGTTGTTTTACATTTTGTTAATAAATCACATACACACTTGATTGCTCTATTTTAATTTGTAATAAGATAAGTATAGAAAATAATTCAACATTGTGCGTTTTTGAGGAAATTTGTAGTTAAAATGTTTTGGTAGAAAACCATAGGCCTACAGATACGACGTTTTGCCATGCTGCCTTCAATATGTAGACCTGATTGACCGCTAACGACGTTCGCGCTGAATTGGATCAAGCCGTATTTAGGCAAGTGGCGTGATGAAGTAAGCAAATTTTAAGGTAGACGGTCGCATAATTTGTCGTTTCTAGCTGCTAGTGTTGCTAAGTCACGTTAGCTGAAGCGTCATAAAACTGAGTCCTATATACAGTAGCTTACTAGCTAGCACTGTACACGCATAGAGTCGATGACTAAACCCTGTAGTTATTATAATAGTATCCTACGAGTAAAGCAGTATCCTAGCAGTGAAGAGCAGCGCGCTCGTCGTACTCTGAGAACAGGTGCGCAAGCTTCAGCGTCTGACGTTGTTTTGACATCCTCGCCGGTCCAGACCACCTCACCGCAATGCACGGCGGGACGACACGTGCCGGGTGCAGCACGTGGTAGTGGTCGACAGACTGTAGGCCTATAGTGTAGGCGTACGTACTTTGTACATACCTGCGGCTAACGTCAGACGATATAGAAGCACGCAGACTGCCAGCACTGCTGCTACTGCTGCCGTTGATGATGATGATGATGATGATGATGGCGTCCCATTCATGCCGCTCACCTTGTAGCGTCACCTGTCCTGCATCAAAAACGATCATAAAGACTTACGACGTCAGTGTTTTGTGCTGTAACTGTTGTTCAACTGTTTGAAAGTGGGGCCACAACCCCCAAAAAGTGGCAATCTCTTTTTAGACCGATATTTAATACTACTGTCTTCAGTCCTGTATCGAGTCACACATTGTGCTAATTTTGATTCTATAAAACCTGATTGGGTCACATTTCTAAAAATAGCTGGTTAAATCGGACGGTGCATTGCTTGCATTTTTACTGCAGCTCCAACGTTCAACATAATAACTAGTTAAAAATAGAGTGTTTAAAAGTTTGAAATAAAATGGCACTAGCACAAAACGATTTTAACAGTAGCGACAAACAATAAAAATGTTGACTTTTTTGATAGTAAGCATTTGTTGCGTTATTCCAATAATGAACTAAGCACACAGTTAATGCTGCTGAGTGTTAAGTTACGCCGTTAAATTAAACTAGACCAAAAATTCGGAACCGCCAAATGTAGTGCGTTATTGGTCTGGCGAGAAAAGTAGATCTATACCATAGCCAACGCTGCGTTGGATGTTATCAATAGCCTTTGGGTAGCAATCATCATCAGCCACACGGCGAAAGCACCCATTTATTGTTAGATGCATTTTAACTTCGATATTTTTAGCTCCAGAGCCGCGTAGCGGCAAAAAATGATTACGTTTTGATAGACTGCAAGACGAAGAATGGCGTAAATATACAGAACAGTAAAAATGGCGAACTTGGCGATTTGATGCTTTGAAGCATCACACCCGATGTTAGTAATGCAATAGCATAAATTGGCCACCAAAAGAGTGAAAGCGCCTTTGTAGACTGTAGATGTTCTGAACATCTACAGTCTACAGAAGCGCTTTCACTCTTTTAGTGGCCAATTTATGCATGTTCTGCTACAGCCTACTATATAATGTACCTGAGGATCATTGAACTAACGTCAATATACTGTTCAACATGCAATTACATTTTGTGCATTATTATTATCTGCATTAATATTATGCTCAAAACCGATTTTCTTAATGCATAAAGAGTGTGGGAATAGCTATGCTCAACTGGATCAAATGTCAAAAGCTTTGAGACATAATAGCGAGCACTCACTCACCTTGTTACCTGTAGGGCTACATTAACGTATTGTCTTGCGATGACAGTGCAGTACTCGATGCGATTTATTTAACGGCGAGCGAGCACCTATAGTAACTGTAGCCAACTGGCGGCAGGCGACGCTGCTAAACTGCCAATAATTGTATTGTTGACGACGACGACCTTCCGCGCCGTGTAAATTAAGCAGTATATCTTTCCTGTATGCTGCGCAGTGCGATACGGCCACGTGGCTGCACTGCGGACTGCAACAGTCTGTTGCTGACGTCACTAAAGCGGTCGGCGCAGCTCTCTGCCGTGAGGACTGTAGGCCTAGTAGACAGTACACACGCAGCACCATCGTCATGTGTGTCTGACGTAACCGTCTCTTGCATCGTCCCCAGCCGCTGCAACTAATCACCGCCTGTTTGACAATTCTAAACTCATCCACCGCGCATCCTTGCCGATGAATTGAATGTGATGAACAAATAGACAGTGAGACAGTGTACAAAACGTGCAGTGCTAGCTAGATATTAACGCCGGAGTTGTAGCGCTGATTAGAAACTTTTAGTGCTTTTGTGCCGCTGTGCATCCATTCAGTATCGAATCAAACTGAGTTTGAATTGGATTGTATTGGACAGCGCGTTCTGTGGAGACAGTCGGTAAAGCGTTTGTTTACTCAGTATTTTCATTAATATCACTCAACACGATGCGTTAAATTATCATGCGCTTTAAAAGGTTTTGGTGGTATGGAAACAAAAAAATTGAAAAATCAAAAAAATCAAAAAGCGGACGAGACTAAAAATTGGCAAAACTGTACACTAATTAATACACTAATTTGCTGTATAATCGAAGGTACGAATAAAACCGGCTGTCATTGCTAACAACGAAGAGGCTTGTATACTGAAATTTTAATTGCGTTAATTTTTTGAGCATTTACCTGTACCTTATTGCTAGCAAATAGCTTAACGTACTACAGCAGCAAATGTGGTATTTTGTACAGAACAACAGTACTGTACTTAAAATTCTTAGATATTTTGGCCGCAAATTTGTAGGCCTACTTAAAAGTTATTTTATCGGTGTGGGGTCCTTAGCCGTTGTGTGTACAATCGGATGATGGAGCGATGCCGGTGGACTGAGGCGTTACTACAAGCGACTGTGAGGCGACGACGCTGGCATGGCACAACGACCCGCAACATGGGCTGTCAGACCGACACAACGCACGCCAGTGCAGAATCATTTCTTCAGCTCTCTCTAAACGACATTAAAGCCGGCGACACTGAGGCCGCCGCCGGCCAGCGACCGTAGCTGCGCGGCGAAATGTTTGTTCTCGGGAGATTCCAGACGACTCCGTGCCGAGCAGAGCGTCACGTCCCGCGAGGTTTATGCGAAAATGAGCATGGGACACAGAGAGCGCTGAGACCAAGCGATCGAACGTTGATTGCGGCTACCACAGTCTTCAACAGTCGTCACTTTTTGTCTTCACCGTAAAAAAGTCAGCGTAAGTTGACGAACCTGCTAAAATGATGATTGCATTGGCCGATCGTCGGTGTCACTCTAATATTCTCACGCTTCAATGAACATGAAATTATAAAGCACTACACGTAGCTCAAGAAGGGATATTTGCAACTTTTTAAAGTTTTCATGCTCGTTAGTCTTCTATCATTTGAAGTCAGATCCGCACCAGACTCATATAAATCAGTAAAGAATGCACGTTTCATTGATGTATAGATTGTAGAAAATATTGCTGTCCAATATGTCGTACGTCATCCTTACGTTATATTGGTAAACCATTGAATTTCCAACTTACGTTAATTTTGTGCATGTGTGGTGGTTCACTAAGTAGGCCTACTGCATCCGCTATGTCGACCGTTGGCAGATTTCGACTGCAGTTCGGTGGCCGGATATTTTCACAGTGTTGTCGAACTGGAAGCGCGCATTACCTGTCCACTGTCCTGCTATGCAGCGCGATAGGCTTAGTTAAGACGCATCCAGCTACTCCGTGACGAGTGTCCTTTCCAGTCCAAGCAACTATTACTTACATCCCATTATAGCAAACAGAACGACGATCGAAGACAAATAGCACACACGTGCTTGATAGATAAGCTTACACTGATACTAAGCACGTAAACAGTAAGCAAGCAACTTAGTGCCAGCCTATATATTAAGCTGCCGTCCACTTGACCTTTGACTTTTTCGGCTAAAAAACTTTAAATTGGCATACAAGTTACTTTTGTAGTATTTTAATAAATTATTGATTTCAACAATTATTGTTTACTGAAAACGTTCAACATATTCGACGCGTCATCATTATGACTGTTGCGGACGCATGTATCTGATGTAAAACTTACTTGTCATAAATGTTTGTAAAATATTTTTCCGGTTTACATCAGTTTTCACACAATGATGTTGATTGTTATCAGTTTGGCTTTAAAAAAGGCCATTCCACTGGATTGTGTGCGCATGTTGTGAAACAAACTGTTGATTATTATATTACGGGTGGTAGTCACGTCTTTCTCTGTTTCGTAGACTTTACTAAGGCATTTGACAAAGTGAAT
>Ga0209367_1001629_pt1 | contig 28123 bp, 15 predicted proteins | sample WorMetLIZISLAND2_FD_187412 | JGI IMG/M metagenome (GOLD analysis project Ga0209367, IMG submission 187412) | Marine gutless worms symbiont microbial communities from Max Planck institute for Marine Microbiology, Germany - Olavius geniculatus... ...
ATAGAGGAGGGGTGGGTGGCTGTAGGGCATGACCTCGAGGGAAGGTAGGCGCCCGGTGCTTGTCTGTTATTATTATAGGGGGCCTTCCTGCATATTCATGAACTTGATTGACAGATAAACTCTACTCTATGCGATATTGGCCTATAAACAATCATCATTTATCAGCCAGTTATTATCGCATTATTAATGATTAATCAATCAATCATTTAATTCATACCAGACAAAGTTACAAACATAAAATCAATAACGCAGTGCATGTGGTCTGATAAAGGACACAAAGGGCAAGCCGTTAATATGTGCCCTGAAAAAAATAAGAAAAATAGGCAATACATAGAACAAATACAAATAAAGCTAATACCTAACTCTGATGTGTGTTTACGTCGTTGAATATTCATAGACTCTGTCTGAATAATTGTAAAAAATATTTGTCATTCATTATGTGCATACAGTTAGCGAAACAACGTACAGTTAAACTGCGCAATTGATACAAACTTTATCCTGCTAAACGGATAGTTTGCCCTTTGCAAACAACAGTTTGATAACTATTTTTTATGTTTATTGTATAAAAAGGAATAAAAATTAAACTAACAAATACAGCGCTTTTAGCATCGTGTGCGTTTGTCATTCTTAACAAAACATAATTATAAGCACGCTCTGCAATTTTCAGAGAAGATTTTTAGTTTAGAGTTTTTGACCTTCTAATTTGCAGACACAAAATGCATGGCGGCCATTTTTTTGAACACTGTGGTTGGAAGAGCAATAATAAGTTAAGGCTGAAAAAATGCAGACATTTCGAAATTTGTGCATAAATTTAAAACATTACAAGAAACATAAGAAGGTCAAAGGTCAAGGACGCCATGCTTACCGAGCTCAAATATTAAGCTGCACTATATGGGACCTAAAACAACGCGCAGCGTACGCAATGCAGATGACGCAACCACCGTTTCTATCCTTGCGTTTTGACGTTTGCGTCAGCTGTTTTCGTTGTGTTTGTTGCACAGCCTACTTTTTCTATGTTCGTTGCGTTTGCTGCGTAAGCTTACAAGTTTTGCTTACATACTTTTTTGCGTACTCCTCGTGGGTTGCGCTGGGCGGAAACCACGCTAAAACAGCGACTTCGTGGGTTTAAAAAAGTGGGCGGGGCAAAAGCTGCACTTTTCGACAGTGGACACTGCAGAATATCGTCAGAAAAGATTACAAGTGCTCGGAATTTTAATTTTGTTCCTAAATTTCCCCAAAATGGGGGTTTTCACCTCCAAATTTTGCTTTTTTGGACAAACGTTGTCCGACAACAAGATTTTCTGGGAATTTTTCGACAGCCCAAATTTTGGGAGATAGGCAGACTTTGTCTCCCCCCCTCGGTCAGGACGCTGCGGCTTAAAAACTACGACTGCGAAAAATTCACGGTTGCAGAGAGACACGATGACGACGACGAGGTGCTAACCGTGTTTCGTTGGGGTCGTTTATGTGACGAGTGACGAGCGACGTGTGGTGCAAATAGAGTTATTGCTCATCGCATTAACTGAGCGCGTATTTAGTTCTATTACGTTATCGCGCACACAAACGATGTGTTCTAGCTGTAACTCAATAGTAACAACGGTAGTTTTCGTAGGGGCCGGCCGGATTTAAACCCGATTGGGTCCCGCTTGGTAAAAATGTGGGGCTCCACATATTTACTTTTTGCTCAGTAAACGAATAAATAAGTAAGCCTAAGGTCGTTATTAGTTTAGATTTTGCAATGACTCTGGTCAGCAAATGTCGTACTGCACCAACTGCTACCAAGTGAACATTTAAATGTCACAACGTGCTGTTTTATCTGTTTGACCTTCTTGCCAGAATCGGTCAATGTCAGTGCTGAACAGAGAAATAAATTAATAGATCAATAAAATTAAAATTCTATCAAAAGTGACATTTTTAACAATTTATTTCGTAAGAAACTGTTAATTTTTTCAGCTATACTTATTTATATCCGTGTGTTCAGAAAGCTGCCCTGTCGGTCGACGTGCCAACAGCGATGTGCTGATCGGGGATGACAGCAAGAACGGCTATTATGACGACGACGGCGCTCCATACCGACACATCGATGACATCACGCCGCCGATACTACGTCATCTGACGTCACCGCTGCCGTCCGCCAATAGCAACGCCGCTGTTCAGCACTCCAGCAACATCATCGTTATCATTAACGTTGCCACTGTTACCAGTTTGATACAGAGAGTTATAGGGTGTTTACACGATCCAGCAAACGTCCAGCAAACGTCCAGCATTAGCACATGTATTATGAATACATTTGTTGGACGTTTGCTAGACGTTTGCTGGACGTTTGCTGGATCGTGTAATCACCCCATTAATGTTTGTTTACATTCAGTGTTGACGCTTCACAGCACATCAGACTAATAGTGGGGTCGAACAATGAAAAATATTTCATTTCTGGATCTCAACAAGCTACTTTTGGTGCTGCTATACGAGGTAAAGAACAGTCAGTAATTAGCGAGACACTAGCTCTAGAAATCAGTTTTTAAAATCAATTTTTAAGCTACAGTTGCATCTAAACGTTGCCGCAAATGTAACGCTAGAATAATAGTGCAGGTTTGCATGTCCAAAAAGTTCTCCCGTACGACTTGCTAGCTAAAATTGATTTTTATTGCACTTTCTGTTGGATTTGGTGACAACTGTTTTAAGAAATAATGGCCGCTCGGATCACCTCGTGTTCTTAGACTGACAACACTGTAAGAAGCTAAAAGCGCGTACACATCAACTAAAATGAATTGGACTGAAATCAGCTGAACTGTCAGTTCTTTCGCTTTGTGCAGTCATTGCATTGCAACTAAAGTGCTATCACGATTCAATTTAGTTTGGCCGCTTTGTGTTGTCATTAAACGCAACTAAACTGAACTCTTTACAGCTTCCAACTCTCTCGCCAATGACCCGTCGTCAGCAGATGACTGTGCAGCACCAATACTCTCCATGTCAACCAGCTTAGTTTCAACCGCATCGAGACGAGCCTCCAGCACAGTCAAGCGTTGACTAAGTTCTTGTCGAATTACTGCAACAGCAGCTGCTACAGCCTTGTGTACAATGTTTTCAAGGTCCGCCATCACAGTCGGCGTATCGGCCGCGGTAGCAACATCAGTAATGTCCGATACAGAGTCCTTCTTCGTTTTCGGGTTCGGCATACCAACTATTTGTATCTAATAGTAGTCAGAATGATGAGAATTATTCATCAACTATTACCTGAACGCTACTTTTAAACCAAATTTTTAGCAAACCATGTGCAACATTGTGTTTATCAACAACACCATAGATACACCTTACAACGCTCACCCAGACCCACAGCTGAATTTCAGGGGCCTACTTTTAGCGAAAGGGAAAAAAAGGAAAAGGGGAAAAGTAGAGAAAAAAGGGAAGAGAAAGGGAGAGGGGAAAGGGAGGGAAGGGGAAGAAAGAAAGAACAGGAAAATAGAGTTCCCCACCTGTTCAATCCTACTTTGACCCCTGGCTAAGACGCGCGAAGCATTCTGCTATCGCGTGTAAAAACTTATAGCATGCAGATAAAGACTGTCAGCTGCCGTAGTGTTGTAACATCTTCTACTACCATACAGCGGGCGACTTTAAATTTTGCTTAGACTTAAGTTTTAAACTATAGTTTTAAACCAAACCTTAATCTGGACTCTAAAGTACGGTTTTAAACCAATGCTCAGATTAACTTCAGTTTTAAACTCGGTTTTAAACTTAAGTTTTAAACCGAAAACCTACTTCCTTAGTGCCCTGTAAATACGTGAGCAACAAGATCATCTAATTCGTCGTGCAGGCCGAACGAAACAAAAACGATCATCACCACCATCATCATCATCATCGAGTTACATTACTACGCATTGTTGACGCTGACTAGCTAACTACAGAACCAAGCTATATACCGGTAAACCTACACCTTGTACTCGGTACAGGGTGTTCTCTCTGCAGAAAAAAAATAAGTAGAAACCAAAGATGCGGTCCTCCTCGAGAACAACTCGAGGACACGAAAAATCGTGACCTTGGCCTTGAAAATGCTGGCCTCGAATCGGTCCCTGGTGGAAACATAAAACACGCTATTAATACGGTTAACAGACGCATCCGTTGGACTCGCGATAACACAAACTTTAAGGCGTGTACCGAGCGAAAGAAGTAAACAGAGCTGAAATGAACGGAAACTGCCAGTGCCAGTTCGTTTGCTGTGTGCAAGGAAACCAAACTAACATTTCCGTTCAGTGCATTTCTGTCGCTTTGTACAGTACGTCTTCGCATGCCTGATATACGATAACTCATTGCACGTTGTAGGAATAAAACTTCCTGGTAAATTTCATTTTATCAACTAACGGCGATTTTATAACCAGTTACGCAGCACATGGCCATCCAACGAGTGGTTGGAAATAAACAGGTCCAAGCAAATAGTGACGATATTAGTGAAAACTAGAAATACGTTCTGAGGAACGAGATCTGTCCCATTGCCACGCTATATAGCCTAGCAGCTGCGTTTTAGCGTTTGGCGCTCTTGTGAGCCTGCAGCCAATTTTGTCTTTGAATAAAAACGGTTGGCTGCCGTGACAACAGGGGTCTTCAGGGGAGAAATTTAAATGACACCATTGCATAGTCCGTGCCCGAAAATAGGAGAATAAGTGCAACCAGAGAGCAATTATCTTTCACGGAGGCCAAGTTGTAGTCAATTTTGTCCCAAAATTCGTTGCCATAGCAACAGGGGTCGGTAAAGGAGAAATTTAAATGACACCATCAAATAGCCCGGGCCTGAAAATAGGGGGGGAGGGTGCAAACAGCACGCAATTATCTTTTACGGGGACCTAGTTATACCGCTTTGAAGTCCCCATAGGCTGTAATGCAAATTTTTAAAAATTTGGGGTAAAATAGGGGAAGGAGTTATCGGATTTTTATCCCAAACAAACTCGATCTTACTTTTCCTGCCTCGAATCACTGTGCAAAATTTCATCAAAATCGAATTAAAATTGCGGCTGTAGGAGTGTTTACAGACAGACTGACAGAATGACAGAATGACAAGACAGACGCAAGTGATTTTATAATCTGTCCCACGCTATACTACAGCAACGGGACAGATAATAATACTATAAAACATGCTTTCGACAGGAATGCTGTGATCAAAGGAAAACGTTTCAAACGTGCGAAGCATAGCATTGCAGGCTAACTGAACAAAATAACACGCCATTTATCTGGTGATAAAAATAAAGTTTCCTTTGACTGAATAAATAAAGAAGTCACTGTTAGCCCAAGTTTCTATTGCAGCGGCTTCCACTATAAACCATTTTAAGCACAAACAAGTCGAGGCGTGTCCTCCCCAATTGAACAATTTTAAAAGTGAGTGAGTGAGTGAGTAGGGTTTAACGTCCCACCCGACACAATATAGGTCATTTTGGGGACGGCCTTTTCAGGCAGAATGCACACAAACACAATAATGGAACGGTAAGTTTAAACTTTACAATAAGCAGAAAGTTTAACCTTTACAGAAACACAAACCACAAAAATGGCAGTCGCACGTACCTATGTGCTCCCATGTTCAAATTATTTCGGGATCACTGCTTACGGCTTATTTATTCATTTAATATAATACACATAATATTAAATAGTACGCACATAGTTTCAGACAAACAAGAGTACCGGTATTAATTTACCGACGGCAACAACAAAAACTTGTCTGATATAGCCACGTGACATCATGGACCCCTAAGCTGATGTGCACACGACGGACAAAACAAAACAGTTTGTTGCAAGTTCTCGCTCACAGCTTACGTACGAAAAAACTGGACTTCTAGGACCTTTTACAATACAATAAAAATTGCAACAAATTTACACATAAGGCGTACAAAATTCATGTGCTTCCGCCTGCCGTCTGTCCCTATAAAATACGCATCCATAAAATCTTTATCAAACTCGTCGGTTTAGTTGTTTTTTGCTTGCTTTTGAAGTTTTACTAAAAAAAACTGATTGCATCTACAGTCTCTTACGCTGCAGTGTTTTTATTTTAGTTCTCATGGCTACTAGGTCTATGCAGTGTGTCACTTTGCCTTTTATTAGCTGTTGCATAAAATGTTGTATAATAAAACTTTTCTAAAAATTAAAAAAATAATATTCCCCAGGTCTTACTTTTTTGCCAGACTGCAAGTGAAAGCAGAGGAATTTTTTGGCTTAACAATCAAAGTGTAAGCCACATATACGCGCAGATCCTGTGCACATAGTATTATTGTGGCATTTCAATGACGAGTCATACGACCAACTAAAATAGGATTGGTCTTCTTGAAACAGAAGATCGTCACTTGCACCAAAATGAAATCCGCACAACACTAAAATATGGTCACAACGTTTGACCGCGACTTTCTGCCGTTCGGTTTCGGTCTTGAGTCATGTTTAACGCTATTTAAAACGACGAAAAGTTTATTAACAGTCAGTTAACTTTGTGTCATAACTTGCTTCTCCTTTTTACAATGTTTTTTGATTACTGCTTATTTTGTTACCATTGTAACGAGAATTTAAGATTTTATATCAATACCGGTATTACTCGCATGCCATGTTTGCGACCAATTAAAGTAGGCTAATAATTACTGAACTTTTTATTCAAGTTTCTGTTCAAGAAAATCTTGACTTGAATATGAATGGTAAATTCAGAAATGTTTCAATGAAGACAACACTCTTGACCTTTCTCTATGGACGTTTAATTTAAATCACGATGACAATTCACTAGCTGGCGTTTTGCCGTTCCCACAGTTCACCGTAAATGAAAATGTTCGAAAACGGTTGCACGGACATTTATTTTAGCTAACCGTACGACTTGGACAAATGTGGCCGCCTACTTTCTGGGGGTACAACAGAATATGTTTCGCCCAAAGTTGAAACGCAGGACACCGGACTAGTGCTACCCCACTGCATTCCAGCTTACGACGAAACATATTTAACTATCTCAGTTGACCTAAGGCCACATCCGTAATAACTAATATCCACAGCTTCATGACAGACACACATACGCTGGCCTACATAAACAAAACATCATAAGTTCGAGATCAGAGAATGATATAATGCGCAGTAGCGGCTGACAGACAATCAATGGCCTATCTATCAGTCGTCGTCACGTCTTGCAAGAAATATATACAAAGTTGGTAGTCGTCGAACGTTCTGCAGATAACCATTTGCAGTTACCGAATACTCACGATAAACGACAGGCCTATTGCGTAGGTTAACAATTGACTCAATTTATAGCTCTGACTTATTCAGTTTCAGACCACCACTTTCGCGTAACACTTGCTAGTCTGCTTATAAAACTTTCAAAATAAGTAATGTAATTTCAGCATCGCAAAGGCGTATTTATTTGTTTTCTAAAGACCGGCGCGAGGTGAAGGGTTCAGTTGGTGTAACGGTAGACGGCACTGACCAGGAAAGCTGGAGTGATGAAAAGACGTGGCGTTCAATTCGCGTAGTGGTCGAACGATCCGAGATATTCGAGCGCGGCGCGGTAACAGAATGCATACTGATCCTGGACACGCAGACAAACAGTTACGCGTAACAAACGAGCACTGGACTAATTTGGTAAAAGGCGAAATCGCTTTCTTTCTACTCGTCAGAAGGCAGCGGAAATTTGCAACCACATATTTTGGCTGGGGATTCGACCACCAAATTTCCCTTTTTCCTATAGAGTCAAGGACCCATCTAACAAAATGTGTCACCGGAGCCCTAAATGTACCCGCCAAATGGCATGCTAATCCATCAAAAGGTTTAAGTAAAGTGCATGAATGTGACAGACGACGATGACCACGCTGTAGACAAATGTGTCGAAAAAGCGAAATCGCTTGCAGAGATAAAAAAATTAATACAATGTGATACCATATGATATGGTAGATGATTTGCACTGTAAAACTGGCATGCAGGCAAGCTGCCAATTTAACCTAGCACATAAACTTACAGAAATAAAACTGGTATAAACAGAACTGATGTGAGAGAAATGGAACGAGCAGAAACGGATGGTTATCGGAGAGTTAGAAACCTGAGGTGAGAAAACTGATAAAGAAAGAAAATAACAAAAATTGATTAGTAATAAAAATTGAAACGAAAAAAAACGCAGGCAAAGAAAATCGTTAGCAGTCCAGATATCCGTGATCTGAGCTAGAAAAAAACAGTGAGTGGTGCTGGGTAGATTACCTCAGTTTGAACCATGGCGGGTCGTTGTGTGAAGAGCATTTTGACAGTTTGGAACATGTCGACGACACCCTCGTACCGCATACGTTCCAGCACAATGCTTAGCGTCACGAACACACCCGTACGACCGACACCGGCACTACAAGACAAAATACAGTCAAACAATAATATACATTACATAATATACATTATAATACATATAGCTGACGGTAGGGAATAGTCGACCACGGACCGTACTACCTGCGGCCGAAGGTTAACAATGCAAACTTACGTATTTCATTTTTTTTCACTTACGTCACCTGCGATATAGCGATAACTTCTGGCACTTCCACAACTATTTTGTGTCAAATTGCGGTCAAACCGCTGCAAATAGCAACATGTAGCAACATACTGACAGCCTATAGGAACGTACCATGCCCGTCTTTAGGGGGGGTGGCACCTTGGCACTGTGCCAAGTGCCCCGCGCCCCAAAGGGGCCCCGCGCTACGGCGGTGATCGCCGTAACGGACGACAAAACGAACGATCAAACTATAAAAAAAAACTAACTAATTTTCATCGCCTCAGGGGATGAATTACTGTCACAACTTGAACTCAATGAGGCTTTAAAGGTGTAGAAAATGTTGGAAGAAGCTAAAATCAAGGGTCCTAAAATTTTTTTTGGGTCGCTTCGCTCGCGAAATTGCAGACCTGGAAAAAACACAGATAAAACAGGCCTGCATTACCCTACAGACTTAAGCCTATCTTACAGTTTCTGCTTTGTGGTGTAGTGAGATGACGGGTCACACTATTGTGGTATCATGGGCTCCGCAATGGTAAGCAATGCCAAGGGCCCTGCGCTGGTAGACCACAGCCCTGGCGCTATCCAACAGTACCACTGCAGACCCCCCACGACGTACCGCTTAGCCACAGTACGAAACACTACAGACGACAGACGACGAACAAACGACACGTTGTACCATAAACGCGACCGTGCAGTACTAACTGTCGGCTAATTACGGCATCAGAGAAACCCAGAAAAGAAAAACTAGAAAGCAGTCAGAGCCCGCACACCTCCGCCAAGGCCATGTTGTTCGCTAGGGGGCAGCACCATCTTCGGTTTGTCAGCGGTTTCCCTTATGCCCCATTGGAAGCAATGATAACGAAAATTTCAAAGGGATCCAGAATCCAGGATTCCTTCCAGATCACCCCCAAAATTGAATCACTGGTAGTTTGTGCCATTCCCGACATTCCCAGAAAAATTCAGAAAGATCTGTCCATAACTTTTTGAGTTATCTTGCTAACACACAGACAGACAAACAAACGAACAAAGTCTGGCAAAAACGTAACCTCCTTGGCGGAGGTAATGAACAAACATAGAAATTCCGAAACAACAGACCTGCAATGAACAGTGATAGGTCCGTCTTGACCGAACTGTTCCTTGGTCTTATGGACCTGACCGATGAAATCAATGAAGCCCTCGCCTGACTTGGGCACGCCTTGCTCCGGCCAGTCGGTGAAGTGAAACTGGCGGATCGTTCGAGACTGACCGTCCTGCATACACGATCCGATACGATACACGGTCTGCACTGGAAAACTCACAGGCAAGTTATAATCTAGCTCATAAACTAAAACAAAAAGCCCAGCTGTCGCTAGGGAGAGCCGTCCGTATTGCCTGCTTCCAAAAGCCTGCAAATGTGAACGTTATTTCTTACTCACTCATATAAGTTGCGAGCGTATACTTCTCAAAATATTACTAGTCAGCAATTCGCAATTAAGTATTTGGGTGCTTGGGGAATGCTAAGTTGTAAGGGTCCAACTTTAAAACGCAGGCTAGTGTAACCTTATTAAATTCTAAAGACAGATTTTCGGTAAGACGTACCGTTTAGTCACAATACATGCGTTACAAATAACAGACAGACGGACACAACAGTGTGCCATAATGACGCTAATGATGTCGGCTAAAAACTTTAAAAAATGTTTTTAAATGGCAAGGAAATTATAGAAATCGAAATGAAAGTACTGTCATATAAAACATTTAAAAAATCCAAAAATGAAACCAGAAAATAAACCATAACCAAGTCCAGAGATACACAACAGCAACCATCGTCAGCCACGAGATACCACATAAATTGCCATCGCCATTAGCATCAAGACAAAAAGAACAGCTGCTTCGGTATGCATCAGTATTATACAGCGTGTCTCAAAAAAACTTCAATAATGACTTTATTGCAAATTGTCGACAAAATGTTCCAGTGAAAAATTTTGAAAATCGGTTATACTGGGCGAAGATATTGACAAAGGCAAAGCGGGAAGTTTTGTGATATACAGCGCATTGCCATTCTTATTAGACCTGGGCGCTGACGAAAGAATCCAGGCTATTATTAATTACCCTTGCGTCGGTGACTTTGAATTCTCGCAGTATGTACTGCGGCATATTGTACTCGGCCATCGGGTCGACGACGAAGTATTGATAGCGGGCTGAACGCTCACTTGGCCAGTACTGATGACATTTGTCCTGCAATATCAAATCAAATAATATCCAATCAAATCAACTGTTTCTTTAGTAAAGCAGCTTCGAGTCCGCAATATTACAATGTAAAAAAAGCACGAGATATGGAAACAATACATTAAATTTTGTAACGTATTCTAAGCTCAAAACGTTCCCCAAAAGCCTCGAAACTTAGCTTTGCAGAAAGACATAATTTACGTCATCAGTGCCTGTTAATTCAACAGAAAGTAAAACTTATACACAGGCCTCGGAAGTTCAGAACCTGCAGTACGTATCAATTGTATGAAAAAGACAACGAGTTTTAAGGTTGACATTATGCTAATAACATGCAAATTTATGCACTTACCCGGCCTAGTTCGCGTAGCTTGGTGAGCATGACTACAATGGTGGAATTGTGTTCCCACAGCATGCGCCAGAAATCTTCAGTCGTCTCCGGCAGAGGGCCTTGCGTCACAACGTACGCGCGCCGGTAACGGTAGCCCTGCAACCACGCACGTTTACACTTCCGTGTACCAGACTGATTAAAAGGCAAAGGTAAGTCCAGTACTTGCTATAGCGCTTCTTACATGAGGCGGATGCAAGACCAGAAGCGCTTTACAATCTTGGAAGTGACAGCTGATTGGCATGAGCTAATGACACCGCAGCGCAGTATGCAACCATCCATTGCCCACCTAAGCAAACAATTGGACCCACGGTTTGCAGCTAGCACACATACCACCGCCTCAAAGTCAGCCTCATTAGGTCGTCACCTTGTAGCCCGTAAGCTACTACTCGTTTCCCATCTGATGGAGGACAGGAGGCTGAGTTGGCCTGAGAACATAGTAGGTTAGCTCAAGGTTGCTTGCAAATGACGGCAGTAAGAATCGAACCGCAACCTGAAAGTTACGAATCGACACTAACCACTAGACACTTGCACCTACACAGGCAGGTAGGTGTGAAGAACTTGCCCAAGGTTGTTACTTGGTAGAGCATCGACTGGGTATTGAACCGTAAACCATTCGGTTTCGTATCCAACGCCCTAACCGCTGAGGCACTGAGGCTGCGTTCACATAAACACGAGTACAAGTCCGGCACTGTACGGGTTCCTTTATATGAGTTCCGGCAAACACGAGTTTGAATGTGTTTCAATGTCGGCCGTTCTTCACATACATACGAATACGAGTCACCGGTAAATTTCACTTGTAGGAGTAGTTTATGTGCAGGTCATGTTTTTATCCAACCTGTGCGAAGTAGGCCCCTAAACCACCCGTAAATAACAATAATATAATGTATAAAAGTTGTAGCACATATTTGACCTCAGAACTGACTTTCAATGTAAAATTATTCATCGTTAGAGGTGCGCGGTTGGTAAAATTATTAGCGATGTGATGAAATAGTGTTGTTTATTCGCGAAGCATTTTCTCGATTCGATTTCATTCAATATGGCCGACTTGCGTTGAGTTATGTGCTTGTACAAGTAACCGTGAACGTTCCACTCGTACGAGTGAAGCTTCAGTGGGCCATAAGCGGAAAGCCGGACCCGTACTTGTACTTGTACTCGTGTCTGTGTGAACGCAGCCTAAAATGGTTAAGGAGTATATCCCTTCATAGACAATCTCCCTCAGAGCCATAAAACGTCACCTGCCACAAGGGATCACACAGTGTTACCTGCCACCTGACACGGGTGAATGTGCCCCGCCATAACCCTAGCTAGACAGTCCGGTACTCAATTTACCTACCCCGGAGGGATGGCCAGGCTGAGTTGACCTTGGTGTTGGTTATACACCGCGGTGGTTTACCTGTCTGCAGACAGTCAACCATCCACGTACTATGGTACTAAGCACTCGATAGCTACCCGACCAGGAGTCGACGTACAACAGGTTTAACAACAAAAAATTAACGACGAAAAACACACAAAGAAAACTTAATAAAGTAGATTTGGCATTCGTTGATTCCTTCTCGATCTAATAACCTAATTAGCAAGCTTATCCCAAAATAAAGAACAGCGACTGATAACAGCACAATGCAAAAACAACAACTCCAAAAAATCGAGCATTTGTTAAAACTCTGTAGCCGTGTATAAAAGCTTACTTACGTCGACAAAGCTGGCATTGATGTAGTCGGAACCTTCAACACCTCTGATTGGCTGCAGAGAAACCCGCGTTGACTCGTCTGTAACAATGTATATACCAGAAATAATTTTGGCGCAGTTCACTCTTGAAAGGTGCAACGCAGCCCAAAATCACGAAAAATTTACTAAAACCGTCTATTTCTTGGGATTCAAGGTTGTTCAAGATCATCGAAGTTGTCCCCACACACCACGTGAAAGATTGTCAGCAATTCTGTGTCTTTCTGCAACTGTTTTCAACCTAGACAAGTTAATAGTACTCGCCCTCGTTCAAATGGAGTCTCCTCATCCATTGGCACAAAGTTTGATCAACGCTATCTATCGTACAGTGAAAACCTGAAGTTTTTCTAACTCAGCTGAGCTCGTTCGGTACTGGGACGTGACGGATGGACAGACGGACGGACAGACAGAATTACGATAGACGTGTGTTGACAATTAACACTATAGTATATTAATAGCCTTATTTAGCAATGGCATATCATAGTTTAGCAAGTTCAGGCTGGTGGTGTTGAATATAAAAAAACGACTTACACGGCAGAATGTTGACGAGTCGGTTTTTGAATTTGTTGACCGGCAAACCCGCACTGACGAATTTCATTGGATTTACCTTCATACTTGCCAGCCTCTGAAATACAACAGCATCGGATATTTACACCGCAATGACAACAACGACGACGACGACGACGACGATGACAAGAATTACGGCCGTAGTAATTTGACAAAAAGCGGAATCGCTAACGCCTTCTTTGTATTCGCTAGGTGGCAGCATCCGAATGACGGTTTGGCTGTGCATGTCTTGGCCAGAATCGTAATCGTAAACCCATGGAACGTTTTAAGCAGGGTGCATGAGTGTGATAGATGACAGAAAGACAGACCACGCTATGGAAAAATGCGTCGCAATAGGCGAAGTCGCTTACAGCTACTACTACTACTACTACTACTACAAGTACTAATACAGACCTTGAACTCAGTCTCCATGGCGCAGACGCCGTCGCCAGTCATCTGCGAGGTCAGCTGCTGAATGTGCGCATAGAGGTGTCTGGCGGAAACCTCCGTGTTGCCGGACTGCACGGCCTCAAGGAGGGCGTCGTGAATGAAAATATACTGGTCCTCGGTCTGGACCATGTAGTTGCGCTGGGCGCGCAGACACGTCACGTGACCATAGATGTCGACGGTCCGCTCGTGTTTGACGCGCTCCAACATGGCGTCGATCACGATGAACGCCCCCGTACGACCGACGCCCGCACTACATACCGCAAGCAATAACATTTGTCCAGATGCCTTGACGAGCTGGCTATCTTGTCGTTTAAACGATGTAATATCGCAAACATTTACGATGGGGAAGTTGTTCGCAGTCGAGTGGCTGTGTACTAGGAGAAATGAGCACGGTTTCAGATTGAAGTTCGATTCTCACTGCCGGTCATTTGCAAGCAACCTTGAGCAAGTTGCTAACCTACTGCGGGTTCAGGTCAACTCAGCCTCCTGCCTTCCGTGAGATGGGAAATGAGTAGTAGCTTACGAGCTACGGGGTGAAGGCCAAGTTTGGTTGATTGAGGCTGTGGTATGTCTGCTTGCTGCAAACCGCTGGTCTAGTTGTTTCCTGGCGCGGGCAATGGATGGTCGCATATTGTGCTACGGTATCATTAGCTCATGCCAATCAGCTGCCACTTCCGAGATTGTAAAGCGCTTCTGGTAGCGACTCATATAAGAAGTACTGGTGTCGTGGGAAATTTGTCGCACCTGGAAAATTCTTCCCACCTCCATATTGTCATAATGTAACTAACGCTAACCTTGACCCTAATCCTAACCCTAAATTTAACCACATCCTTAATCTTAACCTTAACCCGTACTGCTGCGTGTGGGAATAATTTTCCGGTGCGACGAATTTTCCACTACACCGGACCGCTACAGTAGCAAAAGTGTGACTGTTAGTACGGTCGGCTAAAAATCGCGTGAGAAATCAATCTACCTGCAGTGTACGACGATGGGCCCAGTGTCAGGCGGAGTCATCGACTTGACGCGTCTCATGAAAAGTAGCAGTGGGGTGGGGTGGTCCGGGACGCCATGGTCGGGCCAGGCTGTGAACTGAAACTGACGAACTTCACGTTTCTCCGCCACTCCATTCTGTGCGCCAATCAACAAGTCACCCAAACGATCAATCAATTAATCAATCTCAGTAAAAATAGTTGTACTGCAGGGTACGCTACATCACTTACATAATTATCAATAGCTAATAAACATGCAGAATTTTGCTTCAAAATATTCCCAACAACTGCTGAGAAAATGTCACAAAATTTTAGCAGATACTTTTTGGAGGTATAACGCTGTGTGCAGCAGTGCAAAGATTACAGGTACTTGGATGACGTCACAAGCTGCAACGAACATATTACATTAATACGACATCAGATGGCGACAAAAATTAGAACATGTCAAAATATTCAAGAAAATGGACCGAAATTATAGTTGAGGCCACGCAATAGTTTGAAATGTTGCCCAATAATTTCAACAGAACTTTTTGTTGTATGGGAACAGACTGAAAATGTCGTTGTACGTAACTACGGCCTAACTTCTTCAACACATGATAAGCAACGTCCACTGTTAATACAAAAAATGACTTAACAGTCACAGTAGCGGGGACTTACTCTAGCCAGCTGAAAAGTTCGTATGGTGTAAGTAGCCAGTTCAATAACATCGAGCAGCGTGACCTGCATAACGCCGTATACCTCGGAGCCTCTGTTCGGCCAATATTGGTCACATTTGATCTACAGCGACATGAGTCATATGCTACAGCAGTTTTGCATAGACCAATAGACAGTGCCTATTATGTAGAAATTCATATTTCTAAAAAACTTGCACGCGACTACCAAAAACTGCCGAAAACCAAAACTCGCAAGCCATGTGTAGTTTTTCGCTGGTATGCTCGTTTTCAGTATGGGTTACCTTTACCTTTTAAAAAACATTTTTGCATAGTTCTGGGCAGTTTCATGCTACTAGCATGCAAGGTCTAGTTTAGTGTGTCTCTCCCTCTCACTCTTTATTTGCAAATATTGCAGAATTATACCCAAAATTGCAAACAGTGAAAAAGAACAAAAACTGATGCAAACAGTTATTCAAACAGACAAACAGACGAATGTGGACAAAATTTAATAACTGAAACACTCGCAAAGTACTGACATGTATAGCACTAAAGCAAATAAATAAACCTATTGAAATACCGACCCTGTTTCTCTCCTCTAGTTTAGTCATCATGACGACGGATGGGACACGCTGCTCCCAGATCATGCGCCAGAAATCACCGAACGTCTCGGGAAGCGGTCCCTACAGCAGCAATGACGTCATCAACAGACATGAAATACACTATACTAACAACGAATAAACACCAAAGAATCAGGCAAACTGTCAACTCCACCAAGAGGCTTTTCTGCAAAAATGTTGGAATGAAATTCTAAAACGACAAAAATGAACTGAACTCAAATCTCAGTTCAGTTCAGTTCAGTTGCATCTAAGAAGCGTACTAAGCACCAGAACTGAACCACCGGTAAACTGCAATGCCAGTACAGTTCGGCTTATTTCACTTTTGGCACTTCTAGTACACGCCTTTAGCTCTTTTCTGACCGAATGCCCTGCCTGACGTTTCAACTGACAGTGTCAGGAGAAAGTCTTTCAAGAAATGTCACTTTGTTATTTTTGCATTATCTTGACGTTCACTTTCTAACCGCAGACAGCAGTGTCGCTACGCAGTCGTCCCATAAGCCGTGTTACGCGTCTCGCCCGTCTGCCCGTCTGAATGTCTGTCTGTCCGTTTGTCCCGAAAGGGCTCCGAACTCGAAATCACGGTTTGGTGCGAGGCTCTATCTCGCAATAGTGAAGAATCCAAAAATCAGGTCCTGTGACCTTAATCTCTGACCTATGATCGTGAAATTCTGAAATTTCGAGAGTATGCCAAGATACATGTTTGTGCAACACTTAATCAAGCTAAGTGCAACGGTTCGTGAGTTATCCAAATAAATCGATAAACAAAAAAAAAACTCTCGACTACTATCGTCGCTATCGCGGACAGTAATTAACTAACGGACCTGTGTGGCGATGTAGGCGTTGTGTTTGCGGTATCCGTCCATGTAGTTGGCGTTGACGTAGCTCGTCTCCGGGACGCCATCTAGCGACTGCAGCACGACTCGCGAGTGGTCGTACGCTATCACGTTCGCGTACCGGTTTTTGGGCTTGTTCGCCTCGCGATTGGACATTTCCCAGGTGAACTGCTGGCCGGGCTCGATCGACTCGTACTCCTGCGAGAACCGGGCCCCCTCGTTCATACGCAGCGCGTTGATGTGGTCTTCCAGGTCGGTGACCGGGATAGGCGGGTGACTTATCATTCCTGTACAAAGTATGCAGAGCTATTTCAAGGTTATAGGAAACAGTATGTGAAGTTATAATGAGTTACGGATATGCAGCGACAAAAAAGTAGCTACCTATTATAAGAGTACATGAGAAAAGTTTAGCGTAGAAACTCTTTAGCTCAAGTTCGGTCTAAAGGCGCGTACAGAGCGACGTATCTGAAGTGAAGCGAATTGAACTGAACAGTGAACTGACATGGTTTAGTTTTTGACGAATTGAGCAATAAGCAAGCAATAATGCATTACAGCGGGCACCGTCTAACAGTGTCTACATGACTACGCGCACGTACGCGTCAACCAATGACCAATGGGCTCGTCCTGCTCGTCCACGGGTCAGTTCGTCAAAAACTAAACCGTTTCAGTTCATTTCAGTTTAGTTACGTCGCTCTGTACGCGCCTTGAGACGCACTTTCAACTTCTAGCTTTAATGTAAGTTTTAACTACAACTTCTATGACAGAAGCTGAAGTTGAAAATTACGCTAAATTTAACAGTTACAAGTGTGTATAGCTCTTTAATAGTTTTTTTTTTAATTTTCGAGCTATACCGTGTACTATGCAAACCTCTTTGTTATGATGCTTTTTAGTCGATTTGTTAGTTGAGCATACTGTCTTGGAATCTTGATGACTAGGTCCTTATGATGCATGTAGTTGCACTCAGTATTCTAGCAGTTTTGGGCAGAGTCGCTCTTGCAGCGCAAGCGATTCCGCATATTCCTACACATTTCTACATAACATGGTCTGTTTGTGGTCTGTCTGTCTGTCACATTCGCACATGTCATATGTTTAAACGGTTCCGCCGCGATTCCGCCTTTTGTCAATTTACTTTGATCAATCTGCTAAAACACTGCAAAGCAGACGACAAACCCGGAGTCTGGAAATTCTGTCGTCGAATCTCGACAGGGTCAGTAGAGTTGGCGCCGCAGGCTGCCAGCTCGCCGCCTGGAACTTTCATGCGCTTCGCTGGCTCAGGTAGCTTCGTCTTGTGTCCAACCTTTCGCCTACCGGAACGACGAAAACAGACATAAATCCACAGGCACGTCCAGTATGTGTGACCTAACATTCAAAATCGAATCTGGTAAAATTACAACCTACGAGATCTGGCGGCAACAATTTTAATTATTTTCCTGTGTCTCTTAATATCTATTTCTGACAAAAATTAGAGGTTAGAGGCCTGAGCCCCCACAAAACAATACCCCTCACATATTTTCAGACAAAGGACGTCGGATAAGAATGCAACATTTTTTGGCCTGTGAGCGCCACTTTACGAGAGTGAAAGAGTGAGTGTGTAGTTTCTTAGCGGCACATCAGCACAAAAGAGGCCTACACCGAGTTATTATATCCTCTTGAAAATCTAAAAAATACCAGTGGTGGCAGTAGTATTAGTTAGATACAGTCAGGAGGCGTAGCCAAAAATTTGTTTTGAGAAAACACAAAATTTGTTTGGTCTGATCTCTTTGAGGGGTGTTAAAGTTCAATAACCATTCTGACGTCACTGTTGCGTCACAAAAAGCTAGGCCTTTTGGGAAGGGGAGAAAAAAGGTATATACCAATATGCCCACGTGACTAGTGTTAAAAATAGAAAATAATATAATTCTGCAAAATTCGCAGAACGAATATTAACGTTTATAAACGTCGTTCATTACTGACAGATTCGTACCGTATGACGATGGCAATGAGAATGATGAGCAGCAGCAGGACAACTGTAGCGCATACAGGCAAGACAATCATCAGTAGGTCCATGCTGGTCTCGTCCTCGTTCCTGATTGGCTGCTGGTGGTACGGATTCAGCGTAAACGCATCCGAATACTCCGTCGACGCGTAGTGCTAGCACACATTCAGTTACCTATTTATTATACGGTTTATACGGTGTACCGACGACAAAATCTGGACCAACAAAAAATTAAGGATATAGTTAAGGTTAGGGTTAGGGTTAGGGATGACGGTTAGAAAAAGGGTTAAAAATAGGGATAGTGTTAGGTAAGGTTTAAGGATAGGGTTAAAATTAAGGTTCGTGTAGTGGGGTAGTTTTGATGCTCCAGGTTCTGTCGGTCCAGCTTTTGACAGGGAACCATTATACGAGTATATATATATTTATTATGAACATCGTACACAAGGTACAAACAAAAGTGCAAAGCCAAAATGATGAAAAATAAAAAGAAAATGAAAAAAAGCAGAAAGTGCAACTAATCAACGTGCAGTCAGTCAAATTACATCGTGCACAAACTGTCAATCATCACTTTAACATCACTGACTGAAAAAATGTTTAATTGATATGCTCCAGACCTTATGAATAATAGTTCTAACAACAGACGTGTCTTAGCAACATCTTCATCACTAACCGCTTTCCGATAATATCTTTCAATATACGGATGGCTCAGTGACGTCTTCATATTCAAAATCATACTTAGAGCAACACTGGAATACACTGCAGCCAAGTGGAGATGCCAATCGGCCGTACCAAATCGCATACCTAACCACAAAGTTTACAAGATTATTATCACAATTAATACACCTTTGTGCAAATGTTAGTACTAATATTAATAGTAGTAGTAGTAGTAGTAAGATGTTCACGTGAACACGCCAATAAAGCATAACTGAGAAATGGCGTGTTTTGATATAGGTCTACAACCTACATCTGTAGCTTAGAAATACTAGCAGTTAATCAAGTTTACGTTTAATACTGTACGCCGCTGTCTGCTCTACACGCAAACAGCTCATTTACCTGTTGATTACCTGTTGATTTTCTGTAGTGATGAATTGTTCACCTGCTTGTTGATTATCTGTGTGTCGTCTGCTGGTGCAGCGTATATGATTCACTGCAGTGAAGCTTTCATGTCGTCAGCGTGCACGTCCGGCGATTTCATCTTCGAGGAACGAGGCACGATCAACGTCAAGGTATTGTCTGATTCACCTGTCACATGTCTGTCAGACTCCGGGCATATTTTATGACAGAGAACGCTTGGCCGAATGGCGATGATCGTCGATCTGTCGCACGAAGGTTTTCTGTTCGTCGATTTTCTGTCTGGTCACTCGCACCAGACACAATAAGTTACACACCGTTACGTATCGCATGAAAGCTAAGATTATTTGTGGAAAACCTTCATAACCAAGTTACCGTATCACTAAATGCAAAAGTGGCAGAACTGTTAAAAATCGAACCACGTTAATTGTGTCAAAATTATCATAAAATAGCAGCAACTTTGTTTTATTTGGACACGGTGTGTAATATGTCTGAAGTTGAAACTTTGCACGTAGCAGAGGCTTCGATCTTATTGGATGAGGGGAACGATCGCCCCAGTGCCGGTGTAATGTATAATAATGACTCCCATATAATAATGAATCCCAGTCAATATTATACGTATAATTTACACTCCCCCACTCATTATTTCTAGCTAATAAGCTAGCCTATGAACATACACTGAATAAGCGGCAACAACGATTTAAAAAATAACTTTTATTAGTCACCGTAGTATCACACAAGAAGTTAATATTATACAAGGGAAGTGTAAACTATACATATAACAATGACTGGGGGAGTTATATTTAGGCGGAGTCATTATTATGCATTATACCGGCGCTATAGAGAGTTGGAGGCATTTCAAATACAACTATGAGGCCTCTATAACGGGGGTCTGGGGAGCGCCCCTTTCTTGCCCCGAAGTCCAGGGGCAGAGCCCCTGGTCAGGGGATCAGGGGGGCAAGCTGAAACACTTTGGGCTTTTGGACGTTCAATAAAAACCACAAATTTGCCAACTTTTCCAAAATTTGGAAACGCAACAAATCAGACACAAAATTTGTGCTGTTAGTTGCAAAAAATAAAGTTTAATAGGCCGCAATACGTCACCGGTTATTGTGCATTAATAAAAGGTAATAAACTTGTCAATTTCGGGTAAACATTCCACGTTTGCTTATTTTATATTTTAAATATAGCCTATTTAAAAAACTAGAATTCACTTTTCAATAAAAAATATTGGGACGAAATGTGAGTCAGTACCCATCATCATGCCTCCAGGAAAAATATGCTTTCTTTTGAAAAATACACTTACATTGTCGCTCTGACACGTACGGTAGAGTATAGTAAAAGATTGATGCGCATTTTACTCAGCTATATTTCCCTTCAGCCGAAGCTGTGCTGAGGACCTCAGTGACAAGAAACTTTGTTCATTTAACTGATAGGCCTATATTTGATTGAAATATTTCTGATTAAATTATAGTCATTGTTAGAAAGTCTTCTTCTACTCCATAGATTAGACATGATCAAATAAACGAATAATGATGGCGATAGTTTATTATTGTTATCGTTAGTTTATTTAAGAACATCATCATGTAAAATGTGCACAAAATAAATAGTAAGGCAGTGTGACAGAAAGACCGAAATGACACAAATTGCAACTGTCCCTTGCATCAGTGATAAATTAGTGTTTGATGTGATATGTCAGGGCAAGGGTTCAATGACAACGTATTGGCTCGTTGGTCGTCGCGACGGTGTCATCGAAACATAAAATCAATCGTCTTGCATTCGTCTGCTGTCATCGTCAATGTCACCTGATTATTATGCAGCAGCCAGCTCGCTGCACGCATGTCGGCCGCTGCTATTTTTGATCCGAAACCACAGCTGAATTTAAAACTCACGATCAGGCCTGTTCGGTAAGAGTTTAGGGGTCCAGCCCTCACAGAAATTTTCAGACATTACCGGTAGCGTGCAGCAAAACCTGCCACGAATTTAATGTTACACCTGTACGCAGTTTATAGCTGCTATTAACTCACTTGAGATAACTTTTCTGCATTCTGAAGCCCTTAAGAAAATTATATAGGCTGTAACGCCGCACCAGGTGACTTTTAAATGTCGCAACGTGCCATAAAGGAGCCCTGATGGGCCAGATAAATGTCCGGCTGTTATCCGACGTTTCCTGACATATAGGATCCCCTTTTTGCGGGCCGCTGTTCGACCAAACATGATGAACATACCTAAATCCACCTTTGTCGATAACATGTGTTCAATACGCTAAACGCGTAGGCTATTGCACGATTTTTTTACATGTTATGCAACATTTTAAATTTTTGTTTAGATTTTACATGAAAACTGCTGCATTACTCAGTCAAAAAAATTATGCAAAATTAGCATTTAGGCCTACTGTGCATAATAATCAGTTTCTTATGCTTACTGACTTCGGTTTTCATCGGTTTAAGCAAATATAACATAATTATAAAAGTTTTTTTCACAAATGAGTAACTTTTCTCTTTTATTTGCTAGTAGGCCCTACTATTTCGCTACATGCGTTGTGAGATCAAAGCCCACACGCTGGAAACGCGTTCATATAACTTAACACGAGCACAGCGCAGTTCAGAAATGAATAAAGTTACTTGTTGATCGGGTAATGCCAGATAGGCCTAGTAGAACAGAAATGCTTGTTTGTACTATTTTTTCTGTGTTTGTATGCAAATTAAGCAATTTTTACGTTATTGCTTCAGTAGTATAATGTTGCTTGGTCGTTGTGGAGTATATAGGCCTAAGGCTACGACGAAGTGAAAACAATTTCGTAGTAGTGCTCACTGACGTTGAGCGGCTTTTTGAATCAACATTGTAATATACTGCCAGTAAAAAAATCGTCCGGCCGAAAACATTATTATCATTTTTAGACCCTCGGTATCCGTTCTCGAGGAAGCCTAAAATTGACTAATAGGGTGTTTACACGATCCAGCAAACGTCCAGCAAACTTCCAGCAAATGTATCCAAAATACACATGAATTGCTGGACGTTTGCTGGACGTCTGCTGGACCGTGTAAACACCCCATAAATAGGCCTAATACAAAGTTAGATGCAATCTTTAGTCCGTGCAGTCAGCGGCCGGCAAACTGTCGTGCAACAAAACAGCATTGAACCAGAACAGAAATACTTTGAAACAGGTATCTAGTTTTTACGCGCGAGAGCTAGCATACAGCGCGTATTAGCGTATTAGTAATTCTGTCTTGGTGTCTGTCACAACCCGGTACCGATCGGAGCCCAGGTGAGATAGAAACTTCTGGTTTACACCATATGATAGCTTAGAGTTTCTGGTATTTTGTGAAGTCATATCAAATTAAACAGTGGCGTCATGGCAGAAAGCAATTGCTCTCCCTAAACTTTGGGCTGTCCAAAAATTGTCAGAAAACTTTTTTTCTTGTTCGAAAATGTCCAAAAATGCCAAATGATTTTCGGCCCCACAGTATTTTTGGATGTATAATAGAGCTTTGGTGATTCATACCCTACCGGGACTATGACCTTAAGCCTCACTTGAGAACTTAAGTTTCAAACCAGTTTTATGTGGATTTCAAAAAAATCCTTTATTTATAGTCCTAGTCAAATTATAGGCTTAATTCCTGCTCATCGCTCGACATTCACATTAGCTGCTAGTATCAGCAGCGCAAAAGATCAGCGCCATCGAAAGGCTTCGACGTCTATCAGTAGGCCTATGGCTAGATCAGCTAAGGATATAGCTATTATATGACTTCTGCTCAGGATCGGCTATGCACCTATCATATTAGTGACCAGGTTAGTACATAATGCGACTTACGATTAGCCTACCACCGGTATTAATATTGACTTTAAAGGTTTCATCTGCTTACCTTGGATTTCTCGTCCAATCAGCTACCGCCATCTAGCGAGTCATCATTGTCGTTCACGAAACACCCCAACAGCGGTAAAAACACGTCGTCTGTTGCGCCCTACTACACAAACTAGAAAAAAAACGTCGATTGTGGAAATATGTCAACTCAGTACCAGTAGGCGTATATTATGCTGTCGTCCACCTATAGCTATGCACTGCATTGAGGCAATCCAACCGCAAGTCCCAACCGTGACCTTTAATCTTAAGAGCTGAAAATGGGCACACCGTGTAGGCCTATGGGGCTGTGGGAACGTTTACCATTCATCAATTGTTTATTTTCTACGCCTTTCGTACTGAAATTTGTGGCTCGTACGGAACACCCTGACATCAGACGGAAGGACGGAAGCAGGGCCAGAAATTGTCGTGCTGCTATGCGACCTCCTCTGGTCTGTAGGGCTCTCGGGCCGTTTTGTGGGAGCCCCTGCTATGGCAAACGGGGAGTATACGCGACCGATTAGGATGACCGTAGGCCATGTGCATACGTTAACGATGATAACTTTTAAGCAGTCAGTATATTAAAGCCTGCAGTGTTGGTCAGAAAAACTAATAAATTATCCCTAATGCGGCCCGACCCAACTTTTTTTACTTCAAAAAGCGAAGGAAAGAAATCTTCAGCAGACGGAGTGACTGATAGTGCCTACAAGCGATTATCATCTATCATATTTCCAGTTTATTTTCCACTTTTCTCGCGTGCGTGCCAGTCAGTAGGTCGAACGAGCACTTCGCTGGCAATACAGTCTTTGACACCTGCGAGACAGATCGGCGCTCGACTTAACTACATTTGCGCCGGGAAGGAAGGAAGGAAGGAACGGCCTGCAGCTGTAGCTCAGTTTGAAGGCAACTCCGAGGGGCGTGGACTAAAACGATACATAGAGTACGTAGACGCTGGCCGACGGCACTGATAGATTACAAGCCAGCGGCCGGGTGAAATAGAGAAATCGATCAAACCGGAACACGGCGTCACGCCTGCCACACCGCCCCCGTCCAGTGTCGACTAGGACTGTAGGACTAGGACAAAACGACGACGATATAGTCTCCGACTAGTCTCCGACTAGCACGTGTAACATCCAAGGGTGTGGCGGCGACACGGCACCGACCAGTGGTGGTCGTCTCGGCAGCGTGGATCGGCGACACAGACCTATTAATAGAACGGCGTCGTCGATATTCGAAAACGCCACGAATGACGTCATGCAGGAGACGACAATGCCGTTTTTACGCGCGAGAGCTAGCATAGCTATAGCGCGTATTAGCTACGGTAATTCTACCCGTCCGTCTGTCCGTCCGTCCGTCACAACCCGGTACTATTCTAAGCCTAGGTGAAATAGAGACTTTGGGTTTTCAGGGTATGATAGCTTTCGGTCTCTAGTATTTTGTTACAAAATTTCATGCTCTGGGTGAGAAGGTCCCCTGGAACGTTGAGCAAAAAAGGGGCACCCCTAAAAGACGTTATTCTATTACTATTAGCTTGTCTAGCGCAAAATGGTTGCAGATAGGCATAGGCATGCTGCTTATCATAACAAGCACTAGCAACGAGCTTCTTATAGGTGTCAACATTGATGACCTTGAATGACCCTGAACCCCCAAAATAGGGGGTTTAAGTAATTTTTTTCGTGATCTCGGTCTGCGACACACATTTTAAGAGTAAATTACACCGAAATATATGGGGACAGACCAAAACAACCTGTATATCAACTTTTCAGCATTGAATGTACATTTCAGCAGTTCAAGTCACGATTTCCTACGTTTGACGAGAACTGCGAACGAAGATGTTTAAAAGTGGTTATTTTTTCCGCTATTGACTTGCGTAGCGTGAAAAAGGTTGCAAATAGGCGCTGACATGCCGCTTATCATAACAAGTGCCGGTGACGTGTGTTTTGGTGGTATGAACATCGATGACCTTGAATGACCTTAAACCCCCAAAATAGGTTTTTTTAGTATTTTTTGCAATTTTCAGCTGCAAAAAAATGAATTGCGACGAAATGGATGGAGACTAAAAACCTGCGAACAGAAACTGCAATGGGCTCTTACGCGTTTCATGAGCATTAGCTAAGATTTCTTGTTCTAAGCTGAGAACTCATCTGTGTCTGTTCACCGTTGCATCTAGTTCGAAAGTTGAAACCCATATATTCGTCTAGCTATTTGCAAGTCATCAAATCTATACGGCTATGATCCGTGAACGTTACAGACGGACGGACGGAGAACTTAAGATGGCAATACCGCGCTTAACGGCGCTATAACTTAAAGCACAGAGACAACGAGCGATAATCGGCGTGATTTAAAAAGGAGCCGCGCACGACAAGCGTTAAGGTGCTTTCTCAGTGCGCGCTGCGCGCGTTAACGCGCGTTAACGCGCGCAGTGAGAACGCAGTCTTAGACGAGTAGCTGGTCGATAAGTGGGCGGGACTAGAGATTAATGAGCAGATAAATACAGCAGCAGCAGCAGCAACAACAACAACAGCGTCTATCTGTAGGCCTGTCAGCAACTGGAAACAGTAACTGGAAATAATGACATGTGACGAACAAATTGCGAGCAATAAATATAGTGTTTGTACTTTGTTTCAAAAAATGTGCAACACTTTTTGTTAGAACTTCGTAAAATTTTCACTAGAATTGATAATTTGTGAGACAAAGATAGCAAAAAAAATAAAATTATACTATGAGGTGCACTCATTTTCCACCTCAACTAATTCGCTGCAAGTGGCAACGCACTACCGTGTTAAATGCAGACTCACTTTCGCCTTCCTCTTCTGTAGCTCTTACGCGGTCTCAGTTCAATAAAAGCAATATCCCCGCACTCTGTTGTAAAAATACTGTAAACCTTCTTAATCCTGACAACAACTGTTACATAGCTAAAACGACAGTTACTACGGTAAGTTTCCTCTTGGGGGTTTGTCACAGTATCTGTGAATAGTGTTCGGATGGATTTGTACGAAAGGGAGAGAATGATGTCTGCTTCGCGGCCAAAGATCGATCGTGTAAGAGCAGCTCATCCATTGTCAACGCCTCAGACTCTGCAGCCCAAGGGTCGTCCGTCGTCCGGCAAATTTTTTATCTTCGCTCCATCTTTTTCTTATGCTTTATGCTGCAGATTAGTTACGCCAGTGTGTGGCATTCGAATGCGGCTGCATGCTTCTAAATGAACGGTCAACGCACGTTCGGCGGCTAGCCACCATTTCTACCGTAACTTTTTGAAGCTTATTTTCCAATGTGCCTTTGTACTAATCGGCTAATGTAATTATGAAATTTGGCAGCTGATATTTTGATATCCGGGCACAGGTATATAGGCCCCTAATTTCATTATGGAAGTTTAAATTAACGCGGGAGTGGATTTTTTGACACAGGCGCCGGCCAAGTTATTCACGGTCTATGCTAATCGCTACGCTAATCATAGCGTTTGGATTTTTTTCAAGCAGAACGAATTCCGGATTATCTACTAAGACTATTTTGATTTCTCTGGTAGTCGGTAGTATGTTTTAATTTTCGTTGTTTTTTTGTTAATTTTAGTCGTTCTGGCCTACATATCGGCAATCATAAAGTGCGCGTGAAAGACGTATTTGCGGATCGTATCGCTCGGCGTGTCGAGACCTTTGCGTGAATAACTTGGCCGGCGCCGTGCGACTTTCATTAGGCAGATAACGACCGCCACGTCGCTACTGCACTGTAATGATAATAAGTATTACTTTCGCGCAAGTTATCGATGTATCGGCGCGGCAAAAACACCAGCAAGTAGATCGTTGTCGGCTGTGGCGCTGGGTTCGGTTGCTGAGTGAATGTGCTAAGATGAAACGGGCCTCGTAAATCGCGACCGACGACCGACCGGACGTCGGGTGTGACCTGGTACGGCTCCCCTATACCGCATGCAGGCAAGCAGGAAACTAGATCTGGTGGCGTGTTTGCGCAGAGATCGATAAAATATTGACTGCGACCAGACACCGGTTGTCGGTCACTCTGTCGGTCTTTCTGTGCTACGAGCGACAAACAGCGCTCTAAGTCCATCTATCGACGCTCGCTCTCCCATCCATCCGTTCAGCCCAGCAGTCGCCGGTGTCAAATTAAAATTTCTGCCCCGTGAAAAATCCACCCGAGGAGAAACAGTCACGCATTTGATATGTCTCCCTTTTACAAAAATATTGCCGGCCTCCATAAAAGTCTCCTCATTATAGAATCGCCCCCATAAAAGTCTTCCCCCAGCGAACAATATACCGGTAACAATCCGCCTTGCCCGGGGGGCCGCCGGGCGAGGCGAATTTTTGCCGGCAAATTGTCGGCCGGGGAGAGACTTTTCTAAGGGGGGGGG
>Ga0209367_1001630_pt1 | contig 28118 bp, 11 predicted proteins | sample WorMetLIZISLAND2_FD_187412 | JGI IMG/M metagenome (GOLD analysis project Ga0209367, IMG submission 187412) | Marine gutless worms symbiont microbial communities from Max Planck institute for Marine Microbiology, Germany - Olavius geniculatus... ...
AAACATGCCTATGTATAAAATTTTCACCTACAAACGACCCTTAATCGTCATCGTAGCCTCATAAAAGTTGTATAGTGAATAGGCAATATAGACATGGGAATTCCAAATATGTGGTCATTTTGGCCCCCAGCCTATAGGTCACGTGACACGGAGCATGCGCAGTGAACTTTTGGCCTTTAACATGGGCAAATGCAACTTTGAGGCTTTATATCTCCGTAACGGTGCAAGGTAGACGCATGGTTCCAATGGACCACCAATAGGAAACCACATGTGCCGAGTCCAATGGTCACGTGACCGATGACGTCACGTGACCCCAAAAGGTCAAACTCGGGACCCTAAAATCTTCGAAGCCCCGTATCTCCGTATACGTGCAAGATACACCTTTTTATGATTTTTGCTGTTTTCGATGTGTCACTCATTGCATGTCGCCATTAACAAGTGTATAAACTGATGTTTTGTACATTTATAGATCATATCAGAGACGAGTCTTCCCACGCAATCACTTGCACTCAACAAAAATTAGCGGCAAAAACTTGGGCAAACTCAAAAGTCTAAATATGAACAGTAAAAGGCGCACTCAGCGTAATGTTACCGAACAAAAAGTGTCAACAAAAACCTCGTTTAGGCGTTTTTACATCATCCAGCCAGAAAACGGGCTTGCCGATTTATTCCACAACTCCCGGATTCGCACGGAAATCGCGATGCTAAAGGACCTACAGTGTACAGGGTGCGGCAAAAAAGTAGCCTCCAAAAGTTTTTCGCTATTTTCTCAGCAACCGTTTGGAATTTTAATGTGAAATTTAACAATTTTATTTAGCAAAATCTTTTACATGTAATTGTTAAGTAAAGTGTAATTGTGTTAAAAAATGACGAAGTTATAGACTTTTTAACATAACCGCCTACCGATTTTTCAGCATTAAAATGTTCAAGCTGAAAATGCTATTTAATTTTTTAAAAAACCGATTACCACGTTACTGCCGATGACGTCACAGTCACGATTTGATAAACGGTGATTTATTTTGTTTTTAAATTATTACTTAATTATCGTTCTTTTGAACCAATCGCCGGCTGCCAACCGGGTTCGTCTTCCAGCAGGACGGCGCGTCAGCTCACTTAGCGCGCAGCACACGGAAAGGGCTGCGGGCCAACAGTCCAGATTTCATCACAAAGGACCAGTGGTCTTCATAATTGCCGAAATAAACCCAATGGACTATCACGTATGGGATGCAATGTTGGAGGCTTACTCCAAGCTTAAAACAAAGCCGAAAACAATCGCCGAAGTCAAGGAAGCGCTTCAGGTTATCTGTTGCAACCTGCCATAAGGACCGATTGACAAGGCTGTGAAAGACTTCTCAAATTAAGCGACTGAAAGCTTGTGTTGGAGCTTGGAGCTGGCGGTGGACACTTTGGTCATTCACACTGACAATAAAATTCTGGCATCTAATCATTAGTTAATTGTGTTTTTTCAACGATGTTATTGCATTAGTGTAATGGCTTAAACATTTTAATGCTGAAAAATCGGTAAGCGGTCATGTTAAAAAGTCTATAACTTCGTCGTTTTTCAACAGAATCACATTTTGTTTGGCAGTTAAATGTAAAAGTTTTATTAAATTAAACTATAAAATTTCAAATTAAAATTTTATACGGTTGCTGAGAAAACAACAACAAAATTTAGGGGGCTACTTTTTTGCCGCACCTTGTGTTTATGTGAACAACTAGACCGCAAAAAGAATGATTGAGAATTTGAGATGGTTCAATATTTAGGCTTACATCGTGAGTTCGAAAACATAGACCACACTACAGCGAAACATGAGATTCACTGAATTCTTTTCAGTGGAACACTCTGCGCGGAAAATTTGTAACAAAGTGGTCATTCCGGCTACCTGATTGACAAGTCTGTCATCTCTGGCTGCGGCAACGATGTGGAATATCGGCAAAGTATAAGCGCTCACTTCGTTACCCAGAAAGCGAGACCCCTTTACCGTCATATCTGACAGGAATCGCTGTGGCCTGCAGCATACTGTACACAATTAGGCCTATTGTCTCCCACATAAGCCGCGTAGTGTTCGAAGGACATCCTATCAGCGTCAGCACATCATCGCTGTTATACTGCCGATAAAAATAGCCGTATTCGTCCTGCATGGTCGTGATTCTGACAAGCTCGAGGTCGGATCCAGTGTCACGGACGCCTATTAGTACTCGACGCCCTGAGCCGCTATAAGTGGAACTGCAACGCGCCAAGTGCGTCCGTTTTGGCGCTTGTAGGCATAGGCTTACGGCTTGTACCAGGGACTACTCGATAATAGCTAGAATAAAGGTCTCCTTGGCTTGTACGTACGTAACCTCCATGAGTCCAGCTAGAATTATGGTTCCTAACTTTTTATCACTTATACCCCGTTTACACGATCGAGCAAACATCGAGCTGGCTTGTCCAGCAACCATATAGCCAGCTGGTCGAGCCAGCTCGTCGAGCCAGCTTGATCGTGTAAACGGGGTATTACTCAATAATAGGCTGCATTACGGGTTTTGCCCGTCTGTCCGTTCGTCAGTCTGTCCGTCTGTACTCTATCGGTTCCGTACAGACTTTTAACTCGAAAACAAAGGCTATAGAAAAACCGAAATTGATTTACTGTAAGCGTTTGATTCTCGACGAATATTGTACGTTCTGTTGCTGCAGACTTCTAATTTGTTGCTAATTTGTTGTGCAGCATGTTGTACGACAAATCTGCAATAAATCGAAGTCTGTAGAATTTGGGCTTTTGCATCTGTGCGCGGTTTCTCTGCTATGCTTTTGATCGCCAAGTTTTTGGTGATGGGTCGTCCGTGGAATTGTCGTAGCTTATGTGTGATTCGATCTTGACGTCATCAGCAGAAACGCGTCATCTTCATGCACTCTCCACCGTTTAATTGGATTTATCGACTCGACCAGTAACCCGGACAGTTTTCTGACAGCAAATTTGGCCCTGGTGTACAGCGGCAGGAAAAAAAACGAATCGTAGAAACTTTATACAGGTACAAAGCGCGATGCGTATCTGTGGTCTGACAATGTCAGCTGGTGTCTTGCTAACTACTAGGATATATACTCTGTTAGCTACTCTGTTGCAACTTTTTTTAATGAAATTTATTTGAGTTTTAAACCATGTGCAAAAAGACAGGTTTTGGAGATTTTGTCTCTATTCGCTTTACATTTGCGATAGCAGGGAATGCAGCGGCAACGACGACAACGACGACGGCAACTTGCCGTATTTGACAGTATATAGTGCGATACGCTAATACACAAAGTCAGACGTAAAAAAATACAATGCAATAAAAACGAACAACTGTTTGTTCGAGTGACAAATGGCAGCAGTTGATGCATGTCTGACTGTCGAATGCAGGGGTGCTGCATGTCGTGTTTGCCGTCGGGGCTGCATATGCGACTTTTTTCTTACTTTACGAGTATAATGTGTAATATCTGAAGAGATACGACTAGATACAGGATGGCAGTCTTGCGACAGTAGCTGTGACGCTGTTTATCTATAGCCGTGGCTGTCGTGACTGTGTCGACATTATTGCTCGCTCCGTTGTAACGTATTTTCTGCGCCGAAGATTCTCTGTCACAGCTTTTCTTCACTAGGTCCTATAGCTGCTCGTTGACGTTGATAGGGGTTTCTGGTGCACGTAGTGACGAAAGCCATTTCATCAAGAGTATTTTTGTGAAAAAGCAATGACATTATTACTTGGATGACTACCTACTAAAAACATTTTTTACATTTCAGAGTAGGCCTACTAATGTAGGCCCTATATAATGTTACGCAGAGCATTGGGGGTATTTAGGCGTTGATACGCTGTATAAATTCATGCTTTCCGCTTAGTTATTAACTTACTTATTAACTTGCTTTCTTACTGTCGCAGACGCAAATGTATTCGATTCTATGCAAGCGTTATAATGTGGCCTGATGCCGATGCAGGAGATGAACCATAAAGACCACTGACGATCTTCGATTACAATCATTTGAAATTAGAGCATTATGCATGCGAGTATCGAACAAACGGACGACAGAGAAAACAAAACAACAAATTCGTGTGTCTCGGAGTATAACTTAGGCATGCAGGTGTCAACTGTCAACAGCAGTTTACTAGCGTCCGTACCTCTGTACATCAGATTAGTTCATCGAATTGGCGGCAGGTCTCCCTCCAATAGGTTGTTGCTCCGCATTATGGCGTTTCGACGAAGGCCGAAATGAATTTATGGACCGAGCCGTGCCGAGGTTTACGACAAGTGCGGCATTAAGGAGGCAAAACAAGGAGGCAGTTTTGTTGAGCGGTTACGTGCGTGCGTGGTTAGTTCGACTCAAACGAGGCGATGTTACGTTACGTTACGTTACGATTCTCTGCTGTTCCTGCGCTAGACACGACAAATAGCGATCGTACCGGCAACTGTGCTCCGGGGACTTGTTAACACTTCACACTCGACCGACCTGGCTGTAGTACATACTGCGTTCTTGAGCCGTTCCATAGGCTGCCACCGAGTCTTTCGTCTCGACGTCAGACTTTCTTGTAAATCTTTACTCCAGCGAACTCGTGTGAACTACGGTACTTTTCTTAGCATTCAGTGTTGCGTGCACGCATGCATTAACTGCCAAGTTTATGCGAAAACTTAATATAAACGTATGGCTTATGGTTTATGCGTTTTTACGCGCGAGAGCTGCATAGCTATAGCGCGTATTAGCTACCGTAATTTTGTCTGTATGTCTATCCGTCTGTCTGTCCGTCTGTCTGTCACGACTCGGTACCGATTCAAGCCCATTTGAGATAGAAACTTCTGGGTTTCAGCATATAATAGCCTGGAGTCTCTAGTATTTTGCGACAAAATTTGATGCCGCTGGATCATGGGGGTCCCACGAACGAGTGAGCGAATGAGAGGCTCCCCCTTAAAAAGACGTTAATTTACAGATATTGGCTCGTTTAGCGTGAAAATGATTACAGATATGCACATACATGCTGCTCATCATAAAAAGCACTGGCGATGAGCTTTTTAATAATGTCAACATCGATGGCCTTAAATGACCTTGAACCCCCAAATAAGGGGTTTTAGTAAATTTTTCACGATTTTGCGATACACATTTTCGAATTGAATTGCACCAAAACGTCTGGATATAGCCCAAGACAATTTGCATATAAAATTTTCGCCATTGAATGTAGATTTTAGCAGTCTAAGTTGCGACTTCTTTACGTTTAAGGAGGTCTGCGCACGCGGGTGTCAAATAGGGGTACCCTCTTAAAAAGTGGTTAATTTTCCCCTATTTATTTATTTGTTTATCGTGAAAACAATTGCAGAGAAACGCAGACATGTTGCGTATCATAACAAGCATTAATGACGTGCGTTTTAATGGTATCAACATCGATGACTTTGAATGACCTTGAACCCCCAAAATAAGGGTTTTAGTGATTAGTTTGCGATTTTCGGCTGCAAAAGAGTGAATTGCGACGAAACGGATGGAGATAGACCAAGATCACATGCAACCAGGAACTGCTATAGGCTCTCGCGGGTCTCATGAGCATTGGCTCAGATTTCTTGTAGTTTTTGACTACGTCGAGCCGACTTAAATAAGCTAATCTGTGGTGTGTGGTATATGCTGTCATGCGCATTTACCTCCAGTCTTTCCGGTGTCGAAACCGGCACCCTGGCGCTATGTAATACCCCGTTTACACGATCGAGTAAACATCGAACTGGCTCGTCCAGCTAACATTATAGCAGCTCGTCGAGCCAGCTTGATCGTGTAAACGGGATATAAAAGTGCATGCGTATAGAGCGGCAGAAATGAAAAGAAATAGAATAAAAGCCGCGCGCTCTGGGTTTCACTTCATTGCATCTCTGTCGCTGTGTACGCATCTTAAGATAGATTATTAGTCGGCTTATCTTAATAATACGCCACGCCTCTAGTAACAAATACCGACATTCTATGAAATGAAAATGCACTTTTTGTACACGTTACATTGTGTGACTTCTCGTTATTTTGTGCAGATGTCATTATTGTCAGTTTTAGAATGACTGAAATCGTGTGCAGTTTTGATGCCACGAATGGCACATTTGTTTTATGGATGTTGTCACAATATAGGCCTATTTTTCATGCCACTACAGCACTCTTGCAGTACTGTAGCACCAGGGTCCGTTGGGTCGTTTTTTCTGCAATTCTACTTACTTGTCTGTACATCATGACAAGCTTAATTACGATTTCAGTAGGTCGGCGTGACTTAGCCGTGCGTCTTTTAAGCTTACCCGTACCGGTCATCTCATCTCCATCTACTTGTCCACATTCCACGACTTAGACTTGTCGTAAACTTGTTGGACAACAAGTGGTCAGGATGGATGTTGTGAATTATTTTGTTTTCTGTGAACTGTAGTTCTGCCTATCTTGTTTTATTCCACGGAACTGAAGCATTCGCATTGTTTATCACTAGCTAGCACTAGTCTATATATCGGCAGTGGTCTAACGGGTTGATAACTTTACGGCTGCACTTGGGTGTGACCAAACGAATGGCATTGACCAGGGCTACACGAGAGACCGTCGATGACAGTGGATTAAGTCTGTTAAACCACTGTATGGAATGTATAGTACTCATTTATCCTACCACAGACAGTGGTTTATCATACACGTGTAGGCCTGTGGTGGGATTGGGACTAAGACTGGCTGCTGCGGTAGCTAAAGTTGATAGCCCGGAAGGGATAGAAGGTTGAGTGCACTGGCATAGATGATAGTGACCAAGCGAACGACAGTTTAGGTTACACGACCGACCGTCGGCAGCCGTGGAATAAATGTCGGTTAAACAACTGTCTGGCGTGTATACCGGTAATACTCATTTTATTCTACCCCAGACCGTGGATTATCATACACACACATTATATTATTTCTTGCAGAATTTCTATTTGCTGTCGACTTGTCGTAGGCCTAGTACACCTTGTCGTTCGGCGTGCTGTAGAACAAACCGACAACAAGTTGAAGTACGGTGGAATCTGTGTTTGAAGGATGCTAGGACAGTAAGGGCTGATGGAGAAGCTCTTGCTGTGATTGATTGGGGAAGACGGCGCATTGCTGGTTCTGACAATGAACCGCGTTGCTCACTAAATCCAGCGACCTGCTATTTGTTGTTGTCACGCAGCTGTTCGCACTGTCACACGGACGCATTTTCGGATTCAACCGCGACCAGAGGATCATGGGCTAACAGACGGGAACGTCAGTTTTCTGTGACTCCATACGGTTTGAGAGCGTTTTTGATTATGGCCGTCGAAAGAGAGGGGAAAAGAAGTTTTCGCAGGCCCGCGACGTTTTGAGGGTCCCGCCATCGCGCAGAAATACATTTGCTATATTTGGCAGCAAAACTGATCATTTGAATTGAGCTTACGTCAATCGTCAGTTATCTTGCGACGATTTTTCCACAAATCTGACTATATCTTGAATGGATAGAAATATTCAGTATTTTAGCCCACTCTCCAAACACCACCCCATTTAGGGCCCCACGAAAATGTTTCCCGGGGTCCCGCTGTGGCTCACGTTAAGACTATTTTATTGCAGATAATCAGTGAAAGTTGAAACTTAACGTCTGCATAGACTAAGATGCATACAGAGCGAACGCAATGAACTGAACTTAACTCCAGTTTGTTGCGTTTGTTTTCCGTTCAGGTCAGTTTATTTCTGGAAATTCTGTCCCTCTATACACGCCTTCGGTGTTAGGGCCAGGGCTGGAGTTAGGTTTAATGTTAAGGTTTGTTAATTACACTTCACGCAATCAGGCTCTTATTTGGTGAAAATACATTCCCGGTTACGAGTAGACTGACCTAGGAGCGACAAGTGCTCGTTCTAGTCTATTCGAGGTTTAGACAGTTCGTATACAGTTCGCCGTTTCTAAGCTTCTGTCGACAAATTGAATGTGGAGACAGCTAATGCGCTCCGTTTTTTTCCGTACAGTGGCGATGCTCTTGAGGCAAATATGTGTCACGTACGTAAACGGAGAAAGATCAAACTATAGAAGCGACCAAATATCTCAAACGTCCGCCGAAAATGATGCTGTCACGTGGCCAATGCGAAGGACTTACTACGGGGGCTAATGGTAAAAAATTGATAAAGAAGCGTGCAGAGTAAACAAAAGAATTTGGATCCCAATCAGAATCTAATCCCTTCTTCCTTGGGCCATGTCAAACCCTACTACAAAAAAAATTCGTCAAAGTTCGTTCATAATTTTGGAGTAACCTTGCTGATAAAAAATGACCCCAAAAATAACCCCCTTACCGTTTCACTTAGAAGAAAGCGATAAATTAATTGATGAATCACAAAATGTAAAGAGTGTTTAAACTTATAGCGTCACTTTCGCACGTTGTATTCAAAAAAGGAAAAGAAAATCAAAAGTTGTCATTCCTTGAAGAAGTCAACGTAGAACTGATGTTTATGGTGCTTTCAAGTCGCCAAAAGCAGCTTCCGTACGTAAAGGCTGCCAATTAATAGGCCTATACCTATGTTTGCACAAATTATTACTAACTTCGAATAGTAGGCTCTAGTAGATTTTGTTCTACAACACGTTGTATGTTGCAGATTTACAACGAATCCATACCAGAAATTCACAGGAGTTGTTGCAAAAAACAATAAGTTGCAACTGATAACTTACAGTGAGTCCAATTGCACGGCAAATCGAACTATCGAAAAGCTCATGAAGTAAACTATAAGAAAAAAAGGAACATAACATTCTTTTCAAGCCATAATTAGGCTTAGGGGCGGTTTTGAACTTAGCTAAAGACCAGTTTACACTGCGAGACCACGGATACTGTACTATTGCATTGCTGGCGCTCAGCCTAGTTTTCGCTGGTACTCATTGCGTCTACCCCGGAGAGATGGCCAGACTGATTTGATCTTGGTACGTCGATGAAATATTCACCGACAATATGTTTCCCTAAGTGCCGCGATGATGATGACAAAGACGCTGATGATATTAATGTAACTGTCGATAAAGACGGTATGGCAACAACGCCGGTGCTATACGAAGGCGCTGTCGTTAGCTGGCGGGCAACAAGTTTGCTTTACGATTGTTCTGCGATTTCAATTCCCACTTCAAGTTAACAGTCTTCTTGGTCAAGGCCTCAGTGCATGGTAGCAAATATAACGCAGTGGCATCTCAGTGTATCAACGTATACTCGCTTGTGGCAAAACGAACAAGCTCCCCCCTTTTCACTGTACGGAAGATAATCATTGCCAATTATAATGATGATAAATTCTTTAGTCGCGTCTTCAAGAATTTAAACAACATATAACTCCACTGTGAGAGATGCACTTCTAATGCGGTGACTTAAATTATATCCTAATACTATATAAACAGTTGTAAATCACATTTGCTAAGTACAGCCCCAAACAAACAACCGCCACATATCTTCATTTGTTGGTTTTGCTTGAAGTGCGAAATGAAAGTTAAAAATGCAGTAGCGCATAACATTAAAACTTGTAGAATTTGTAAATAGCTCGAGAGAAAATCGCTCTACATGCATTACGAAGCGCATAAATCGACTTAAGGTACCCGTCATTTTAGTTGTTGCCTGATCTGGATTTTTTCCTACAGAAAGTGGTTCATTTTCAAGAGGGTATTTTGTCTGGGATTCGGCCAGTGTATGGCTCTATAGGCCGATGCTCTATTTACCTATCCACGGAGAGCCATTGCGAATGGTCTATCCGCACATAGTGACCACAACACCGTGTGTGACCGTTGCTTATCCGTCCAGTGAAATCTCTTACTTGTACAAAAAAACAAACAACCGTCACTTATCTTCATTATCGACGTCGTAATCGGCGATTTACTCGTTTACAAAATCGTTTTATTTGTTTCTTTGCTTAATGTGTTTCGGTAGCAATTAACACAATATTACCAACCGAAACGAGAGTCGCCCTGTAATAAAATTACTACTAACAACTAAAACTTCAAACATGGAGCAGGAAACAGCGGATAAAACTAAAAAAAGAAATGTCAGTCCAGTGTCGACGAATTATGTGGCCGTCCGCCTAAAGATGCGCAACCCTGACCTTTTTGAACTGACAACTAACACACCGATTACTCCTGCTGTGGAGAACGTTTACATCCGTTTTGTTTTTACTACGTTATTTCTAGTTAGTACCCGCACAAGATGGACAGAAAGACGCCAGACGCGCCTATTAAACGGCCGTAAATAAAATACGTTAACTAACTTTTGAAAACTGGCGCAAACATTCGGATAAAACGCGCGGGACGTTTTTTGTCTCTATTCAAGAGCGATCATGACGTCTTCGTTCCGCTGTTTAGTTCAGCTCGGGGAAAGATTTGGCTTCTGGGCTATACTCTGTAGGATCGATATGTTTCTAATCACTGCTGCTTGCAGTGCGTGCTGCCTACCCGGCCATTCAGTCGCAGTGGAACGGAGACGGGACAGCAGCCACATCGAATTAATTGCTCGATTTAACATTGTCCCGAATACGAAACGCTTCGGATTCGCTTTGTGTGTTCTGTATGCATTTGATGGTTGTCGCAGAAACGGTTCGAGACAATAGAATTCCAGCGATCCGTCGCTCGTGCGTCCGTTGCACGGCAGATTCAGTCGCATACTCGCTCGTCGGTATGCTTGGAATCCGCTTGTCATGTATTGTAAACGTCTTCCTTTAATGCAAACTGCCTCAACAGTGGTTGTCTGCAACAACGAAACAACGAAATCGATTTCTTTCCGAAACTCCAAGTTCTATTCACAGATAGAACGTGCGAGATCTCGAATAGTTTCGTATCATTTTCGTTTGGTTTGTAACCGGCAAAAAGGTCAGCCCAGAACCGACATGGTCTGCGGCCATCCGCCCAAAACGTTTGAGTTGAAAATTGGCACGCCAGTTACACATACCCTATTAAATGTTCACATAAATTCTGGCTTTTCTATGCTTCTTTATTTTCGATTTAACAAACCGTACGGGACAAAACAGGCAAACTCGTAGTGTGGATGGCCGCATAATTATTACGGCAAAATCTGATATGTATTTTTGTTTGTTTTAATATACCATCTTTTGCTGTAGCCTGCGCAGCGCGTTTACTTGTTACGCTTGCATGACGCACATATTTCTAAATAGTTATTCATTTTCTAGTATTTTCTGGCTTGTTCCAGCGTTTTCGGTGGTCGCATGGGGTTGACAGTTGTGCGGCAAGTGGGCAGCGTTTATATTTGATCTCTCACCATACGACTTAATCGTTTACGTAACATTTTCGGGTGATTGATAGCGCCATCAGAACTGCGCTGTGAGTTTTGACGTTCAATGGATGTGACGTCCGGGCGGGCGCAAGGGAGGAAGCTGTCCCCATTTTTGGTTTAGCAAGAAGACGCGTCCCCCGCTATTTTACTAAAAAAAATCTATGTAAAAATTGCTAGCGGTTTCGTTTGCTAACTTACCGGAATATGTGACCTTTGTTTCTCTGCCTGTTATTGTTTGCAATCTTATTTTACAATAGTTTTCACAGTTGAGAAAATTACACATTTTGGCTAAAGTAATTTTTAATTTATCATGATGCGTAGTTATTCCGTCGTATTTCTGTACCCATTCAAGGTTTTAAAACAGCGTGCGAAACATGCAAGAATTGAAACAAGATTTCGTTTCACGTACGTCACTCAGTTTCAGGAGTCCACCCACTTTTCTTTAGGATTACGTACACAGCCCGCCTGCTGGCGTCCATTTAAAAGTGAGCACTGCAAATCAATTCCAGCGTTTCGTCGCCGCATAATTCCCAATTTGTTCCTGATCTCGTGGTACTGCTCTCGTAGCGAAGCAGGCTGCAGATTCCCGCATGCGGCGAGTCGTCACTCGGATATTTTGTGATTTGACGTAGTAAATCGTGGGTTTAACGTCGACTGCTCACACACTGCCGCCACTCACGCTATGACTGTGTGCTCGCCGTCGGCTTGGCTCGTCGTAACTGGCGGCAGGGCCGACAGACATACGACGTGTCGAGATCAGAAGTCGCGTCGTTTTTATTACAACCTCTTCCGACGCCGACCAGATTACGTTCTTCAGACTCCGTCGGCGTGTATCCGGGATAACTCAAAAACTGATGGACGGATTTTTATGTCATACTTTAGAAAGGTCTGATGTGACTCGAGAAAGATTGAATTTTAATGGCAATAAGGAAGAGGATTCTTTTGTAGATCTTGGATCATGCGTGGCATTCTTTACCGTTAGGCAATAGAGCGTAAGTTGGCACTCTGTTGTGTTCGCCAGATGCCAGCATGATTTTCGGCGAAGGTTTGAGATATGTGATTGTTTCTTGTTTGAAATACTTTTGGCCCGACGGCCGAAAGTACACCCACAGTCCCACAAAACAATAACGTACAACTCACAAACGACGTCTGTCACTGCTGACTTTAAACGAGAGGTGCACACGCGCCGTTACAATGACGTACAGGGTGGGCCATAAAAAACCGGACCTGTTTGAGCGTTGATAACTCAGCGATGGTTACCCGTAGAAAGGCGTGTTATATGTCAAAAGTTTTAGAATGTTGTAGACAAAAAGGGTCGAACTTGAATAGCAAATCATTTAAATATTCTTTGCCTAATTTGCCTAAATTATCATTACCCTTAGTTGGCATGGAACAGCGATATGTCATGATCTCGCCGTTCGATTTCTCATCAGTTCATGTCCTATACGATTCCGGCGATTTATGCATCAGGCCCGAACTCCAACACTTCGATTTGTCGATTTTATACAGCAAGTCGTGCAACAAACTGTACAACTTTTTGAACTTTTGACACGTCAAACTGCTAGGGATATGCTGCATGGGCTCGTGCTAATCACCAGGGGCAGTAGGTAGACGATAATAAATAAGTAGGCCCCTACTTCCAAAATGCAAATGCACATCTGCAGAGAAAGGAAATACACAATGCACTGAAATACATATAGAAGAATGATATACATATATATTGTATCAAAAATAAATATTATTTAAAAGGTAAAAAGGTCGGAATATAGTTCTTTAGAAGTTGAACCTCTCACAGAGCTACGGAGCGTCACCTGCCATATGAAATCACACAGTGTTACCTACACCCGACACAAGTAAACGCACCCCGCTTTAACCCCAGCCAGATAGGCCGGTACTCGATTTACTTACCCCGGAACTATGGAAGGCTGAGTTGACCTAGGCGGCTAGTTACCTGCCCGAAGGCAGTCACCCATCACAGTACTAACCGGGCTCGGCGTACAGTAACTTCGTTGATCGAATGAAACGCGTTACCGTTACGCCAGGCCATCACCTAATTAGTATAACTATGTTAGTTTATTTCAGTTTGTGTGGGTTTGTTGTACAATTTGTTGTGGTTGTGTTGTACAGCGGTTGTACAGTTAGTCGAAGGCTAAGTGTGGCGTGGGGTTTAGTCTATGTGTTTGTGTCTGTCCCGCCACGGTAGAAGCCCTGACCGATCACAAAGCATCGGAAGCTTAGCGTGTGTGTGTTTTATGGTTCGGTTTTATGATCGTGATTGCGGCGGCTTCAACTGACTGACTGCGTGTGCACATAGCAGGCCGGACTGACAGACAACCAGTGTGCGCTCAGCCGTGCGTCGACTCGTAGTCAAGGCAACGCGCACTTGCGTCGCCATGGCAACGGCACGCTCGACCAATCACGCACGTCCGGCAGTGATGTTTTTAATCTTTTATGATGTTTATGATCACGCACAAAAAAAAATCAAAAGCAAGTGACAATAGTCGTCGATAGTCCTATCAAAATAATAAAAGTCACAACGTTTACCTATCTTTCATCACTCTGCTAACACACTGTCTGCACTGTTATAACCGCCCACAGTTTCGTTCCAGTCAAGAGTGACGACTGAAACACGTCTCGCCTCTGTTTATGATACTCACGTTTCAGGCAAAACACGCCGTCGATCACAGGCATGAATTAAATAGCCTTCGGTTCAGCATGGTAGTTTATCATGTCTCATTGCACTCGCATAGTACCGGTACGCTCTAGATCGCGATGAAACGTATACGCTCACAGCCAGAGTTCGAGTTAATGCATGAGAGCGTTCTGCTTCCGGTAAACTGTGAAACATTGGAACAAATCCACTGTTGTTGTGACTACTTTTTGCCATAACATCACGTAACTTCTCGATGTACGGTAAATTACGGTACATAATTATAACTATCTGCACTGTTTGTGGACTTGCTGCAGCACAAACTGAAATTGTTGCGGATTGGTTGCATAGTGTGTGATGCGAAAAAATCAAAGAAAAAATCGATCAATTAATCAATCAATCAATCAATCGGAGAAGCTTTAGTAGCAGAGCTAGTTCAAGATTAAAACTGTGACTGTATAAATAGACCTAGACGATGTGTCTGCAGTATGACTTTTGACAGAACGTTGAGAGTGACCGAGCTGTTGTAAGCGAGTGGAGATGGTGCTTCTGGGATCATACGATCAAGCCAGCGCGATGCGGTCGATTTGGTGCTGCGACGGAGGCATTTGTGTACTTGGCGACGCCGCTTAGACTGCACTCACTCGACCGTGTGATACGTGTGCTAGTTTGTTGTAACGATATAGGCCTACGTAAGCTTACATAAGCCATTAGCGTACAATCGCTAGATTGCATTAGCTCCTATACTTCGGGGCGCAGCATGGTACTCGATAAAAGGTGCACTTGACGCCAGTAGGCCCACTCAACAATGATGTCATTGGCGCTAAATGTCAGCAGAACGCTGATGCGAAAAGCCCACCGCTGCTAAGCTTGCGCTATACGATGCAAGTTTTTTCCGCGGCGTATTGTTTTGTACAGACTTCCTTTCATGAAAGCGACATTCTTACCTGGTTCAACGTGTAATATTTAGCGAACGAGACGTTTAACAACCTGTTATTGATTTAGCAAATTACAACCACTATTTGCCGATTTGCTGACGTTGCGGCAACCACTGTTGCGGTCTTCGCAACGATTTGCGGTCGCCGCTAGATTTTGGCACGGTACACAAATAACTGTAATAGATATAAAAAAAGTTTTTAATACTACTAAAAACAAAACAGGTTTTTGTTATTGGCTCTGGCAATAAGCTTCTTTTTCTTTTTATGGTTGAGTGCAAACTTCAATAAATTAAAGGCTCTAGCACTTGACAACATGGTTTAGGCCCTGTGCGTATCGGTTAATCTGTTTTAAGTTTTGCATCCAAAATACACCAAAAAGTTATAGAAACTTTTGATAAAATTTTTAGAGAGGCATAGTCAAAAAGTAAGTGGTTAAATTTTGGTGGTTATTCACAAATCTTTTTTGCGTGTTCATCAGGAGTTTGAGATCCATGATCGCTCGCTTGTAATTTTAGGCGGACTCGTTACTTGCAGCGCAAGTGATTACGCTTATAACTACACATTTTTCGTCTGACTGTCATCTGTCGCATTTGTGTACCCTTTTTCAACCGTTCGATAGGAAATTTAGATTGGCAGATATACTTGTGGGGTCCAGTGACACATTGCGTTAGATGGGGTTCCTGATCCCTTTCAGAGAAATAGGAGATTTGGTGTTAAACCTGAGCCAAAGTTGCAATTGCGTACTTATAATTTAGCAGTGAGCAGCAACGATCAGCGACTTCGCGCTATACCGAATTACTTCGGTTACGTGTTAGGTTATTGTGCAGAGAGAGAGAGTTGCTGCTAGTTTGTTTTGCGTTGAACGCCGCGGCTCCGAATATCACTGACCCGTAACGATTACGTTGAGTCAGTCACCGGGACGTAGGCCTACATGCCACGTCACGCTGTATAATGATTGGCGTTGTCATCTGACGGATCGGTCGAAGACGGCAGAACGACGTGATGCGCTATTGATGCTGCTGCTGCTGCTGCTACTGATGATGATGATGATGATGACTAAAGTGTGGTTTCCATCCAGCTCAACACACGCAACGTACGCAACGAGCACAATGGCAAAGCGTTAGAATAGAAGCGGTCGTTGCGTCCGTTGCGTTTGTTGCGTACGTTGCGTCGGATGGAAAGCACGCTTAAAGCGGTGAAGCCGCCGCAGCCCGAGCGCTCAACAATCACCGGCCAAGGTCTGTCTATCAGTGACAAGCGGCAAATATAAAGCCAGATCGATCACAGCCGAACGCCGACCTACCACCGCAGCGCACCAGCCGCGTGGCCCGATGCCATCTCAGCGCCTGCGATGCTTCGCTGAACGACGATCATGATGACGTCACCGATCTTGACGTGAGTGGCTCCCCCTGCCGGTCACAATGTGAACCAGCAGCATCCCGCGCTGATGGCTGCCGAACCACGTGCAGCACGCACTAGCCGCCTGTCATGATATTGTGCCGATTTAGCGCAGCCAGTCAATCAGTCGGAGTGACAGCGATGTTCGGGCTTTGGCAGAAAGCACAACAGTCATCGGTAGATCTATTATTCTGCGGGTCTTCTTGTATCTTCGACCGACGTTGTGCAACTGGTAGCGATCATCACGGATATCAATGCCTATAGGCCGACACAATACTGTCGTTTTGGGCCTATTCCCACCTTTCCAAAAATTTTATCCAAAAATTCCTGCTTCCGAATCCGAATCTGAATTCGGGAACTTTTTAGATCCACAATCGTAAACCGGATAGTCAACAAAAGCCGACATCAGTCCTTAGGCCACTTTTCGCTCATTGGTGAAACAGGCTGGCAGATAGACAAGTCGTGAGACCCCATATAATACTTCCTTATCGGAGAAAACAGACATGGTTTTGTGCAAGCCCCAAGGGAGCAGCTGATCGATGCGGTTAGCGATCTAGTCCATATAAGACATTAGTTATGATATAAAGTCATCACTGGTCTAGTTGATGTGGAACGCAAACAGAAATCAACGACGAAGACGACTATTTATTAGTCACAATGATCGTTGAGAGCCTTGCCTTGTGTTACGTTACGACGAACAAAACCATCGCTCACTGAATAACGTTCCGTCGCGTTCTTGTATGATTGTCCAAATTTTATCTTTGAACTCATGCGTCAAAACTGTGCGACTGATAAGCTACACGTAGGCTAATGACGGCTTATATTTTTTCCGTTTATATAGCTTATGATTCTCCAACTCATTCGCTCTTTCTTTGTTCATTTCAGTAATAGTGAATAATTCGATCTCCAACTTATTGTTTTGGCATAAACTCATAGGTTAGCATATAGACTATACCTAATAGGTTTTACTACGTAAATTTGTCAATTTACATTCTTTGTCTCTCAACTCTTTACAGGCTTGGCTTACGATTTTCCAACTTATTCGTTTCTCCGCTCATGTTTCAGTCCACGCTCCATGTCGGCACAGCTGATATTCTCCGAGCGCATTCTGTCTCCATATGCAATCATTTCATCGACATAAGTTTAGCGGCGGATTGGTCGTCTGCATCGTTCGTTGAATGACGTCAATGAGTCCTGCGGGATTCGTTTAGCTCAGTGCTTCCGGTGCGTTATTCATTCATTACTGCTCCAGATCAAACACACGTCGCTCTGTGCCATCGTCGTCCTGCCGTTATCACGCTTCCGCCATCGACGCATATACGTCTTTTATCGACCAGCTACAGCCGCGGCGGTGTGGTGGTGGTGGTGTGTCTGCTTGCTGCACCGCGCCGGTCGTCTTTTATCGACTACTCCGCTTTGCTGCCTGCGGTACAGTTTTTCTTCCTCGTCCGTCTTCTTCGTGTCGACCTGTTAAACGTTTCTGTGCCGACGTCGATTGCCTGCCATTGAAGTTCTCTGATGGTTTGAGCTTGGATCAGAGCCCGCGGTGCGGCAAGCAGACATACCACCGCCCCAGTCAGTCATTGGAGTGCTCTGATGTTTCGCTCTTCCGATTACTGCAGTTCGATAGCGCTTTTGATCTTTGACTACGGCATACGTCGATTTTGCGGGAACTTCTTTACCTACGCATAAACCGAATGCCAATGTTTTGAAGTTTTGACTTTACAGCCGGTGAATTATACGCTACTATCTTTGTTTTGTAAAACAAACCAGCATAGACGCACGTCTTTCTGAATCTTTTTGTATGCCTTATGAACTGAGCAAAAAATGACGACTAAGCCTATATCAGACAATTTATTGCAGTTATTGCTATAGGACTTATTTTGCTACGACAACGTCTGCTGAAAGTCTTGGCGCAGCAGCATTGAATAACGCGTTGACGACGCATCAGCTGTTACCAGTCCATTGCGCTCGTGCCGATATAATAGTGGATATCTACATGTAAACGCACATCGTATGAATTAATATCCATAGATTAACAGAGTCGGCCTTAAGCTAGCACCGTTAAAATGCGCTGCAGTCTGTGTACAGTAAAAACAGCAGACATCGGTCGAAACGGAATCAGTAAAACATCCATTATCCACTGCTCTTTATGTCGTTACAAACGAAACATAACGAAACGCTAAACGGTCACCTGCTGATTATTGATGACGAAGTTTTGATAAGTTTCACTAAAATGTTATGGTAGTAAATGCGTCATCGATCATACTTATTTAATTATTATTGTTATCGTTGTCGTCATTAATTCATTAATACTGCATTAGGCCTAATACTCATCAAATTACAGAGCGTCAGGTTAGATATGCAACAATTAAAAATCGGTTGAAGAAAAGCAAAATCTTCGTTTCGGCTTTTTGCCATTTTACTTTTCGTTAGTTCTACTTTTTAGTTTGTTTTATCTCGGGCTATTTATTTTTTGCTGATACTTGATTTTTTGACTTTTATGTCATAATGACTTGTCCCATTTCTTTCAATTTAGTTCAGTCTAAAACAGTTTTATGTGCTAAATTAAAGTGGTCGTTTGCGTGTCATTTTTGAGTGCAAATTTTTATTGTATATCAGTTCATCACATCATTTCATCACACCATATCATATCGTATCAAATCATATCATATCAAAAAGTGTGTTTTAATTTCAACTGATGTCACATTTATTGTACAAAAAACACTCGTCGAAAAAAAGAACTATAGTATTCGCATAGATCAGTGTCCGGCAAAATGAACAAACATTAAAAGCGAACAGTTAGTTTAAAATACTTCAAAATAACGAGCGTTTGCTGATGTTTATTATAAGTGCGATGGATGAATCTGGGTGGTTGTTGGGGCTGACAGATGGGCGGCGGAGCGGTACTGACGCTGGGTTTCTGGATGCACATTGATCAGCAGACGACAATCTACATCGATCTACTACGCACTGTGCCGACATCCGGGCTACTGGCGCTCTTCGAACAACTGCCGGCCGTCTTCGTTCTCATCGGCGGTTCCGTCGCCATCTTGAGTTTCCTCGGATGTTGCGGAGCATGCGCAGACAGCGCTTGCTTCATCAGCCTGGTGAGATCTCGCTCGCATGATTGTGTATCGTTAGGTGGGTTTCTTTGAAGTGGCCGGCGGCGGGTGCGCGATGGCTCCGTCTACTGTCTGAAATGATTTGACTTTGACTTAAACGTATCGAAAAAACAAAAACCAGTGATATTTAAATACGGTTAGAGGAGGATTTACTATTTTGGACCGAAAAGGGTATAGTTAAACAGTTGAAGTAAAGGCATTTGATAAGCAGACACTTCCGGCAAAAACATAGCTCTGCAGCCTCTGCCTATCAGTTCTATAGACCTACAACTACAAGCGAACAACAACGACAACAATAACTAGAACGCAGTCAGAGACCGCAAACCTCCGCCAACGCCATGTTGTTCGCCAGGTGGCGTCACCATATTCGGTTTGGCAGCGGTTTCCCTTATGTCTCATTTAACGCAATGTTAACGAAAATTTCAGAGTGATCCAGAATCCAGGATTCCTTCCGGATCACCCTCAAAATTGAATCACTTGTAGTTTTTGCCATTCCCGACATTCCTTGAAAACTTCAGAAAGATCTGTCCATAACGTTTTGAGTTATCATGCTAACAGACAGACAGACAAACAAACTCTGGCAAAAACATAACTCCCTTGGCGGAGGTAAGAAGCGAAATGTCAATTATTCAGTTGCGTTTACGTGAAGTCTCGTGCAACGAGCTGTACAGCTGTAGGCCTATAAAGTTGTTATGGATTTGTTCCAGAGCATTTTGTACAAAGTTTTCAAAAAATTAAAGTAGGTAAAGTTTGGGGTTTACTGAATCTTGCCTAAGTAGAGTCTTGAGTGACGATATAGGACTACAGCGAAGTGAGTCTATTGCTTTGACACCTGCTTGTCAACAAAATTCGCGGCCCCTAGATACGTCTCATCAATGATGCAAGGTATCGCTGGTACTATACGTAGATCTATGCATGTTGCTGCTGCTGCGGCCGAGATGTCTCTATATCTGTCACTCTGTCTCTGTGTCTGTTTGTGACGTCAGTCAGTGTGACGTGATTGATGAGGTGTTTCGTTGATGAAGCTGAAGAAAAGTGTCCGGTTGCTGATGGAAGCGTGACCACAGAAACAAGCGACTTAGAATAAAGAGTATCACCCTTAGTAACCTTATGACAAGCGCCCTATTACTACCCCCATCACAAGGGGGCTTTCTTGTATAGGGGCCGCGAATTTTGTTGACAAACCTAGACAATGGTTCTACCGACTTTTTAATATCTATGTCAGTTTGTTCTCCGTGGCGACATCTGGCAGCGAGCGAAAGTCGTTCTGAAGAAGGCAACAGCAGTTGCTAGCAAAACGTTATCAACTTGACAAATAAAGGTTGTAATTTGTAATAACGCAGTAACACTTTTTCTCGGTTTAGTTTCTTTTAGTTTTAGTTATCGTTTTTTTTCTTTTCTAGTTTTTTCTGTTATCAGGCAGTTTTTTTATGTTTTACATTATAACTGTATTGTACTTTTTCTCATTTAATTTCCATTTTAAACATTTTACTTTTTTAGTTTATGTGTCAGATTAAACTAACAACTCGTGTGTCAGTTTTCAAGTGCAAATTCTTATCGTATCGTTACATATCGTATTATAACCGCTTACATTAGTAATCGGAGTTTACATAGGCGAGATGTTTTTTTGTTGTTGTCTGCAGTACATTCTGCTTCTTTGTTTCCTGTTGATCACCGAAGTGGTCGTCACGTCGATTGTTACCATATTCCGAGAAAGGGTAAGATCAGAAACTATTTTTTAGTGTTTTATCGGACTTTGTTGCCCTGGGGTAGATGCGTGTTCACGTAATAAACCGAACATCTCTGTCGCAAAGTGCATAATTAAAACTCCGGCAAAAAATTTCTTTACAAAGTGTGGCACTTTAAAATTTATCCTACTATTTCTGGTGCTTATTGAAATATAAATAACGAATCAAATCAAAAGTTCCGATAAACGAAACATAACTTCGAAAAGCAATTTTGAATGCATACGCCTATATTATAATGTTGTTTATTAAGCCTAATCTGCCAGTGTATCAGTCACTTTCAATTTTTGTTTGTTTTTGTTGCATTCAATCGGCCAGTCAATCAAAACCTGTAGAGTGCTCGTATATACACTGTGTCTAAAAACATCCCCGACATTTTTGACTATAACTTGATAACCAATTACCAGATTTTGATAATTTTTCGTATGAATATTTCTGACACAACTTGCCATTAAATAACCGTTTAGTTTCCCACCTTACCTAATGTATGCTTCTGCACTACCTAGGGAAACCAGATCAAGTGAAATATGTGTTGAAATAAACAGAAAACCTGAAAAAAATCCCTGACATTGTTGATCGTAACTTGAAGGAACATTAGCAGATTTTAATAATTTTTGGCAGAAATATTTCACACAACTGGCTATTAAACAAGTGTTTTAGTTTTCACCTCACCCAACGTCTGCTTTTGCACTACCTGGGAAAGCAGACCAAGCATAATACGTGTTAAAATGAATGAAAAACGTCAATAAATGCCATCTATCTTAATCTGTAGGCCCCAACAGCCGGTCTATTTCAAGGTCTGACTGTCGTGCAGCAGCGTGTCTACCAGATGAAGTTTAGGAATGTTTATGAAGTCAAGAAGCGACTGGTAAAGCCTGGATTGGTTTGGAGCCGAATTTTATCGATACTGCTGTCAATAAATGGAGAAAGCGTTTCCTTGCCTGTGTTCGCATAGTGGACAAACACTTCAAGCAATTTTACTGCAGGCAGTTGAAAAAATGGACAACTAAATGAATTGTCGGCCAAAGTGTCAGAAATGTGAACAAACTGTGTTGTTACGCGTTATGTTGATTAAACAGTTATACCGCATTGGATAAAAAAGTGATATTTCACTGGTTGTGGTTTCCCCAGGTAGTGCAAAAACAAACGTTGGGTGAGGTGGAAAACTGAACAGTCACTTGATGGCAAGTTGTGTCAGGAATATTCGTACCGAAAATTATCAAAATCTGATAATTGATTTTCAAGTTACAGTCGAAAATGTCGAGGATGTTTTTGAGACACAGTGTAGTAGTAATGACTACTAATAATCCCACTGTTAAACGACCATTATGATACTATACTGTACGCGTTTTTGAGCAAGTAGTCAAGGAACGATTTTTAAGAGAAGTGAATTGTTTTAAATATAGCCAGCGACTCAGCAGATGTTGCGTCGTCTGGCAGATCGCTCCATCAGATTAGATCTGCTTAATGTTGAATAAATCGACCACAACAGTGCAGTCGGTGTTTCGGCATCAATTCTTCGTTGCGCTATTTTATTCTATTATTTATACATTGCGCTACGTAATTATTAGCGTCTGTGCATCGTTGCCATTTATTGCAACGACGCTTCACGCAGGTGCTTCAGGTTTTTTCGAAAAAAATCCGACGCTTTCGAGCAGGGCACGCAACCAAGGGAAGGCAGTAAAAGTAAACAAACTATGTTGCAACCGGTTTGTGATACAATTATGACTGTGCGTACAGATTATGTTGAATGTCTGATGGAATACGGCAGACAAAAGACACAATGCCAATTTACCGCCGTCTTCAGTCATCGCGCGTCGCACTAAACATTTTTCCCTAATCTGTATAAATTAAATTATTATTATGGCACCATCGCTCCCAAAATGTCCGTCGCTGGCGTAACTGCTGGTTTTTACGCGCGAAAGCAGCTGCTGCTTTCAGCGTGTCTTAGCCATCGCAATTCTGTCTGTCCGTCTGTCTGTCACACGGGTGAATCAGTCAAAAGCGATGGAAGCTAGAATCACCAAATCTTCACCGTCGGCTGCTCGGAAGACTCTAGTTTCGGGACTGCAAAGATTTTTCATTAATTCGAAGGGGGTCACCCGGAACGAGGACGCTAAATGAGAGTGGGGGTAGGTAAAAAATTGCGATTTTTGGCCAATAAGTCACTGTATTTCAGTAACGGTGCGAGATAGGGCCTAGGTTACTATTAATCACTAATAGGAAGTCGTACACTGGCTCTCGATTGGCGCCGAATTCAATGACCTTGAATGATTTTGAACGCCAAAATAGGGAGTTTTATGGATTTGTTTAGCGATTTTGGGCTGCGACACAAGTCTATATCATTCACAAGGTGGCGCCACGAAACTATAGATATGCGATTCAGATAAAGAATTTGGTATTTTTATATTAACTTAGCGTGAACATCCCAATTTTTAGCTAAACTACTGAACCGGAACTGCTATAGGCTTTCGCGCGTCTCGTGAGCGTTAGCTCAAATTTCTTGTTTCTACTCGATGCGCACAGTGCAAAGTGGAGTATTGCCATCGTATAAAGTCGTTCGTCCGTCCGTCGATCGGTAATCTTAGATCTAACAATGGATGACGCATCGTGACCATATAAGTTAAATTTCTTTTACTTGGAAGTTAATTACAAAAATAATTAGCTAAAGGTCCTCGCTTCTCGGAGCTTTAACGCTGTTTAAGAAAAAAAATTAAGTTTTGGGTGGTATTTAACGCGTGTGGTGCAATTCAGTTACTTACTTATCAGCAGCACGGTTTGTAGCGTAACCCAAAAGCGAAGTCGTACTCGTATAACAAAAAGCTTCCCGCCATGTTTCCTCTTGTTATATAAATCTGTGGCGATTATTATGTTGCTTCACGGTCTCATATGTTTTCTGGTTATTTTCGTGGTTTATTACTTCCGCCAAAAAGGTTATGTTTTTGCCAGACTTTGTTTGTTTGTTTGTCTGTCTGTCTGTCTGTCTGTGTGTGAGCAAGATAACTCAAAAAGTTATGGACGGATCTTTCTGAAATTTTCAGGGAATGTCGGGAATGGCAAAAACTACCAGTGATTCAATTTTGGGAGTGATCCGAAAGGAATCCTGGATTCTGGATCATTTTGAAATTTTCGTTAACATTGCTTTCAATGGGGCATAAGGAAAACCGCTGCCAAACCGAATATGGTGCTGCCACCTGGCAAACAACATGGCGTTGGCGGAGGTCTGCGGGCTCTGACTGCTTTTTAGTTTTTTTATATTTAACAGTTTGGAAAAAAAATCGATTGAAATTGGCGAAAAATAAGGATGTTTCTGTTCGATTGAGACTGCGGGCATTGTGACTTTTTTGTTTAATTGCGCCCGTTGTAAGCACTGTACGTTTACTTTTACTTACTTGTGTGTCGTAGATATTGTTGAAGTTGGAGCACGCTCTTCGGCATCAGATTCGTCACGAGTACAACAAAACCGGTCGTCATAGCAACGTCACTAACATTAAACGCGATCACGTGACCATCGTACTCGATCTCGTTCAAATCAAGGTATAGGCTATGAGACTTCGTAGCATGCAATGTCATGCGGAATGGTCTGAAAAAAGTACATCTCCCATAAGTTTTGTCACAACTGCGTCAAATATTAACCTATTTTTAGAATTATTTTAGCGATATATTCTTCATTAAATTTGCAATCATTAATTAACTAGTTTATGTATGTATGCATGTTGATATTTATTTATTCGTTTATTCAGTCATTCATTCATTCACTTATTCATTTACTTACTTTCTTACTTACTCATTCGTCGGTCAGTCCGCCCGTCTGTCGGTCCAGCTATTTATTTATGTTCAGACAAGAAAATCTTAAATAAAATCACAAGGTCCACCGACAAATACTATCAGTGATGTTCAGAATCGACGCTGCGTAATTCTTCACCTATAAAACTGAGTAGTATAACTCGCAACAAGAAACGACCGATTTATATAGCCGCCAGTTACTGCATGACTTAATGGCAACGAACTGCTTCCTGAAAGCATTGGGGGAAGCTTTGCGCTAGATATATGGATGGATGGAAGGAAAAGATTGAGGAAAATAAAAGAAGGAAATCAGGGTGAAGAAAAGGGGGAAGGTAATAAATAAACGCGAGAGCCAGAAAAGGATACACGAAAAAAAAGAGATTGGAATATCGTTCGGTCCGATCGTGGGTCCGAAGGTTTATGACGAAGCGTATCAGTACAGTCATAAGATTTGATCAGTATTCGGACGTTAAGCGAAGCAAAGCGAAGCGACTGGCCTGCAGGCCGCAGCTGTTGACAGGCGGCTGCCATAATGTGCTAATGCAGTTAAGCCTTGACGTCGTCGGCATCGCACGTGGCAATCCTAGCGACAGTAATGCCGATGAGCGCTCAACTGTGTGTGGAAGTCACTCGACGCCGTGGGAGTTGACTGAACCTAGGGGCAATCTTACCTTCAGCTCAATCCTTTTTTCTAGTTTTCCCATCCTTCTCCTCAACTTTCTACCCGGTCTTTTTTTCTCTTTTCGTTTCCACAATATCCATGCAGCTACGGCGTCTGCAGGTCGATCGCTGTAGGCTTCCCTAACTCAGTATAATCACTAATTTGTCACCGAGGAAGTAACAAACAGTGCACGTTTTCAGCCTGAAAATGTACCAAGAATCGTTCAGCAGTCCCGCTGACCGTCATACGTGTTTTGAAAAAAATTGTAATTGAAACCGTGCACTTTTTGTCACGTGCACAACGACACCATTACACCACTAGCCTATGCCGTTTAGTTTCGATGTATAAAACAGCGATTTGCGGTAGCGTTGCATCGGACGCCGAGACTGAAAAAATTGGCATATTTACGGTAGCAACGATTTGAGAATCAAACGCCCGTGCAGGGCATAGACCCCAGAAAAGGCGATCACTTCCATTACCCCATTGAGTCAGCTTGAAGGCGGAGTTGGCGTTGTGGGTGGTCGTTGTTCGCCGACAGATGTTGACAGATAAACCGACTCGACGGTAGGATTTTACGCCAACCAGCTACGCACTACACAGTGCTTGCTTGCTTTCCTCGCACTGCCATTTACACCGCTCCGATATCGTGTAAACCGAGCAAAGAAAAGATTATGTAGAATTAGCTTCGTTTGAATCGTGTTCATTCGGTTTTCGCTTTCTCGGTCAACACGCTGTTAAACCTTGCGCTAACTGGATCTCTGTCACTCGTTTAGTCCGAGTCATAAGCCTATGCACATCGATGTAGAACTTATGCAACAACACGGCGCTTACATATGCGATAAACTACAAGTAGGCCTAAAGCCCAGCTAACGCAAAAATGAACACGCAACAGCGGTGCATGTTTGAAAGCCTAGTGCAAACAAAATCTAACCTCACCCATCCTAGCAACGATGTTTCTTTTACACTCGCCAGAGGGCGCCAGACGGTACGACCGGTTTCGTTCAGCCGTATTGGCTTAAAATCGCAAATTTTTCCCACCCCCTCTCATTTAGCGCCCTAGCTGGATGTGACCCCTTTGGAATTTATGAAAAAGCTTTACTGGTCCTGAAACTAGAGTCTTCCAGGCAGCCGACGGTGAAGACTTGGTGATCCTAGCTTGCACCGTTTTTGACTGATCCACTCGTGTGACGGACGGACGGAGGGACGGACAGACAGAATTGCGATGGCTAAGACGCGCTACAGCAGTATAGCAGGCTGTTGCGCGTAAAAAGGATGATATTGTGGATGTGTTTTACAGCATCAACAACAAATTGTAAAACAAAGTTATTACAGCAAATTAAAGGAAGTGAAGTATGGGCTGTATACACGAGCGCGTTTTAAAGCAAAATCGTTTTTTGCAGCGCCAGCGATTTCGCCTATAACTACACATTTCTCCGTAGCGTGGTGTGTCTCTCCGTCTGTCGTCTGTCATTCTAGTGCACTCTCCTTGAACTGTTCGAAGAATTAACATGCTATTGGCAGGTGCACTGTAGTACACTTCCGGGGTTTAATGACACGTTTTAGGTGGAGTTCCTGACCCCCAAGTCTAGAGGGAGATTTAGGGGATTGAACTTCCAGCCAAAACTTGCACTTTCTAACCATGATTTACAAGCGGACGGCGCCAGCCAGCGATTTCGCCTTTTACGAAATTACTTTCGGCTTGTTCACTGCACGTTCACAGATGAACTGCTGCGGCGCATCGGGGCCCGATGACTACCGCAACAGCGCCTGGTTCAACCGCAGTCGCCCCGTGGAAGAAGTGTTCGTCCCGGCGTCGTGCTGCGTCAGTGATCAGTCGTTTGACCGGCGCCGTGACGCGCTGTCCCTGCAGCCTCCCAGCAGCCGCTCCGAGCAACCACGTGACCAGGACAGTTGCCAGCTGAATGCCATCCTCTTCCCCAACAACGACCAGTCCAGCCGCTCGCTTCGCACTCAGGTAGGCCTATTATAAGTAGTTTTTTTTCACAGAAAAAATGTTCGTCCCCGAAATTACGAAAAATAATCGCAATGTTGCTGAAAATTATCGCCACAGATTGCCGTAACGATAGCCACAAATGATAAACATTTTTATACAGCACCGAGTGTTAGCAAATAAAGTAAGCGTTAAGTAAGCATGTGTTTATTGAATAATAAGAATTGAATAATTATGATCAGAACAAGATAATGTTCAAACGAACACGGAGTCTGTCCAATGCATCTCGATAGCTTACAATAAAGTCCATAATTATAAATTAAACCAGTGAGCTGTGTCAATCAGTGGTAAAAATCAAAAAGTTTAATTGCCGTCTCAAAGATAATGGAGTCACTACCTTAACTTTTTTGGGTCGCGTGACGTCATCGGTTACGTGACCATTCGACTCGCGGTGGGCTATTTCCTATGGGTGGTCCATTGTGACCATGCGTTTATCTTGCACCGTTATGCAGATAAATGTGCAAAACATCAGTTTATACACTTGTTAACGGCAACATTTAAGGACTTGCACATCGAAAACAGCAAAAATTACAAAAGGTGATATTGCCCGCATCACACTGACTCTGTGTCAACGTGCTGC
>Ga0209367_1001631_pt1 | contig 28114 bp, 23 predicted proteins | sample WorMetLIZISLAND2_FD_187412 | JGI IMG/M metagenome (GOLD analysis project Ga0209367, IMG submission 187412) | Marine gutless worms symbiont microbial communities from Max Planck institute for Marine Microbiology, Germany - Olavius geniculatus... ...
TGGGTCAGAATACGGCTTGCCAACCAGCTGAGACCATTGGCTGAGCGGCAGTAAAACCAAATTCAGAAAATATGAAGCATTCATTATTGCTTGCGCTCCAAAAATGTCGATTCCAGCAACAAACCGTCATGATTTGACACTTATTCTCCCATGATTTAGCAGGGTAAAACTTTGCCCGGAATTGCGGAAGCAGCCAAATGTCTTATATTGTATTTAGTTAATTTTTATCCAATGGCAATTTTTGAGTAATATTACGGACAAGTAGCCTATTTTTCAGACTGTATAAAAGGGTCTGAAAAACTGATTCATCGCCTCATATTCAATAAAAAATCGTCATTTTAATTTTTCCTATGGATAATATAAGGAAAAAAAACTGGTTTTCGGCTGCGGTATATCTGGTCATTGCATCGGGTATACCTTTGTTCTTTTTTATTTTTGCTAAGACCTTTTCTTCCTACCAGCCTTCGCAGAGGAATTTAGGAAGAACGCCCCAAACATCTCCCCGGCAGCAGGACTCTTTCTCCTTGGACACAAAACCAAAGAAAGTTTTCATGCTTCTCAATAAAAAGATCTCCGCCGGCAAAGCAGTGCTGGTTTATCGCGGCTTGGTGGGACAATCCAAGTTCCAGATTGATGTCATTGTGCCGGAATTTGATCCACAGGTTTCTTACCCCTATCGGTTTAGCATTTCAGATGCAAAAAAATCCTTCCGAATATTGAATCGCAATTTCAAATTGATCTCTGCAAAAAAAGGTGCGCTGCAAATCAAGCAGATTAAATAGGGCATTTACTCAACCAGGAAAAACCGGCAAGACTCCGCGGCAAGCGAACCATAAATATTCAATATTCAATTCCGGCTTGCCCGGGTTGGGTTTTCAGTGTGGACCGAAAAGTCAGATTTTCGGAGGCCAAAAATGGAAAAACTTATCATTACTGCTGCCATAACAGGCGGCCGGATTAGCCGCAAAATGACTCCACATATACCCATATCGCCGGAAGAGATTGTCCGATCAGCCTATGAATGTTGGCAGGCGGGTGCCGCTATCGCCCATATCCACGTTCGAGATCCGAAAACAAAACGTGGAACCCAGGATGTGGAAATCTTCAAGCAGGTAGTCGAACCCCTGCGTGAGAAAACCGATTTGCTTTTGTGCCTAACCACCAGCGGGATTCCGGGCCGCAACCTTCCAACAGAAGATCGACTTGCGCCGGTCAATTTAAAGCCGGAGTTGGCTTCTTTCGATGCCGGCTCATTCAATCATGGCGATGCGGTTTATCTCAATACACCTGATTTCCTGGATCGGGCGGCCCAAAAAATGAGAGAAAACGGCGTTAAGCCTGAGTTTGAAATATTTGACCTTGGCATGATTATCAGCGTTCTGCGATTGCGAGAGCAGGGGAAATTGGATGAACCGCTTCATTTCCAGTTTGTTATGGGAACACCTTGGGGGGCGCCCGCAACGCTAAAATCTCTTTTGCACTTCCTGGAGCACATACCACAAAATTCCACCTGGTCCATCATCGGGGCCGGCAAATCGCAGCTGCCAATGTCTATAATGGCAATGGCTATGGGAGGACACATCCGGGTAGGTCTGGAGGACAGCCTGTATTACTCCAAAGGTGTTCTAGCCGAAACCAATGCCCAGTTTGTGGAGCGTATTGTTAGGATATCCAGGCCGTATGGACGTGATATCGCAACTGCCGGCGAAGCCCGCGAAATTTTAAGAATACATACCTAAATTTTTCGATCGGCAGTGACTCCGGTGATTATAGCACGACGCGTAACTACCACAACATCTTGCATGTCAATTAAGGACTCTATCTGAAATTATGCATTGAAAATTCGGACTGACATTCCGAATTTTCAATGATAAATTTATCGCATGATCGAACGGCCAGTCTGAACCTCACTCATTTGTGGATTATCTATCCCGGAGAGTACGCTTATCCCCTTTCAAAACAAATCTCTGTCTGGCCCCTAAAAAATATCCCGATGTTACCAGAGCAGCTTCGCTAGACACCGGACCGGCACCGTTTCAACAGCCCCCGTCTTTTTCTCATTCAGGAGGAGATTGCAATCTGTCTATTTCAGATTGCCCATGGCTTGGGCAATACACCAAACAATCACTCAACCAATCCACCAATCATCCATCCATGGCTCTAAACGTCATATACCCTCCGCTGAGCGACTTAACGCTGTAGCCATTTTGGCTCAGTACCCGGGCGGCATAGTAGGACCTTTGTCCAACCAAACAGTAAGACCACACTTCTTGATCTTTGGGAACCTCTGCCAGACGCTGCCTGAGATCGTTTAACGGGATGCTGACCGCGCCGTCGACCATGCCTTTGTTGACTTCCTCAGGATCACGAACATCCAGCAAAAAATTCCGCTCCTGATCAAGTGCTTCCCAGTGCGCGACGTCGACATCGCCCCTGATGACATTGGCGGCGATCATGCCGGCTAGATTGACCGGGTCTTTGGCGGAACTGAACTGCGGCGCGTAGCAAAGCTCGGCTTCTTCAAGATCGAATACCGTGGCTTTTTGCTGGATGGCCATGGAAATGACATCAATGCGTTTTTCGACGCCGGCCTTTCCAACCGCCTGGGCGCTGATGATGCACCCGTCCGTTTTGTCGAAAATCAGTTTTAAAGAAATGGGATAGGATCCGGGGTAGTACCCGGCGTGGTCGCCGGGATGCAGGTAGATCTTTTCAAAACGGTCCGACTCGTCCCAGATTCCCATGCTCCTGAGGGTTTTTTCACTCGGACCGGTAAAGGCGACCACCTTGTCGAGTATCCCCACGACAGAAGTTCCCTGGACGCCCCTGAATTTCGCTTCCCGGCCCATGATGACATCGGCCGCGATGCGCCCCTGGCGGTTGGCCGGGCCCGCCAGTGGGATGACACCCCACTGACCGGTGACCACATCCTTGACTTCAACGGCATCCCCAACGGCCCAGATATTGGGGTCGCTGGATTGCATGTGCTCATCGACCCGAATTCCCCCCTGCTGCCCGATTTGCAGACCGGCTTCCCGGGCCAGTCTGATTTCAGGCCGCACGCCGAGGGCAAGGATTACCAGGTCTGTTTTCTCAAGTCGGCCGGAGTTTAAACCTACGGCAATGGAATGATCGCCGTCGCCGTCAAATCCGACAACCGTTTCATTCAGACGCAGCACGGCCGATCATGATAATTTCCGCCGACTCGGACAGCCTGCGAGCCCGCGCTGCGCAGGAAGCGCCACCGGCGACCCCGCCCACAATGACAATTCGTTTTGGTTCCATTTATTCCTTGCCTCTCGAATAGATTGAAATATTTTGACCATCATTCTCGATGGAAATATGATCATGAGTTGGTTGCGCGCTACCCATAGTACATCGGCAGCCAAAAGTAAAGATCCGGACCCCGGGGACCTGGCTTTGACTTAGTGGAATAATAGGTCTGGCGGAAAGAGATCCGACTACCTAAAAAGACATGGATCGAATTTAATAAAAAGACAGAGCGACGTGTCGGGTCGTAGCCGAAGGCGAAGCCTGAAGCGATACCTTAATTCGTCATTCGTCAATTGACATTCGTCATTTTCACTATTCCTGTATTACATAATCCCATGATTCCGATGGCGAGTGAAGCGAGCTAAATATCCCTTGACATAAAGTCCCGCTTGATTCATAGTACCGTCCAATCATCCAATGATTGAACCTATTCGATAATCTTCCCACGCTGCCCTGAACGCTTAACGACCTAACGGATGAACGGCAGCCGTAGCTCGAGGACCGCCAATGGAATTTCCAACCCTGAGTTTACTGGACCAAAACTTTGAAACCACTGCCAACGCGGCTGCCCGTCCTGCGGTTACCCGGGAGCTCGAACGCACTAATTTTCTCGGCCCGGTTCAGGCCGGTCAGCAAGTGGTCATAACAGCCGGCAGCCGAGGCGTTGATTCGATGGCCGAATTGTTGCGCGGTCTGACCGAGGCAGTCAAAGCCAGAGGCGCGAACCCTGTCATCCTACCGGCCATGGGCAGCCATGGCGGCGGTAAAGCCGCCGGGCAGGTGGCAGTTCTGGACCACCTGGGAATAAACGTCGAAACCGTTGGCGCGGCCATCCATGATCAGTTAACGCCGGTTAAAATCGCTGAAGTTGAAGACCTGCCCGTGTTTGCCGATCAGGCAGCCCTGGATGCCGCCCACATCATTCTCGTTAACCGCATCAAGGTACATACGGAGTTCATTGGCCGGATCGAATCCGGGCTGATCAAGATGGCCGTTGTCGGACTTGGTCGTATCGCCGGGGCGGAAGTCATGCACCAATTAGCGGTCAGAATCAGCTATGCCCGGGCTATCGAATCCATTGCGCACGCACTGTTCGCCAACCTGCCAATCCTCGGTGGCGTCGCGATCCTCGAGGATATGACCAATCGTTTTCGCCGGGTGGAGGCCGTTGCGCAGGAAGCCGTTTTCGCACGGGAACCGGAGTTGCTCGAGGAGTCCCGGCAGTTCCATGCCATGCTCCCTTTCACGCAATTGGATGTGCTGCTGGTGGACGAGATCGGTAAGGAAATATCGGGTGCCGGTTTTGACACGAAAGTGATCGGCCGAATTCGCAATATCTATGAGAAGGAATGTGAGCAGCCTCAAATTACCCGGATCGTGCTGCGGGACCTATCCCAAAAAACCGGCGGCAACGCCATCGGGATCGGGCTGGCCGATTTTGTTCACCGGCGGGTGGTGGATAAGATGGATCCGGCCATAACGGCCCTCAACAGCATCACGGCGGTTGCCCCGGAAAAAGGCATGGTGCCGATTGCCCTGCCGTCTGACCGCAGGGCACTGGAGGCCGCCCTGCAATCCATCGGCCCCTGGGATGCGGATTCCGTTCGATTGGCCTGGATAATGAATACCGCCGAGTTGAACCGGATCGCCGTATCGCCGGCTTTGGCCCGCGAAGCCAAAGACATGGGATTAGCGATTTCAGAGAAGCCGTTCGCGTTGCAGTTTGATGACAACGGGAATCTTCCGAGTTTGCGCAATATCGTAGAGAAATGCTGAAGGCTGATAGCTCAAAGCTCAAGGCCGAATTGAGAATACCGTCCTGCCGCATTGTATATAATCAATTTGATCGCTCGCCATCTCGCATTGGGCTTTGGCATTTCAGCTTTGAGTAATCAAAATTCGGCATTCAAAGTGCTTTGAAGCCTGCGTGTAATGAGTAAGCTGAGCTGTTGGGTCGTAGCTAAATGTGGCGTGTTGGGTCGTAACCGAAGGCGAAGCAATAAACCCTACACCCTATACCCTAAACCTTAAACCCAGAACCTTGAACCTCTGAACCTCAACCATGCAAGTCAAACCCATAAAAAAAGTGTCCACCACATCCAAGGTGTTCGAAAGTCTTTATGAAATGATTGTCGGCGGACAATTCAAACGCGGGCAAAAGCTGCCTTCCCAGGAGGAGCTGGCCCGGCAGTTCGGTGTCAGCCGTAACACCCTGCGGGAGGCGATGAACAAGCTTTACGCCATGGGATTGCTGTCATCCCACCAGGGCATCGGCACCGTCGTAGAGTCACCCCATCCGGAAGGATACCTGAGAGTACTGAGCGGTCAGTTCCTGCTCGATACGCTGAGCGTGCGCGAGTTCGTCGAGGCCCGGATCTGCATCGAGCGCACTGCCGTGCGACTTGCTGTGGCTCATGCGGGCAGGCATGATTTAGAACGATTGCAGACAATTCTTGACAGCCAACGACAGGCTTTTGAAAAAAAGGATGCCGCGGAATTCACCCGGCAGGATGCCGCCTTTCATATGAGTCTGACCCAAATAAGCGGCAACCGGGTCCTGATGAAGTTTCTGCAAACTATCCAGGACATGCTTCATCGTTTCATCGGCGAAGTCGTCCTCCTGCCGGGCGCCATCTCCGATGCCATACAGTTTCACCGGCGGGTGACGGAAGCGATTGCAGCCCAGGATGCAGATCGGGCTGAACGGGAAATCGTCGCGCACCTTTTTGACGTGGTGCAACGGATCGAATCCAATCTTAAAATCGACCTCGATCTCGAAACGATGGGTGGCGCTGATATTATTGCCCCAGCATCCAGACCGAAGGGCAGGTAAAAAGATCCATCGGCGGCAGGCGGCATCAATCAGTCCCTTAACGAACGGCTTACATGATCGTAGCTGGAGTAATGGAGTAAAAATGAATTCGGAAGTCGGAATGCGGAAGTCGGAATGCGGAATTCGGAATTGCAGGGCAGAGCGCAGAGAGCTTGAAGTGGTGGATTATAGTAGTGGGATTGATGAATGGATGAATGGCGGATATGATAGGAAAGTATATACTATCTCGGAATCTGACATTACTGGAAGATAATGAATAAAATCAGAGTTTTTTTTCGATTTTAAACCCAACACTCCACTACTCCAATACTCCATTACTCCAACATTTTAAATATCGAATATCTCGTTTAATGTTCGCGTGGAGGTATAAACCAAAATGAAAACCAATTCATGCAATCTGGTAATGTCAGCCTTATTCGGCGGCCGGCAAGGCCCCAGACCGCCGGTGGGAAACCCGACGTCAATCGCCTGCCACGAGTTGATGGACAAGGCCGGTGTGTCGTTTCCCGCAGCGCACCTGGATGCCCGGGCCATGGCGGATCTGGCTTTGGCCGGCAGCGAAGTTCTCGGATTTGACACGGTCATGCCCGAGTATTCCGTGGTCCAGGAGGCGGCGGCGCTGGGAGCCATGATTGATTGGGGTGATCGCGATAAGATGCCCGACGCCAAGGAGTTTCCCAATGCCGATTTTTCCGACATCGAGGTACCGGTCGATTTCCTGGAAAAACCCTCCTGCGCTGTGGTGCTGGATGCAATTTCTATTCTGCGGCGTGAGGTCGGCGGCCAGGTCGCCATCATCGGCAAAGTCATGGGGCCGTGGACCATGTCCTATCACATGGCCGGCACCCAGAATTTTTTACTGGCGCTGGGAATGGGCGAAAAAGCCAAAATCGCTAAGATGCTGCGCCAGCTGATGCCGGCCACCATCGCCTTCATCAATGCTCAATTTCAGGCCGGGGCCGACATTGTCGTATTGGCCGATCATGCGACCGGCAACCTGGTCGGTCCCTACCACTACGAGGAGCACCTGCTTCCCGTTCACCAGGAAATCACCGCCCAGGTGGGCGGACCACTCATCCTGCATGTGTGCGGCAACTGCTCGGATCGCCTCGAGCTCTTTGCCCAATCGGGCGTGGACGGATATCACTTCGAGTGGCAGGTGGATTCCAAAGACGCCGTTAGCCGCGTCGGCCGGGATATCTCCCTTGTCGGCAATATCAACAATCCCCAGGCATTGCTGCAGGGAACGCCCGAAGACGTTTACAAGCAGGCCCGTTACGCGATCGAGTCCGGTGTACACATTATCGCGCCGGAGTGCGCGATTCCGCTGACCGCCCCGCTGGCGAACCTGCGGGCCATTGTGGAGGCTGCCGAGGAAGGATACTGATGCCCGGGCAAATGAAAGGTTTCAGGTATCAGGTTTCAGATGTCAGGTGTCAAGTTTCGGGTTTCGGGTGTCAGGTTTCGGGTGTCAGGGGGCCGACGCTCTGAATCCCCTTATGAAACTTCGATGAATGACGATTGACGAATGATGGAATCGCTCGCGGCCAGAGGCGGTGCCCGTGCGAAACTACCAAATTCAAGGGGATTGACCAACAATGTAGTGGCGGGGTTTATCCCCGCCTAAACGGCGGATATCGCCGTTGTCCAGCAACGAATCAACTAAACGAGTTTATCAGTGATAGTCGCCAGGCTCTTGGCGGGGATAAACCCCGCCGCTACAATGGTTGCCCTGAAGAACAGGTTAAGACAAATTGTGCTTTTAGGCATCTTTTCAGTAAATCGCGCTTGAACCAGCGGATTTTGAAAACGACCGGCTCCCGGCGCAGGCGCGGCGGACGTTCTTTGGAAGGAAAGGAGTTAGGTATGGATTTACAGCCGGATTTTGAAAGATTTCGCAAAGCGGTTCGTCACCAGGAGGCCGACCGGGTTCCCTTGTGTGAAGCACTGGTGGGCTATGGCATTATGAGCAAATTTCTGGGCCGCGAGGTGACGCCCGGCGATATCGCCTCCCAGGTGGAATTCTGGGCCAAGGCGGGCTACGACTTCGTACCGATACCGGTGAGCCTGATGGCGCCGGGCAAGGTCACCGAAGAATCAAAGATTACCCGTATACTGCGCGAAATGGTACTGGAGAAAAACCCCGCAGAGACCAACCCTGACGCCTGGAACCTGGAGCTTTCCAGCTTCATTCACGAACGGGAAGACTACGAACGCTTTCCCTGGGAGGTAGCCGCCGAGATCGAATTCGACAAACTGGATGCCCTGGAAAATCTGCTGCCGGATAAGATGAAGGCTATCGTCATCACAGGCAAGATATTCACCCTCACCTGGATGCTCATGGGCTTTCAGAATTTCTCGCTGAAACTGGTGCTGGAACCCGATCTGGTGGGTGACGTCTTCCGCAAGATAGCTGAAATTCAGTTCAGCGCTCTGGATAATATCCTTTCCAGAAACTATGTCGGCGCAGTCTGGGCCATTGACGACTTAGCCTTTGGCAGCGGGCCCATGATATCGCCGGAGGCTTATCGGGAGCACGTCTTCCCCTGGTACCGGGAGATGGCTCAGCGGTGCCACGCCAAGGATCGTATCTACATCATGCACTCCGACGGCGATCTGACCAAGTTGATGCCCGATCTGATCGATGTGGGCATCGATGTGCTTCAACCCATCGATCCTTCCTGTATGGATATCGTAAAAACCAAAGAGGCGTTTGGCGATCGCATCTGCCTCGTGGGAAACGTACCCAACGAGCTGTTGCGCAGCGGCTCGGTGGAGGAGGTGACCGACTACACCAAGAACTTGCTGAAAAATTGCGGACCCGGCGGCGGCTACTGCGTTGGTTCCGGCAATTCCGTGCCGGATTGGGCCAGCTTTGATAACTTCATGGCGATGCGTGATGCCACCCTCAAGTACGGGGCGTACCCAATCCAACTGTAACCAGCTTTGGTTCACCCCGGAGAGGTGATGAAATTGGCAACAGTTACCTGCAGAGTAAAGGTGTCAGGTGTCTGATCGGAGATATAGATGAACCTGAAGAAGAGATTCATGAACCGGCTGCTCGGCCAAGATGTCGATATGACTCCGGTTGGCTCCACCACGACGTACGGTATGGTCGAGCTGATGCAAAAATGCGGTGCCGCCAGGCCCTTGGCGGATCGCGATCCGATTGCCATGGCCAAACTGGCGATCGCGGGTTGGGAACATGCCGGCTTCGAATGGATCAAGGCCATGGGATGGGATATTACCGCGATCAGCGAAGCATTCGGCTGCACGTTGGGAGAACCAGCCATCGACTTGCAATATTATATCAAAAGCAGCCCCTTTGGAGACGATATCGAAAAATTGGACTATCCATCGGATTTTCTTCAAAGAGGTCGGTTCCCCGTCTACAAGGAACAATTCCGGATATTGCAGGAGCAGGTTGGCGGCGAAGTGGCCATTTTCGGGCTATGTGAAGGCCCATTTACCTGCGCGGCGAACCTGATCGGGGTTGAGCAGCTCATGAAATGGACTCTCAAGGCACCGGATAAAGTTCAGCGCGTGCTGGAAATTACGAAACAGGCTGAAATTGATGTGATCAATTTTGCATTTGACTGCGGGGCGGACTACTATTGCATTTCCGAACCGACCTCGGGTCCGGCCCTGTTAAATCCCAGGTTGTGGGGAAAAATGGTTCAACCGATAATTGCCGATATCGTCGGGCACGCCAAGGGTCCGGTGGTCCTTCACATCTGCGGCAATACGGATGCGATCATTCCCATGATGTGTGATACGGGAGTCGCCGGCATCAGTATCGAAGAGAAGGCGAATTTGAGGCAGGCGGTTGAAATCGCCCATCCCAAGGGGGTGCGGGTGTTCGGCAACGTCGCCACCGCCACCACTCTTTTTTCCGGCACTCCACAAGAGTGTTACCAGGAGGCATGGGAGGCTCTGGAAAACGGAACCGATTTTTTGGTCCCGGGCTGTGGTGTCGCTCCCCAGACGCCGCTCGAAAATATGCTGCAGCTGCAACGGGCCCGCAATGACTATTTCGCATAAACCGGCTAAGCACGAGGATTTGGATCCGAAATCCGAAGCACGAATTACGAAATAAATTCCGGGACCACTAAGTCAATATTATTTTCGAATCCGCCGGGGGCGAAATAACTGTTAACAGATAACAAATAGCGCCTAAATGAGCGCGTTGCGCTCATTTAGACCTAGGAGGAAAGAAAAAAGATGACAGAAATGCTGGAAACGATTCAAAGGATGGTAATTGACGGCAAGTTCAAAGACATCGAGAAGGCGGTTCAGCAGGCGGTTGATGCGGGCACGGATTTGAACCGCCTGATAAACGATGCACTGATCAGCGCCATGGACATTGTCGGCAAAAAATTTGCCGACGGCACAATCTATGTACCGGAAATGCTGGTTTCGGCCACCACCATGAAACGGGGGCTGGATATCATCAAACCACTGCTGACGTCCGGCGAGGCCGAACATCGCGGCTCCATCGTGATGGCGACGGTCAAAGGGGATCTGCATGATATCGGTAAAAATCTGGTCACAATGATGATGGAAGGCGCCGGATTCAAAATTATTGACCTGGGAGTGGATGTCAAGATTGAAAACCTGGTTGAAACCCTGCAAACCGAAAAGCCGGATATCCTGGGGCTTTCAGCCTTGTTGACGACGACCATGCCGGAAATGGAAAATGTGATCGAAGCGCTGAAAGAGGCGGGGCTGAGGGATCAGATCAAGGTCATCGTCGGCGGAGCTCCGATCGATCAGGCATTTGCCGATACCATCGGCGCCGACGGATTCGGCAAGGATGCGGTGGAAGCGGTTCAGCTGTGCCGGGACCTGGTAGCCGCAAAATAGACAATGCACCAACTGCCCTATCTACCATGGTTCAATAACGAGCCTCTAAATGACTAATACTCATTTGGGCGTTATTTGTTATATGTTATTGGTTATTAGATCTCGGAAAATTTTTCGTTTTATAATCCGCCGGAGGATGAAAAATAAAATGGTAAAAAATTCCTTTCAAACTATTATCGAAAAACAAATAACTTATAACGCCCGACCGGTATCGACTCAATCAGAATTATGAGTCTATTCGATTGGAGTTATCTAAACAGACTTACTGCATTAATCCGAAAAAAAGGAGGGCATGCCCGATGACGCATCGCGAGAAGTTGCTCAAAGTCGCCCGGGGTGAGATGGTTGATATCCTTCCCTGGATTCCCCGTATTGATCTGTGGCACAATGCCAACTCGTTGGCGGGAACCCTGCCTCAAAAGTACCGCGGCTGCAGTGTCGAAGAAATTCATCGGGCTGAGGGATGGCCGCTTCACAAAGTCGTGCCGGAGTTCCTGAAGCCGGACAAACCCGAAGATATTGTCCATCGGGCCATCGGCCTATACCGCCTAAAGGAGTTTCCCTATGATTTTGAGTTTTCATCGGCGATAGGGGTTGAAGTCGACTACCAGGAAACCGATGATGAATCCATGACCCATGTCACCTATCATACCGCGGTGGGAAAAATCAGCGTCACCCACGGGGTCACGGCGGAGATGAAAAAATCGGGGGCCTCCATCTCCTGGGTCAAGGAACATGCCGTCAAAACCAAAGACGATTACCGTACACTGGCCCACCTGTTTGACGGTATCAAGCTGAAACCGGCCTACGAGCGCTTTCGCCAATGGAAGGATTCGGTCGGCGAAGACGGTATCGCCGTGGCCCAGAGCCTGGGGATTTGCTGTTCCTCCCCCATGCATTTTATTCAAAAAACCTTTTTGGATGCGACTGCATTTTATCTTCATTATCATGACTATCCCCGTGAAATCGCCGAACTGATCGAGGTTATAGATCCGATCTACCGCCGGCTGATCGAGATTCTGGCCGCCTCTCCGGCCGATGCCGTCATGTGGTCGTCCAACGTCGACGACATGATCACCTACCCGGCCTATTATGAAAAAGACATTTTGCCCTGGTGCCGGCAGGCCGGTCAAAAACTGCATGAAGCCGGCATTCTAACCATGGTTCATCCGGATGGTGAAAACAGAGGTTTGATGGATCTGATCCCCCAAGCGGAAATGGATATCGCCGATGCCGTCACCCCCTATCCCATGACCAAGGTCGATATTGCAGAATACTACGAACGCTGGTGCCGCGAAGGGAAAATGACCATTCAGGGCGGCATTCCGGAGCTGTTTCTCCTGGAAGAGTCCACTACCCGGGACGATTTGAAAGACTATATCGACCACCTGCTGCAGGCTATCACCCCCGGCACCCGCTTTATCGCTTCGATTGGTGATACTACCCCGCCCAATGCGGATTTTGACCGCTTGCTGTACATTGGAGAACGAATCGCCAAAGAGGGGAATTTACCCCTACAGGCCGGCGGCTTTGATCCGGTCAGCCCTGAACGTCTGGCCCGTGCGGAAGCGGAACCGCAACCCCGGCCCCAGCCGGCCCCGACCGCGGAACCAACGGATGACATGCTGATCGGCGCACAGGAAAAAGTATTGGCCGGTGATGCCGATAAACTGGTGGACCACGTCGCCAACATGCTGAATCAGAACTATGACGCCCGGGATATCCTAAACACCGGAATGCTATCGGCCATGGAGATCATCGGGGAACGGTTTAAGGACGGCACGGTGTTCATTCCGGAAGTTTTGCTGTCGGCCAGGGCGCTCAATGAAGCCCTGAAAGTTCTAGAGCCCCACCTGGCCGGCAGCCAAGTCGGTAAAAGCGCTAAAATCCTGGTCGGAACCGTTTTGGGTGATCTCCACGACATCGGCAAGAATATGGTCTTGACCATGCTCAAAGGCGTTGGCTATGACACCGTTGACCTGGGTGTCAATGTCAAAGCCGAAAATTTTGTCGAACAGGTGTCCGAGCATCAGCCGCAAGTCTTGGGGCTGTCGGCCCTTTTGACGACAACCATGCCACAAATGGAGCTGGTCATCAAAGCCCTGGAAGAAGCCGGGCTCAGAAACCAGCTGAAAATTATCGTCGGCGGCGCCCCGGTCAATGCAAAATTTGCCGCAGATATCGGGGCTGACGGCTACGCTCAGGATGGGGGCGAGGCCATTACCGTAGTCAAAGGTTTGCTGGCAGATTAGGTCACGGAGTTGCGCTCCAGGAAAACAGTAATTTGGCCGAAGAGTGAAGAAAAAATATCAAACTCCAAAAAACAAATAACAAACAAATTCCAAAATCCAATCACAAATGACCCAAACAAGTATTAAGAAACCACGATAATCTTCTTTATGTCTCAAACCAATCCGCCTGTTGATCGGTGGAGATGGCTGAGTGGTTAACTTTATTACTGGTAGTTTGGTTTTGAATTTGAGTTTTGGAATTTGGGATTTATTTGAAAATTGGAATTTGAATTTTGGGATTTATCCGAATTTGCGGAAAACCACTATCGACGTTCCTTTTCTGCATCCCCGCCCGCACTATCGTCGGAAAGTATCTCCACGCGGTAGCGCCCCCGCCGTTTTGCGTAGTCCCGCTCGCGATTTTTCTTTGCTTTCGCTGATCGCCAGTCTTTCAATACGGTCTCGCGGACCTCTTCCAGCGCTGGCAGGCGGGCCGGCCGGCCATCAAGCGTGCGCACCAGGTGCACACCGTAATCGGATATGACCGGCCCACCCCATTTACCGGGTGCGAGTTCGGCAATCCGCTGGTAGAATCCCTGGCCGAACACACCGTCAATCGCGACCGGCGGCGACAGCTTGAGCTGGGCCGGCAACAGGGAACGCTGGCCCAGCGTGGCTGGGTCGATGGCCGGCTCTGAAAGCAGCCTTTTCAGGGTTTGTGAAACGATATGCGCAGGTGGGGATTCGCCCAGGTAGATTTGCTCGAACGCCAGCCGTGGTTCGCTGCGGTAGGCCTGTTCGTTGGCAGCAAAATAGGTTTCCAACTCACCGGCCGTGGGCTGCTGCAAATAGATGCCGGTGTCGGTCAAAAACTCTATCTTTTGCCTCATTCGGCGCCGCACAACAGCATCATTTTTGTCCAGACCAAGCGCCACGGCGTCGCGGTAGTAGACCTCCAAACGAATTTCCTCCTGGATCAATTTATCAAGCTCCTCGCCGGTGGGCATCCGGTTCCAGACCCGCCTGAATTCTGTCGCCAACTGGCGGGTTTGCTCGGGCGTGATGACGATGGTATGGGACGCGTTTTGCCGGAAGTCATTGAGAGCCATATAAAGCAGGAAAAACAGGCCGCCGAGGGCGATGAAATGCAGCAGCGGTTCCCTCAGAAACCGCTGCAGTATGGAAGCGTATTTAACGGTCAAGATTGCGGAGTATACCAGATGGGTGACGTGTAAGCCCGCTCCTGGGTTGAGACGGGCGCTTCTTCCGGCAAATCGATGCCATACCTGAAAGCATCATAGGTGGACCAGCGCGGGGTGGGGATTTCAAGAACCCGCGCATAGTAAAAGGCTTTCTGCCCGGCATCAAAGTCCGGGTCGGTCCAGACAGTCATCAATTCCGCGGCGCCAATGGTATTGGTCCAGGAGGCCGTGGCCGCGTCAACCGTGTTGCCCACCGGCGGCAGCTTACCATTTTTATCCGGCGCCCTGTCACCCGACCAGGCAACGTCGTAGACCTTCTCAAAGGTGGCGCCGTCGGCATCGAGCCAGCCCTTCACGATCTGGATCCGATCGAGATTGGCGCCGATCGGATCACGCAAGGCATAGACCATGAAGTTGGGCGCGGTCGCACCCTCGGGTCTCATCCGCAGTTCGCCGCCCATGGGCACGCCTTTCTTGTAGCCGGCATTGGCCGGTATGCGGGTGTGCAGATCCCGGGCGTTGAAATCCCAGCCGCCGAACAGGCGCACGGCCATGCGCGGCCCGGTGGTGGCATAGACTTCCCGGCGCAGCATCGCATCGAATATGGCTTCCCGTGTATTCTCGGTGGCCCAAACCGCGGCCAGTCCCGAAGCCACCATCTGCCAGCCCACAATTTTGCCCTTATCCGTTTCCATAAAAGTATGGCTCATCCGTTTGGAATTGGGCTCGTAGCCACTGTGTTTGCCGAAGAAGTTGTCTTCGCCGGCGGTGGCCAGGGCTGTATGGCTGTCGGTGGCGCCAATCAGCCCAAATTTGTAGGGGTTGGTGCCAAGGCGTTTTTCGATCGCCAGACCGCGCTTCAAGGCCTCGCGGGCGTATTCGCCGGCCAGCATATCGTTGGTCTTGGCCTGGCTGACATCCAGATTGCCGATATCCCAGTTCTCGTAATCGGCAAACTCGTCGTCCGGTGACAGGAAGGGATGGGCTTCGCCGTCGCCCTTGATTTGAGTAACTTCGTAAAGCGGCTCCCACTTGCTCCGCTGGGTAACATAGCTCTCGTCCAACTTGGTGCCGTTCCATTGGGCCTCCAGCGGAAACATGATCCCGTTGGACAGATTGCCGTTGTGGGCGATGGCCAGCACTTCGCCGCCGGTCTTGTTTTCGTAATTGGTCATGTACTTCCACAGATCCCGGGGGTCGGGGCTGCCCTGGGGCGCCGTCATGGTGAACGGCACCACCTGCCTGGCGCGCGTGGCACCATCGCGCATCATCACAACCCGGTGCATGTTGTTGCCCTTGATCAATGACGTCCACTCAAAGCCGATGAAGGCCGTAAACCGGCCGGGGTCGTTGAAGGCTTCGGCCTCGTCAATGACTTTCTCCCACAAATTTTTGTAGAGCTTTGACCCGGGCGAATACAGAGCGAACATTTCCGGATCCATCTTGTCATTTGAAAAAGCCGTGATCAAATCCAGCGATGCCTGTACCGCAGCGTCACCGCCTTTTTCAAACGCCTTGATCCAGCGCGCCGACTGTTCATAGGCCATCAGTTCCGGTTTGCCGGTCGCGATATCGCCAAAAAATCCCATACCATCCGAGTGATCGGCGACCACCAGCCAGTCCAGGGGTCGGGACAGGCGCACCGCCTGCCCGGTGGAGGACACAACTTCCTCGCCGCGTGCAAACCGGTAAGCGTCCGCGGGTGACAGGCGATTGCCGAACAGACCGGCATCCATTGACAGCGACGTATGCAGGTGTGAATCACCCCATAGCGGCCTCTCGGGGATACCGCGTTTGGCATAGGGCGAATATACTTTACCCGTATAGGCATTGGACAGCATACCTTTGGTGGGCGTACCCGTATCCAAAGCTGCCGCGGGCCTCGTAATCATGAATATTACCAAGAGTGACGCGGCTAGAACAAATCCGCTCGCATTCTTTCTTTCCAAAATCATAGTGTCCTCCTGAATTGGAAGCTCGTGTTAAGAGGATGGTCGTTGTGTTCTATCATAGTAACCACATTTTTTTATAATTCAATCAGCCAACCGTCTACATTCGATAACGCCTTGATAGTCGACACAACCTATGCTGTTGCCCCGGATAGAAAAGAACTGCGGGTCACTTTCCCCAAAAACCCGCCCCCCCCGGAACAATATCAAACCAATTGGCGATCTTGAAGAAAAAACGATAGAGAAGCAGCCGAGCCCACCATTAGCTATACCACTGACTAAAAGCGTGCCGGCCGCCACCGCCTTGCAAACAGTCACAACAACGATCCAAAATAATAAGGTTGCTGTGGATGTTGTCGCGGACGGGATCATTGAAAATTACGACAGCTTTACCCTGGGTGAACCGGGCCGAATCGTGTTCGACCTTTACCAGGTCAAAAGTCCGCAGGTCAAAGAGCAAAAAATCGCGGTCCAATCCGAGTGGATAAAGCGAATGCGCTATTTCGGTCATCCGGACAAGCTGCGCCTGGTAATCGAAACGAATCCCAAAAATCGGCCAACCTATTCGTCCGAATCCACAACTACCGGCTTGACAATTAGGGTCGGTGAAACAGATTAAATGAAGTGTCATTTGCCTGCGGCGCCCTTTTGTGATGAATTGATCAGATTGGCGGAAGATTTTGATTTCGATGGAATTGAAAAAATGATGTCTGTTTGACTGCTTGCATGTCTCCAAATTGGATCCGGGACTATAGCTTTTTATATAAAAGCCATGCTCTAAAGAATGGATTCACGAACCTGTACTCGTCTTCGTAATGGAATATGATTCTCAGTTCGATAAGTCTGTCTAAAGCTCGTTTAACCGAAGAAGCCTGATAAAACCCGGTATTTTTCAAAAACTCAGAGGACATCGGCGCTTTTCCTCCCAGTCTGGCTAAACCCGTCAGCAATTTCAACTGCTGCACGGAAATGATTTTAAGAATCGTTTCGTAGCCTTTGAGTTCATGGGAGAAAATTTGCTCGAGCGCCACGGGTATATGATTTTCTGTAATCCGGGCGCCAAAGGATGTTGTGTCCCACAATGCGCTGCACAGTTGTTGTACATCACCTGGAATACTAAAGCAGATTTCGAATATGCTGTTCAGGGAATTGGCGGTTATCTGTCGCTTCCCGGTTTTGAATTTTTGGGTAATGAAATCCTGAAAAATATTTTTATCCAGGAATCCGACATGGATCGGTATGGCAGATTTAAAAAAAGGGCTATCCGGATCGTTGAAAATACTGTCCATTTTACTGCGTATACTGCCGGCAAAGACGTATGCAATTTCGGATTGCAACTGCACCTTGCTTCGTAACAATGCCAAAGCTTCCCGGGCATCTTTCAGATTCAGGATATCCTGGAATTCGTCAAATGCCACGACCAATGGTCTTGTTTTCAGTTGGTAGGATGCTATCAGATCCAACACGCCGGGAATCGAATCCGATTTCAGCTCCACGGCAGCATCTATTGTCAGGGTAGGCAAACCGGTAAGCGGGTCGATGGATGCCAGGGGCCTCATATGAGACAGCTTCTGGAAAATTTGCTCGAAAAACCTGGCGCTTTTCTCCATCGAGGCAACAGCCATGACTACTCGCTTCAGAAAATCATCAGAGGATTTTGCCTCCAAAAGATCAACATAGATCAGTCTGAATTTTTTCAAACTGCGGACAGTTTCAAAAATCAATGAAGATTTGCCGGTGCGCCTTTCCCCCTGGATATAAACATTTTGCCCTCTTTTGATATTGGTCTTTAGTTTCTCAACCAGCTCCGGACGTCGACAAAAATTTTCATCTTTAACGATTTGTCCATAATAAAAAGGATTCATAGCCCATCTCAATTGCGCACAAATGCGCTACACAATATTGTATTTCGCATAATACTACAACGCATATTTGCGTAATGTCAAGAGAATTGGATAAACTAAAAAAAGATCATTCATTTAAGCTTTTTAATTGAACCGCAGGTATCAATTCGATAAAAAGCCGGTCATCCACGGCATAGATATCGGCAATCGCCACTTTCAGTGTCACCAGCTGATTGTAGAATTTGGTTTCAACCGGATTGAGATTGTTCAGGTCAAAAGGGTATTCCACGCTGCCGAGGGCTATCAGCAGAGAATTCAGCAGCGCATCTCCCTGGGTGAATTCTTTTTCATCTTTTGAACCCAGCAGGTATGGAAATATCAAAAGCTTTCCGGTGCTCTTGTCATACCTGAACGACACCTCCCACCGACTCGGCAGGTTTACCTCACCCACAACAAAATTGATGGTCTGTTTGCCGACTTTAGTTGCATATTTGATGTCTTTCCCGGTTATGAGAGAGGAGAAAAAGATTTTACCTTCCTTAATTTCGATGTTCTCAATGGATTGAATGTACAACCCGCCAACAAAATTTTTGCCAAAGTCGATCTTATACGGCAGCAGCGGTTCGATGGTTCTGGCAATGCTTTGGGCCGGCACCACCATAGTCATTTCCTGCAGGCGGTCGACTTGAGCGGCGGCTACAGAAACCAACAGAAGTAAAACAATAGTCACGCAAGAGTATCTGCTTTTTGCTTTCATATCAATTCACCATTCATAAAATTTGGGATTTCGGATTTCAGATTTAAGGTATTCTGCCTATTTTATATCGAATGACAGAGCGACCTGTGGGGCCGTCTCGTGGGGTCGTAGCCCGAAGGGCGAAGCACCAAGCTCGAAGAGAGAAGCCCCATTCCATAAATCCGCAATCCAAAATCTAAAATCTAAAATCGATACAATGCGCCAGACAGACATTATCGGCACAGGCCGGGATCAGGCCCTGATCCACTCGGTGATGGCACAGGTTGCATTTTTGGGCGATATCGCTGTCATCGTCAAAAGCAATAGCATCGTAGGGGCATTCAGCGATGCAGGCCTGACACCCGCTGCACAGCTCGTAATCCATAATGACCAGACCGTCGTCCCGCTTGCTGATGGCGGCTTCCGGGCAGGCATCGGCACAGGGCGGATCGTCGCAGTGCCGGCACAGGTTAACCTGATATACAGATTCCGGATGGTCGGCGTTCTGCCGGGATCCGTTCTCCCGCACCACGATCAACTGAACCCCTTCCGCCGCCCGGTTTTCCTGCTTGCAGGCGACTTCACACGTTCGGCAACCCCAGCAGAGCCGTTCATCGATATTGATTTCAAAGTGAAGCATGGTATCGTCCTTGAGCTTTAATTTCCCGCTAATGTATTAAAAAATCCGAAATTCGAATCTCGAAACTCGAAACAAATTCAAAAACAGAATGACAAAAATCAAAAAAGCAGCGGCCCTAATTGACTAATTTTAGGAGGCTCCTCCATTTGTCTGAAGTTTAGAACATTAGAATTTCGAATTTTGATATTGTTTCGGATTTCGTTTTTCGAATTTCGGATTTCGATTAATAATAGCTGCATTTTAAATCAAATGCTGTTTTCTGAATATATTTTGCACAACAAGGTCCTGACACTGGTCGCCCCCATGGCCGGATCGCAGCTCTCATAGGCATTGTCGGTCAAAATGTTGATGTTGGATTCCTCCCAGCCGTGTCCGGGGTCTTTGTTCTCCGGAAACCACCAGCCGTGCTCGGCCGAGATGATCCGTGGATCCATCCCGTCGAACAGCTTGGCCCGCTGCCGCACCCTGCCCCGGGCGGATTCGATAACGACCCACTCCCCTTCCCGAATGCCTTCTTTTTGGGCCGTTGCCGGGTGAATTTCCACCACCGGATCCGGGTGCAGTTCCCGCATCCAGGATAACTGACGGTTTTCGGTGTGGAAAAATCCGGGCAGACGCCGGCCGGTGATCAGGATATAAGGGTATTGTTCGTATAACTCCGGGGTGCTCACAGGGCTTTCCGGCGGTTCACGGTATTGCGGCAAGGGATCGTAGCCCCAGTTTTCCAGCAGAGTTGAATAAAGTTCAAATTTTTTGGTGGGGATTGAGAAGCCGCGTTCCTTATACTTCCGGTAAATGACGTCGCCCCGTACATAATCTTGCTTCTTGAAATCCTGCCAGGTCATCCCCATCGGTTCGAGAATGTAGTCCAGGCCGCCCTCAAAGTCATCCCACCAATGCTCGCCCTGCCCCACCCGGTGGCCGAGGTCGTTGAGCATTTCATGATCGGAGCGACATTCGCCGACCTGGATGACTTTGCGCCGCGGCAGCAAATAGCCGTGGCGCTTCCAAAAATCCCCGATGTAGTCCATCTCGAGCCAGGTGGCGGCAGGCAGCACAATATCGGCCAGTTCGGCCGTCGGCGTCAGGAAAAAGTCGGCCACGGCCATAAACTCCACCTTTTCCAGCGCGCGATAGACTTCGCGGGCATTGGCCCGGGTCAGCACCGGGTTGGAGCTGATCAAAAACAGCATCTTCACCGCATATGGATCTTCTTTGAGTATCGCATCCCAGACGCACTTGGGATTGATGATGGCAAAATTGCCGGCCAGCCGGAAGCGATCTCCCCCCAGCCGCTTTTCAGCCTGTTGATGGGGCAGCAGGCGGTGGGCGCCGAAGTTGCCCACATTTCTGATTTTGGGGGTGTTGAACAACACCTGGCCGCCCTTGGCATCGATGTTGCCGGTGATGCCCATTAGTGCCATCAGGGCCCGGTTGTTGTCGGCGCAGTTGACCTGCTGCTCGATGGCTACCCCCCACTGGATGGCCGCCGGCCGGGTGGTGGCAAACAGGCGCGCGGCGGCTTCGATCTTTTTCCGTGGCAGCCAGGTGATTTCGGCGACTTTGTCCGGGGGATACTCGTTGACCCGCGCCACGAACTGCTCCCAGCCGTAGACATGCTCAGCCACGAATTCCCGGTCATAAAGTTCCTCGTGGACGATTACGTTGAGCATGCCCAGGGCCAGGGCCGTATCGGTGCCGGGTCTGAGCGGCAGCCAGATATCGGCCCGGGCGGATATGGGCGTGCGCCGGGGATCGACGGCAATCAGTTTGGCGCCGGCTTTCAGGCTGTTGGAAAAGGGCTCGCCCTTGTAGCAATCCGGGTTGCTGATGGTCAGGTTGTTGCCCCACACCATGATGCAGCGGGGATTGTTTTCGTAATCCACGATCGGATTCGAGCCGCAGGTGATGATGCTGGTGGCGATGCGGGGTCCATAACAGAAATGGCCGGCCGTCAGCACATTGGGGGATCCCAGCAAATTGGCAAACCGGTAGATCACGGCCTCGTTTTCCCGCCCGGTTCCGTAGCCCAGTACAATGGATTCCGCACCGAATTTGGCTTTGTAGTCCAGCATCCGGTCGGCAATGGCATCCAGCGCCTCATCCCAGGGTATCCGTTCCCACTGGCCGCTGCCCTTGGGACCGACCCGCCGCACGGGATGCGTCAAGCGGTCCGGGTGGTAGGCCAATTGAGTGGAAGCCAGCCCCTTGCTGCAGAGGGTTCCGTGATTGATGGGGCAGTCCGGGTCGCCCGCAATTTTGGCCGCCTTGCCGTCCTTGGTGTAAACCAGGACCCCGCAACCTCCGTGGCACATGCGACAATGGCTTTTGACCACCGCATCGTAGCCGTATACTTCCATTTCACGATCGATATTGGAGAATTTGAATTCAGTCATTTTATCTTCCCTTTAGAACAGCAGCAGCATCACTGATGACACCCCCGCAAATATCAGGATCAGGTAATTAAATACATTTTGCGAGAGAATCGTCAGCAGCTTGCGCCCAAAGAAAGTCCCGATAATTACAAACGGCAGCATATAGGCAAAAAAACGCAGCGTCCCGACGCCGATCATGTCATTATAAATGAAGATTGGTAGCTTGGAAATGTTTACAATTAAAAAAAACCAAGCACCGGTTCCCATGAGCTGTTTTTTGTCCAGCCCCATCATTATCAAATAAATGCCCATGATAGGTCCGGCAGCGTTGCCGACCGTTGTTCCAAAGCCGGCCATGGATCCAATCAGAAATGCGACGGAGCGCCATCGCTTGAATTCTTTTAAATTCAGGTATCGCGCAGTGACTTCGAGGACGAGCAGCAACAGCACAAAAACTCCCAAAAAAATACGCATGGAGTCATTATCCAGTTGTGACAGAAACGTTCCACCGACCAGCATCCCGGCTGCAACGCCCGGCACCAGCTTGACCAATTGACCCCACTGGGCATGCTGCCGGTAGTAGATAATGGCCATAACATCACCGGCAATCAGCATGGGCAACAAAGCACCCACCGATTCCTTGGCCGGGAATACCATGGCCATCAGGGGAACGACGAATATCGCCATCCCGCTGACACCGGTCTTGGCGACACCCACCAGGATTGCGGTTAAGATTGCTATAATGTTCGTTTCTATCGTAATGCCCTACCCGGCCTTGCCGGGATTGAAGATTGACGATTGAAGATTGAAGATTTATTGTATCGCTTCGCTCTGTCTTTTTAATAGTGATAGAGCGAAGCGATTCCACCAATCCAAAATTTACCAGGTAATGTTTCCGAACCCTGAACCTCTGAACCCAGAACCACTGAACCTCTGAACCTCAATTCAAGAATAAATCGGCTTCAGCGCCAGCAAATCATCCCCAAACTTTTCCGCCTTCAAGACGAAATCGCAAAGCCCGATGTTGAGACATAGATCGAAATCCGCTTCCGGCGCCCAGGTCACGGCCGGATCGAAAAAAATCCGGGCTGTATTGCAATCTTTTAATCGGCGGTAAATGGCCTTTTTATCCACTTTCTGGTTGGTCAATCGCGCCGCAATATAGTCCGCGCAAAGGGTGTCTTCATCATTAGGGGTCTCGGCCCAGGTTCCCATGCAAACCAGGGAGACCGTCGCGGGCGACTTTTTTTCGATGTAGGCTACGATGGCATCGGCATTGACGAAGCTGCCGCTGATCAACTCGTCGGCATCCTTGGCATTGGCAAAGCCCTGGGTCCCGGCCGAGGTGGTCTGGATGACGGTTTTGCCCGCAAAATCCACATCCTGAATATCCGCCGGTGAGTTGCCGTAGTCAAAACCCGGCAGCATTTTGCCCCGGCGTTCCCCCATCAGGACACAGTCCGGGTTATCTTTTTTGAGATCGTATGCCAGATCGACATCGCCTACCGGTATGATCTCCCGGGCGCCGTTGCGCACAACGTAGCAAGCCGTGGAAAAAGCCCGGAACACATCGATAATCACCGTCAATCCCCGGGCTTGTTTGGCCCCTTCGATTAAATCCAGGATTTCTATATGCATAAAAATCAACCCTTCATTGTAATTTTCTATAGTGTCCGACCCGGTTCAATTCTAAATTCACACTATTAAGGAATCCGGGCACGGAACCCGGAACCCCGAATTCCGAAAACCGAATGCCGAATGCCGAATGCCGAGTAGCGAGCCCCAGACCCCTAAACCTTGAACCCTGAACCTTGAACCCTGAACCTTAAACCCTAAACCTTGAACCCTGAACCTTAAACCCTAAACCTTGAACCTCTATTTATAGTTATCGATTATGCGGGCGCTTGGCAATCAATAATTTTGGCATCTTCAATTTGCTGAACAGGCGCATTATTTGGTTGACATTAGGTTGACCTTGATCCAATTTTAAATCGTTTAAATCAAATCACTGTTGCTAATGTTACCCACTAGAGAACGTTTCAATCAGCAATATTGAAAATGAAGCGAAACAAACGATTTAAAGGAGTTTAAAATGGCTCGGACAATCGCCGTAATTGGCACCCTGGATACGAAAGGCGACGAATTCCTGTTTGTCAAAAAAGAAATTGAAAAGCGCGGCCATAAGGCACTCGTGATTGACGTCGGAATAATGGAAAGTCCAGGGTTCGAACCGGACGTGCCGGCCGATCAAGTAGCCGGAGCCGCCGGCACCAGCTTGGCAACTTTGAAAGAGAAATCGGATCGCGGACTGGCAATTGGAACGATGTCCCAGGGGATCGTCAAGGTTATCGTCGATCTGCATCGAGCCGATCGGATTCAGGCAGTCATCTCCATGGGCGGGTCGGCCGGCACCGACATTGGAACGGCCGCCATGCGGGCACTGCCCCTCGGTGTGCCAAAAGTCATGGTCAGTACGCATGCATCCGGGAATACCCGGCCCTACGTCCAAACGCGGGATATTGTCATGGTACCGCCTATCGTGGACGTGGCCGGTATCAACCGGATCAGTGCCCAAGCGTATGTCAACGCCGTTGGGGCCGTCATCGGCATGGTCGAGACACCGGCACCGCAGATAGAAGACAAACCGCTTCTGGCAGCTTCCATGTTCGGCAACACCACCCCGGTGGTCAATCGCTGCCGCTCGATCCTGGAGAAAAAAGGCTACGAAGTGCTGATCTTCCACCAGGTCGGCACCCCCGAAACCCTGGAAAGTCTTGCGGCCGATGGTTATATCAGCGGCGTGCTGGACATCACGACCACCGAGTGGGCGGACCAGGTCACCGGCGGCGTCCTGTCTGGCGGACCCAACCGCTATGACATCGTCTCACAAAAAGGTATTCCCCAGGTGATTGTGCCGGGCTGTATTGACATGGCCAACTTTTCCGCCTACAACGATGTACCCCAAAAATACGACGATCGGCTCTTCAACCGATGGGCCTCTAATGTAACTCTGATGCGAACAAATCCCGCTGAAAATGCGGCCATCGGACGAATCCTGGCAGAAAAAGCCAACATGTCGCCGGGGCCGGTGGCGTTTTTCCTGCCGTTAAAAGGATTTTCCATGCTGGACGCACCCGGCAAGGAGTTCTGGTGGCCCGAAGCCAATCAGGCGTTCTTTGATGCGGTCCAGGAAAATCTCAAGACGGACATTCCGGTTTACAAAATGGACTGCAATATCAACGACGATGAGTTTGCAGATGCCGTGGCGGACAAGATGCTCGAATTCTTGCATATTTGATATAGTGTGGGCTTCTGTCCATCTCCGACCATTTAAATCAGTAGGGTGGGCTGTGCCCAGCTTCGACCGATGACGCCGTATAGGTCTGGTGGGCACAACCCACCCTACGATATGGAGCCGCTACTGATCCTACATTCCGGCTGTCACCGAAACATAAAAACAGATTCCTTTCCTTCATAACCATTAACCAATAACGAATAACCAATAACTATCAATCGGTTTTCGACTCAACTGGGGTAAAAGCTTTCACGGCAAATGTCTAGAAAAACTTTTGGAGGAACCGCATGAAAGAGACCATCATCGAAGCATTTAATTACCGCCACGCCTGTAAAGAGTTCGACCCAGAAAAAAAAATATCCGATCAGGATTTCGAATTCATTCTGAACACCGGCCGGTTGTCCCCCAGCTCCTTTGGTTTCGAGCCATGGAAGTATTTGGTTGTCCAGAATCAGGATTTGCGTGAAAAATTAAAAGAGCACGCCTGGGGCGGAAAGAAACAGATCCCAACCTCAAGCCACTTTCTGGTTATACTGGCCCGCAAGGGTTTTTTCATGAAATACGACAGTCAATACATGAAAGATTTTATGAAAAATGTTAAACAAATGCCCCAAGATGCAATTAATGCCAGGTTAAAATATATCGAATCGTTTCAGCGCAATGATTTTAAACTTCTGGAATCCGAAAGGGCCATATTCGACTGGGCCTGCCGGCAAACTTATATCAGCCTGGCCAACATGATGACGGCCGCTGCGATGATTGGAATAGACTCCTGCCCGATGGAGGGATTTCAGGCCGAGAAAATGAATGCCGTCCTTCAAAGGGATTTAGGTATTGATACCCAAAAATTTGGCATCGCCTGTATGGTGGCCTTCGGATACCGTAAAACCGAGCCGCCCGCTAAGACCCGCCAATCCCTGGCGGAAATAGTGACGTGGTATGCCTAACCCGGGCAAGCCGGAATTGAAGATTGAAGATTGAAGATTGAAGATTTATGGTTCGCCTTGACTCGACTGAGCTCGTCACAGGTCGGCGTATCTATTTTATTCTGCCACCACCATCAAGATAACCAATATCAGAATACCAAATACCCAGCCGGGTCAAGCTGACATCATAAAGTTACAAAAAGTCAAATTCAATTCCAATCCTTGAAAATACTCGTCTGTTAATGCTCTACAAAGATGCCAACAAATGTTTTACACAATTTGCACAATACGGAACTCATAAAAGTCTAATGACCTTACTTGAGTTATCCGTATTCTATCATCTGTTTTCTGTCGTCTGTCATCTGACTTCTGTCTTCTGGTCTCGGTTTCCTGACACCCGAAACCTGACACCTGAAACCCAATACCTACAAACCGCGTTACAGTTTCTCCACCGTAGCTAATTTTCCCAATGGCCGAACAGGAAAAAGCATAATCGCTTACTTGCCAAATGCTTCGATGGCCGATTTAAGCTCCGGGTGATAACGTGAATGTTCCTCCAGGGTGACTCCCTTCCGGTGCGCATCCCAGGCTTGCCGCAGGCTGGCCGCTCCGGCTCCGGGTCCCATGGGATGATTGAACACTCCCCGGCCCGGTACGATACCGAAATCGACGGTGCCCAATTTTTGATGGATGGCAGGGGCCGATCCCGCCCACTGGCTGCCAGCCGGAACCGGCAGGGTCCTCTTAAGATGACCCAGAGGCCTGTAGCATTCCTCCACATTGAGGAAGACTTCTTGGTCAGGGGTTTTCATCCGTTCACCAAACCCCGGCATGATGATAACATCAAAGCCGACACAGCGCTGCAACTTGGTTATCAATTTGGAGTGCAGCCCCAGATAGGGGGCCCGGGTGAAAGCGGCAATGAAAGGAAAGTGACCAACGAGGGGCACCCGGGTGTGTTTTCTGAGCATCCGTACCGCACTTAAGCCGGTGGTCATCCCATTCACCAGCAGGGCATTGGCGCCGCCCGCCACAGCGATATCGTGCAATTCGATTAAGCGATCGACCTCATCGGTAATATTCGCCAGGTAGATTTTCTTCTCACCGGTTTCTTCTTCACTTTTTTTTCGGGCCAGACCTAACAGTGCGGCTCTCTGCTTCAATGGCGACCACTCAACATCAGTAAGCATTTCATCATCTTTGGCGATGTCAAGACCTCCCAGCCAGGCCTTGTACGCCAGTTCCGCAAACGGCTCAGGGTCTAATCCCAAATTCGGCTTGATCACGCCAAAAAACAACGGCCGGTCGTAAACCTGCAAGATTTCCCGCAATCCCTCGATGCCGAATTTCGGACCTTCAAAATGCTTCAGGAAACTGTCGGGAAATTCGATATCAAACAGCTTGATGACGGATATGCCTTTTGAAAAAAAAGTGCCTTCCCCGCAGGCCGCCGCCAACATCGCCGGCAGTTTGGGCCCGAAATTGCCATGGGGATGGGCAATTTTAGCCCGGCAGCCCCAGCAGTGCCCGGTAAATTTTGTCAGCAGCGGATAAGATGGTGCGTCCAACTCCCGTTCGACGGAAAGTTCGATAACCTTGGCACCAAAGCGGTCGCGCAGATCTTCATCGATGCCGACCCGCTTCCATTGCGCGGTTGACTGCTCCTGGCACAGGCTGGCCGCCGCATCTTCCGGATCGATGGTTGACTCAAAGTAATAATCGAATATGACATAATCTTCCGGATTAAGATCGGAACGGTCGGCAAAAAATCCCTGTTTGTCTTGTGGCTCCATAATTTAACCACCATTTATATAAAAAATCGGGTCTATCTACCATTTAAAGGATTAATTTAAGGCGATGTCTTCGAGTCCCCATGATTTGGTTCTGCGTAGCCGGATTCCGGAAAGCCTCATAATGAGGATAATCATCATATCGATAGTGGGGATC
>Ga0209367_1001632_pt1 | contig 28098 bp, 15 predicted proteins | sample WorMetLIZISLAND2_FD_187412 | JGI IMG/M metagenome (GOLD analysis project Ga0209367, IMG submission 187412) | Marine gutless worms symbiont microbial communities from Max Planck institute for Marine Microbiology, Germany - Olavius geniculatus... ...
GGCCATCTCCCCTTCCTCCAACCCCTTCCCCTCTGGCGCCGCCCATGAGCCGTTTCGCCTCAACACATGCGTGTTAGTGGGGGAATAGAACCGTAGTGGGTTGGTACCACAGTGTACAGTGGTCACAAGCAACCATATTTTATACCTCAGACAGTTTTTTTCCATAAAATGTACCGTTTAGCCACAACACATACTGTACGTTACTGACAGACAGACGACAGACAAACAGACAGACGTACGGGCACAACATCGTGCCATAAGCGCGACCGATAGTACGGCCGGCTAAAAAACAAAATAATTTAATAAAGTTATAGTGAACGCTGTGTATGCCTAAGCCATACTTCTCCATTAGGCCAACGATACAGTCCGACTCCATGCTTTAAATCATCCTCAAATGTACCGCAATACATGCTTCCATCAGTCCATTTCTGAAGTCCTGACAGTAAACATGCAAACACAAACAGCAATTATAGGCCTATAGTCTAAATCAAATAAGCCTACTAACATTTCCAATGTAGCCCATTCAGCTAAACGCACTGTGCAGTTCAGGCCTACAACAGCTATATGCAATGACAGCACTTGGTGAATTTACTTTTAGGCCTACTTGATCACCTGTGCAACAAATCTGTACACAGGCCTACACCATTCTATAAAAATGTTTTTGAAAATCCAGTGGGGAACAAAACTGCACTATTGCTGCACTTAAGATTTGCACACTTTTCTTTCTTGAAACACCGCAATTTATTTAGGTTCTATCAGCTAACATAAAAGCTTCAGCCTGGGGGACGACTGGACGGCTCTCTTCCTTAAACTCCAAATATACCACAGTCTTACTTGCCACTGTCATGCCGATGATATTTCGAGTCCTGCGTAATCAAAAACTGAACTGTCATAACAAGCCTAGCTGACACGCCAAAGTGTAGTCCGTCGATAAATGCTCCTAAATGTTGTCCTATTAGTACTTCCGGTTATGTGCTTCAATTTTAAAAATTAACAAATACTGTTGTCTGCACTCCTACGCAGTCATTTTGGTCTCCAACATTCAAAATGTCAAGTTTCTGAAGTCTACATATGTGCTTCACAGGCGAACAATGCCGGTAGTAGCAGAACCGGCCAGTTAGACGTTAGAACCAAACCGACTACGCAAAACCAGAAGTAGATAAACCAGAAGTAGATATAAATATTCACTTTGCTGCTTTTGAAAGGCCAAAATGTCACAGAAAAAAACTGCCTCATTCCTTTGCTTTCTACATAATTTCTGGCAAAAACCGGCGTGGGGGGGGTCATTTTACCCCCCCCCCGTTGCCGGTATAAGGAAAATTAAGGATTACCTTTTCCGTTACGTTTGTTGTTGGCAAACTGGCCCACGTATGTCTCTCCACTAGGCCAAGCAAATATGCCAACTCCACATCGCTTGCCGTCGCAATTATGCCCACGGTAAGTTGCTCCGCAGCTGTAATTTACTACACTGTTTAGACATACTGCCTGCAACAGGGATGACAGTGGCAAACTATAGTTAGTAGTACGCAGTCTCTTCTCTTTTCTGTGGAACTTTTGCATTATCCGAGAACCGTTATGATAAATTCACGCACATAAACACCGCTACAAGGTAAAAAAAACATTCGAAATATCGTCATTCGTCAAGTAAGCGTAACTGCTACCATACGTCATGCATGACGTCATGCACGTGTTGTTTTATTCAGCTAATTGCACTCGGTTACTACCGATGAATAGAACAACACGGGTTATGTGATTTTAACCGGAAGCGGAAGTGACAAAGCCAAAAAGTCCCGGATTGTTGTTTGTGACTTTTGTGTGTTTTTTGTTGAATTATATGTGTATGTGAGAGTTAGCGAGAGTTGAAGAAAGTAATAGATCATTTTATTATTTTCGTGTTTATAATTCTGAAAGTGTTGGTTAAGGCAATCAGTGCTTCGTGAGTTATGACAGTGATATATGACAGTTATGACAGTGGTGTGATACCCCAGTCCTGGGGCCCTGCCGACTAACTATCCAGATAGTGGTTTATTTGATTGGCATCCCACAAAGATGGCGGTACTGTAGCCTACGGTGTTAGCTGTGATCTATCTATAGGATCAGATACTGAATATGACGCTGTGTGCCATGGCTAGCGGTACTGTATTTTTTGCAAGGTGTTATCTGCCGTGAAAATTCACGGAAAATAAGTAAGCGTTTTCGCTATCTGCCGTGAATATTCCGTCTAGATGGACTGTAGCCAGTAAACTAGAGGTCCATCTACACGATTGTGGCCCGCCATAGCCAAGGGCCAAGGGTTGTCGCCATAGCCAAAGCCGCCGTACACGGCGGCTTTTGCTATGGCGACACCCGCGACTGACGACCTCGGCCGTAGCTTCACGGATCGCCAGTCCACCAACTAGCTCCTCGGGTCTAAATAGAGCATCACGGGCAGCCGTTGGCAATTTTTTTTGTATGCACTAGCACAGCCGACGAACTTATAACGTATATTGTACACTAATTTATGATGTGCATTATTGTCACATAAATCTTTCGAAAATGCTAAACCTAACCCGATCGCTAACCCTAACCCTTATCCCTAACCTTTATCTGTGTAAGCGAAAACCGTAATTTCAATATTAAGCACAAAATCGTACTATATTGCACGTGAAATTGTTGCCCCCTGGTGAATGTAAATGTTGCGTAATGACACGTCTCTCGACGTTAATTTTAGTACAAACTTAGCTATGGCGGCCTGTTGTAAACGATGAAAGCATGCTGAATAAGCGATAAAATAACACAGTAATAATTTACAGTATTAACTAAAAAACGAAAAAAGTATACAGTTGCAATTTTCGTAGATATGGATTTTCACGGCAGATAGCGAAAATGCTTGCTTATTTTCCGTGAATTTTCACGGCGGATATAATCTTCGTATTTTTTTCGGCTAAATCTATTGCGGCTACATTTGTCGCCTCACTATGCGGCAAAATACACCAATGCGGCGGTAAACAAAATAAGTTGTCTCATGTTTTTTCACGGTCCACCCCTAATCTGGTTATTTCGAAGACCATCTCTACCGTTACAAGATTCGTAAAAATTGCCAATTTTTCAAATACTTAAAATTTGTAAAATGCAAATTCTCAAACTATGCATTTGTCCACTAATCAGCACCACCACTAACCAACTCGAGGTTTGCTCAGCCAAAAACCAAACTGAAAACTGTGAATTAGAAATGCAGAGTTAACGCTGAACTGCTGAACCGTACGCGAGTAATTCTAGGTCTACAAAGCACAGCAGAGAACTGCAGAATCGAAGTGGAGAAAAAAGAAAGGGAAAAGAACATCTGCTGAAGCCTAGATCTGCCACTGATCGTAATAGTGCATATGATGACCGCTGCTTTAACTTATTGTGCCAGTTAGCATGGCGATATTTGCACGCAGTTTGGATAACGACAATTAACGCTGCATTAGTGTATTATGTCTGATTTGTGCGGCGACAAATGTCGTTGTCGCTGCTGCAATAGCACCGTGCATTTTTTTCTTGAGGCTTTGCAGAAAACGATGATTAGTTTACTGCAGAAGTGCACAGTTGAAGGGAAACTATCATGGAAATTTGACTTTTTGGAATAAATGGCACACGTGAACATATAAACGAGATAAAATTTATGGCTAGCCAATTTTGAGCAAATTTTGACTGATTGTCGCAAAAAAGTGAACTTTAACCATTTTAACAATTCGACACAAAGCATACTGTTTGACACTCTACTGGTACCAGTGACATCACTGGTACCAAGAGCAGTCGAAAATAACATGGGGCAAATAGGAGTTTGAATCAATTTCAATGAGGTTTTGATCGAATACTATGCCGGAGTGCTTTGGAACAGGATTTTCCAATCACCAGGGCACTCTGGGAATCACGATGCACCGTCTACCAAAATATTAAAAGCTGCGGGCTGTCTGCAGAGTTGGATAATGCCGGCCAAAGAAGTGCAGATAAATCGGCTGATTCTAACACTGTACATCTGTTTTATGCCATGACACTCGGCCGTCTGGTAGATGAATCACTCCTTGATCGTCTACGTTCGAATTGCTATGGATTGTCAAACACATCGTCACAATTTCAAACCAAAAACTTGCACGTGAACTGTCCATTTGCGCTCTTCGGCTTCGCAATTTAGCTCAATAGCAGAGACATGCGGATCTGCAAATTTTGAGTCCGCGTCCGTCCACGGATTCTGATTTGAATTCCACATCTGCAGTAATATGTAAACTCTGGTCCACAGTCTGTTTGCATCTGCAATGCTTTCTACCGTGAAAATTAGCAGTTTATCTTAGGCCAATATTCTCTATAAGTCTAGTTATCTATATGTGCATAAAGTGTTAAAATATTAATTGAAATACGAAACGTAAATTAAACGTCACTTATCTAACAGCTAAAATAAAACAAAAGTTATCCAAAGCTTTTAAAAAGCTTAGTATTAAAAAGTTCCATATTAAGGTGAGCAACTTTTTGTCGAAGAAAAATCTGCAGTCCCTCCACAGACCAGAAATATTCTGCGGATACTGATCCACACACAGACTCGCCCGCAGCGCGCACATTGCTGCTTGCTAACGATGCCAAGTATGTCGACTTTTTTTTCACTTCAGATCCAGTAATTTTGCTCATGAATAAAAGCAATTTTCTTCATTTTTATGCATGATAAGCATGCACTTTTTGCTATAAATGAAAATAGATACCCTATTATTGTAGTTTTTGCATTCACTTAGAATACAATTTATCATGACCGTTTCCCTTTAATAGTTGCATTTTACTGATTTGTGTTGTTTGCTTGCAGTGAGTACTAGAATGGCTCGATCCGTTTCGCCCACAGACCTGGCGCAGAAAGCCTTTGTTCGAGGCCTGTCGTATGAAACCGATGAAGATGCTCTGAGAAGAGCATTTTCAAAGTTTGGAGAAGTAGTCGAAGGTTTGCATAAGAGTTCTTATTGTGGTGTCACAAAACACTGCACTGGTGACTCAAACTGCATCGGTATGATCGCTCAACCCAACCCAAATGCTAACCTTGAGTCTCTGATTCTAATCCACAACCCATGCCCTAAGCCTAATCTTTTATGCTTGATCTACCGGTAATCATATTTTGTACTGGTGCAGTTGATGTGGCCAGTGCAGTCAGTGCCACATTGTGTGCCAACATCGTTATTGTACTACATTTTAGTGCCTTTATAAATTATGGAAAACTTTGCAATAGAGTAATCCAAAAAATCGAACTTTAAAAAACATTTGCTTTCACTCCTGAAATATGTTCCTTTTGGGGAGAAAATAAGTCATATGATTTTTTTCTGAAATATTTTAATATTTAGAGGTGGCCCAAGTGCTCTGCATTTTACTATAGGTATACTGTGAGCATGAAGTAGTAAATTAACAGTCAACATCAGTCTTCCTTCAAAATAAGGGCTGTCACCACAATTTGTCTGTGGCAGTTGAAGGACAAATGGCAGTACAGTGTAGACAGATAACTGAGCGTATATTTTTCAAAATCTGATTTTTTGGGACAGGGGGCACCATACTTTCAATTTACTTTGCAATGTGATTCGAAAGTTGGAACTCTGAAATAGGTTTTGCCATCTGTGTTAATACTTTTTGTATGAACATTGCTGGAACTAGTTTACTTAACTGCAATGTGTTGTAATGTGTGATTATTGGGGTGTGATGAAAAACTTGGAAACTGGCGTGTGTGCCTGTGTGTGTGTGTGTGTGTGTGTGTGGTAATGTATTACCTGTAGTTGATTGCTGAGTTAATAATAATTTAGTTTTATAGGAATGATTGTGGATAGTTTGCAACATTAGTCATAGCCTCATGAATTTGAATTCAAATGATTTTGGTACATGTAATACAAGGGTCGTTCCATAAATAAGTTTACAAAATGGTGCCATTGCGGTAATTCTTAAAATAGAAAAATCCTAAATATACATTTTGTAGGTAATTTAATTCTGAACATATATAGAAATTTTTCTATAGTGCTATATGTCACAAACGATTCAGAGGCATGCTGTCTCTTACCAAGGAATCTAATTAGCGATTTGTAGCAAGATCCGGGTACCTAGACCTGGTTTCAAAATTTGTTACCCGGTTCCAAATTTGTGTATACGATACTAGTTTTGCATTAAACACTGACGAAGTCAGCGAAAAATCACACTTGTAACCTTTGTGACGAAGTTCTACACTGCAAAGGAAATTCAGCTTCATGCTATTTCATTGATACCTGATACGGTAAACACATTATTGACATTTTATACCAAAAAACCTAGCTTTGTGAAAAATATTCTTTAATTGGGGTTTGTACGTGTTAGTGAAGGGTCGTTTTGTTCTCAGTTACTTGAAAGTTGAAACTGGGTTTACTTACCTGGGTAATTGCAACCAGGTACCTGGTTCCTAAAGCGGGTAATGCTGCAAATCACTAAATCTTTGCATACTACTCATACTTTGTAGCTGCAGCATCTTTTTCCCACTTGCTGTTTGCATGTTGTGACGAAACTGTGACGGCGTCCGATGAAATAGGTTTTTCATGTCGTCTTCTGACATTTTATTATTTACAGATATGTACAATATCAGACAAAGAAATAACAAAAAAATCAATGTTCAGCAAAAACGTTTACCAAAACATAAACATACTCTCGACTCCCCAGCTAATGCCTAACAAGTCACGTGACCCCTAGCCTCGAGTCCTAGAGTAGTGCGGATTCACAATTTGATCGATATGTCTGATCGTCACACATGTCGTGCTGAACTAGCCTTTGATCAAATAGAACAACAGTAATGTCACGTGTTGGCATTTAGCGTTGTGTTTGCCGATTACTTCATGTCTTGTGTAATCAATTTCAGTGTTTATTTGGTGAAGATTTAAATGTCTGTTTCAGTGCATATTGCAAAAGATCGAGATACAGATACTCCTCGTGGATTTGCATTCGTGACGTTTACGAGCAGCACTGATTGCAACAAAGCATGCAGTGCCATGGATGGCAAGGTTTGTCATGTTGCTACACAGTGTCCGAAAAAACATCCCCAGCATTTTTGATTTTAACATAAAGAAGTATTATCATTTTATCATTTTTGATGCCGATATTTCTGACACTTGCAGGCTGCAGATATTTGTGATTTTTTGTATCTTCAAGTATTACAAAACAGGCAAATTTGCGGCTTCCATGGAACATCCAAAGGCTAGAAGTGTTTCTGTTTCAGGGGGGGAGCTTCAGTAGTAGCTGTGTTAGAAGAGTGTTAGTCAGTATTGTGTGAATGTGTGGCAGGAATTGCACGGGAGGATAGTTCATGTCGAGTTGGCGTCACATTTCAATAAGTCATCTGGTGGAGGTCGCGGAGGATTCCGTGGAGGTCGTGGTCGGTCGGGTTTCAGGTAAAGCACCCGTTGTTGTTTGTTGCATGTAGTGAATGATTGTTTGCGGCACCAAACAGAAGTGGTTTGATTTCTTTTGAAGATCGGTGTTGCTGGCAGATTTTTTTCTGTTGCAATTTTTACTTGCTCAGAACTGTTCTTTGTGTCTCACATTTTGTTGTGTTTGTTGAAAAGTACTTGCTTAGCCTTACAATTTTGCAAATTTCTTGACGGTGTCCCAATAGGGCCAGTATATTGGAATTTGTAATAGCATTGTCATATGTAGTGATTTTGCTACATGTGCAACTTTTGAACTTTTACCATTCATAGATTAGCTGCTTCATTAGAAATTTAAACAGCTGCTTGTTGTGCTTTATGATGAATGAGTGATGATCATTACAAGTGTTGTTTGTCTGTTGCTAGCGTCATGTTGATAGTCTGATGATGTATATCATTGTAGTGCTGAATGGTGCTGATGATATACTGATTGATAAACAACATTTAAACCTTTGCAGATCTGGCTAATAGTTAAGTGTAAATTCTCAACATAATTGTAAAAAAAATCTCTGTGAATTAAATGACAGATACACTTTGATTTTGGTTACTTGCTTACACGCAATTTCTGTCGCCTCCTTACAACTCACTGCTTCCAGCAGGCCTACAGCTCACCCTAGCGGCTCAGCCAACTGCCTTAGATTTGGCCACTGGCTGACATTGTGCACTCTAAATATTGTATTTGCTTAGTAACTTTCTTACTTACTTACTTGTATTTTCACAAGATGACAGTCTGCATCTATCTGGTTTATTGTAAATAACCAGCGATTGAGTTATGACTTGAGCTATTAGTCAATAGTCATTGTCGTACGACCAACATCTTATGACTGCAGTTTCGCTGTCAGCAGTCCGATCGTGTGAAACAGTCTGCCGGCTGTCGCTGTCTGTATTTCGTAGGCAGCTGAAAACATTTTTAATGACAGAAGCTAGAGATAGCCTGTAACTGTCGACTTGGCACTTTTGCTGCGTTTTTATTTTTTGAATTGGCATCTTATAAATGTCAAACATAATAATATGTGTAGGGGTGGCCGAGGGAGAGGGTCAGCTCGATCGCCTCCGCGTGATGGATCATACCGTCGTGGGGGTGGCTCAGTGCGTGGCTCGTTCAGAGGTGGTAGTGGACGCGGAGACTTCAGAAGCTACGGTTCTCGTGCATCTGACAGCTTCTATTCCGGTGACGATCGTCTGAGAAGTTCGCTTGATCGTGATCTGCCACGCGACTATGTCAGGTCAGACTGCTGCTGGTGTCTTACGTAGTGTGAATTGGTGTGCTGCAGAGATTAATGTTTTTTTCTGCACATTTTTTCCCCATTTATGATTGTGATAAATGGTGAATTTCAGTTGTTGTCTTTGAATTATGAATTAGTCATCAATATTGCGTAATTTCTACTCTTGCTGATACTGCTGCTGCAAAATTATTACTCTTGCATTCTTAATATATTTAACTGCCTATTTGCTGCAGTTAGTTGTGATTTAGTTTTCTGCATAAGTGAATTTTTAAAAATTGACAAAGCAGGACTTTCAGTAAGCCACATGCACTGCTGTTTGTCCTGCAGTCACTGTCAAGCTTTGAACGTAATGGTTAATGGCTTCTGTCAATAAGATTTAATAGATTTTCTGAGTCTTCATCAGCTGATTTAAAGAACCACTTATTTGCCAGAAAGCATGTAAAAGCTACTAGTAACAGTAGTGGTAAAGGTGATGTACATGTATAGCTCTGTATAGGAAACCCAACACAGAGCTGCGGAGCATCACCTGCCATATGGGACTGCACAGTGTTCTCTGCCACTTGCTGGAGGGATGGAAGGCTGAGTTGCCCTTATCCTCTTAGTTCTGTTATTTAATTAAAAGCACTTGCTGTTGTTAGTCCTAGTTTGACGCTGAATGTGGTTTCAGTCGCTATGATTCGGATTATCGTTCGGGGAGACTGGATCGTGACTATCCACCAGTGCGTGACTACCCGTCGTACCGTGGCGGACGTGACTATCCCGGTGGTGGCGATCGTGACTATGGACCACCGTCCCGTGAGCGTGATGCCTATCCTGTGTACTACTCACCACCACGTGATTATCCTCCTCCTAGTGATCGTGATTATCCGCCGCCTCGTGCTGGCAGGGATTACGGTCCGCCCAGTGGACGTGACTACCCGCCGCCACGCGATGAGATTGACATGCCTCCTCGTCGCTACGGCTCCAGGTAGTGACTGCGTGGTTTTGTAATAAATGTCACTGTCTGTTGTAGTAATGACTGGTCTCCCTGAACGTCACAGATCAACTGCAGATGCGCTCAGATCCGAGAAATTTCTTTCTAGTGACTGCTGATCAGTTTGCAGCATCGCACATTGCAGCATGCAGATTTCCGCAGACCTAGTTAGAGCTATTTCTGATCTGCGGTGTTTAGGCAGACCGGTGTTAACTGTGCATCGCTCTGCACACTATGTGGCACAGTGTGCAGGGTGGTACATAAAAATGAAACATACGTGTTTAATTACATCGAACAGTCAGGCTGTTCCAATAAGAGTTGACTGCAGTGAAGGATGATCGTGCTGAACTTTTGAACGAACGCATTTTTTGTGCAGATATGTTCTCATTTGCATGCTCAGTTTCCCTTCTGCAAACATTGCCTGTTGTATCATAATACTGGATGTAAGAAATAACCACGTCGAAAGTGCATATGTGTGACGTGAGTTTTTTTGGTTGTGTGAACTTGGTTCTCTTTTGTAGCATTTGCTGTGGCTTTTGTTGCATGTTGTTTGTGCTTTATAGACTACTTTGGTATCACTGATGGTTAGGGCCCAGAGTTTTCCGCGGGCTGCAGAATTTCGAGCCGAACCGTGGAATTTTGATATTGCCGCGGAATTTTGCAGAAGTTGAGAAATGACCAATGGTTGATTAGTATGATCGTCGGCTAATTAGACTAACTACACCGCATCTCAGAAAAAAAAGCCAAAATTGTTTTTGTCATAATTTTGTCGAATTTTTACTAACTTTAATAATTTTTGGCAAGTTGATGGCTAAAATGACGAAATTATGCAAGTTGCACTCATTTTCTATTTCACCTATTTTATGCCAATGCAGTACCATGTGAAACATAGATGCTCCAAATTTTTGCATAATACTGAGTTGTTGTTTCATGTAAATGCTGTAACGAGTTAATTAGGCACAAAATACACTAAAATGTGAATTAATTAACAGAATTACAAGTTTGCATAACAACTCGCTTGCAAATTAGACTTTATGCCAAAGTGTGCTTTGCGTACAAAGATGCAATGGCTTAGATGCAACGCCAGTGGCTGATAGCAGAATCAACAATCGACTAATCATATGCTTTCACTCGTCGATTAGACATGTTTTAAGCTCATCAGTGAGCTATTTTGTTGTCTGCTGTTTTCAGCATAAAATGTTTAATACCTCAAAATTAATTAATTACATCACGCTCTCTGTCGAAGTGATGATGCAAAGGTAAGCCGTCTGATACAAATAATTGCTGCGTAATGTAACAGTTTGGAGCATCTGTGTTTAGTAGTGTTTAGTTTAACACGGTAGTGTGTTGACATAAATTAGATAAGGTGGTAAATGAGTGCACCGTACATAATAACATAACATTGCCTTGGCCATCTTTGCACCAAAAATTATCAAACTTGGTGGAAATTTGACAAAGTTATGCAGAGAACAATTTTGACTGTTTTTTTTAGACACGGTGTATATCACGGAGAAAAATCAAACTGAACTGCCTAAAACTGCATCCTTACTAATAACTACCACCATAAAAGTACGGCACAGTTGTAAATAAGCACAATGCGACTAATTGACAGATTGCACTTTTTAAAACAAAATAGATCTATAATTATTTTGTTTGTTGCTAGCACCATGCCAGCCTCACAAAAAGTGAAGTTTTTTTGCAGAATAGTTTACACACAGATGGAAGGCCGCTGTAAAGTTGCGGAATTTGGACAATTTTGCCGCGGTGAACCGCGGAATTTTGCGAACTGGCCCGCAGAATTTGGCAAAATTTTCCGCGAAAACTGGGCCTCGCTGATGTAATTCAGATGAGTGTTAATTGGATGATGAATCATAAATGTGTGTGCATTGTGTAGGGATTATGACTATATATCAACTGGAAATGGATTTTACGACAGTCATCCACCTAGACGAGACTATGGACCTCCTTCAAGAGATTATGGTAGCCTTACATTTTGTAACAAGAAAAAACTTAGTACATAAATCATTGGCTTCTGGGCTACATGCAGCCCATGGTGTGTTGTTGTTATCTGGCCTGCAACATTCAAGAGAGAAAAAAAAATTGCCAAAAAAATATAACATATGAAGTTATATTTGCAGATTATTTGTTTATTGCCTTACTGGCTTATTGGACTTGCTTCAAGCGTGCATACCACCAGGGTCAAATAGGATCATGCCACTGAACTCAATGTCTGCTGTTTTTATTGTTAATGATTGATAACAGCATTTTGCATTGGTCTGACCCGCAGTGAGTTTTAGATCATGTTGTGTGGCCCATTGCTCAAAACGGTTGTGCACCACTGTAAAGTGCCAATTTTTAATGTTAGTATCTAATTACAGTTTACATATCATGTTTATATCTGCTGTGACTGACTGATAAGCTTGAGAGCTTTGCCTGTTGCAGCATCTACTATAGAAGTTGTATGTTGTTTTTGTTTGTACGTCATTTATATTGACTGATCTGTAAAATTATTTTATGGGGACGATCAGATTGGGATTTTTTTTTCAAATTAACAGTTTATAGTAAATATCCTCTACATTTCAGAGTAATCATTGGAGTAACTGGAAAATGCAGATGTGGGTGAACAGAGTGATTATTTTTATAACTTGCATCAGTAGGTTTATCAGCAGTACCGGAACTGTCATAAAATATGTATAGCAGAGCATCAGTTTGTGCATAGAATGCTAGCAAACGAATATGTGTTACCCACTCATATAGTATAGTGATTGGTAGCTTATTGCATCAAAAATTGAAGTAGGCCTAAAAATATAGGCTGAAGCAACTCAGCTGTAATATTTCTTAGCTTTGGCTTCGATAAAACGAGACTTAGCTTAAACATTTTGTAGCTCTGCTTCTGGGGCTCCAATTTTGTCTTTCATGTTCAATGTCAGCATGGCTTTGCTCTCCGAGATCAAGTGGTTTGGTATTCAGGTCATTGTCATCTGCAGTTTGATTAGATTTTGCAACTGTTATGAAGATGTGTTAGCTTGGTGAAACTGACAACTTAATGTCTGTATTATTTGTTTTTAGGATCATCTGGACGCTACGACAGTTACGAAACTGGAGGAAGATCTGAATACAAGAGTAAGTGTATGGCTGGCGGTTGAAAGTTGGCTTGAACACAAGTCAGTATAATATCAGTCAGTGGTGAAGCCAGTCACAAAGCATTCAGTGTTACGAATCTGAATGTGGAAAGAAGTGCCGGTACACTGTACGAGTGTCGCGATGAAAAAGTAGTTTTGTATGAAATGTGTGAGGTATACCTACAGGTACAGCTGGAAGGGTGACACTAAAGAACAGACTACGAGCATTCAAGATGAGATGTCTCCTGGAAAATTCTTGGTTTGTCAAGAATCTCTCCATCGGAAGTACGGACATCAGAATCAGCTCAACATCTAGCATGACATCGTGGACAGGATCCAAAGTCGTTGTCTTAAATACTTCGGACATGTAGTCAGAATGCAACCTTCCCAATGGCCACACCGGGCCCTGTATGGTCGCGTTTATGGAAACAGACACCGAGGATGACCGAGGAAGTGCTGGACTGATAATATTTCGGACGATTGCCAGTTGATGGGTCTCTTACTCACACAAGCAACACACAAGGCTGAAGACGGAAGACAGTGGAGGGAATACATGAGGCTGTCCAAGCATGCTTCTGCATCACCATGACACTGGAGGAGGAAACAGATAGAAGCCACCAATGTGAGGTGGATCGTTCCCGAGATCATGAGTACTGGATACGATGACAGAATGTGTGAAGAATGGTTGAGAATGGTGACAAACAGACAAATGCAGAATTGTCTACGGGATGAATGGAAGTACAATGGAAGGTGGCCACTAGAGAGAAAAGTGGCTGCAGGGAAATAATCTTAAAATATATTAGCAATTGAAATAATTAGCTTTTTTGCAGTACATGCTACAATAATCTAGAGCACTTGGCAGTGGGATGCAACAATGGAAGGGAAACTAATTTGTTACTTATAATATGTGCAGTATAGTCGAAATTTTTATGCCGTCATCATGGCATCGCCATTCCCGGTGTTTACCCGATTTATATCTGCACAAATTCAAAGCAGAAGTTACAGCAAAACTGCTGCCATCATTGTCTCATTAGGATACAGTAGATGCAGTATGTTGAACTCAAAAGCTCTGATTACAGTCCTGTGGAGGGTAGAAGGCTGAGTTGACCTTGGTGCCTAGTTAGATGCCCAGATGGTTTGCCTCCCAGTCTAAATATTAAGCAAGCTGCTATCGTATTACTTCGTCAATCAACACCAGTGTGTTACTAGAAAGCTGCTGTATATAAAACCTACAAGTAACTGCATATACTGAGCATACACTTTGAATGATATTTTCCTGCAAACGCCATATCAGCTTAGATGAAATAGATATACCCTCGGTTGTAGTGATGAAATAGCTTTGTGTTTTTCTTTGTCATATGAAGCTTCCTGTTACCCAGTTGCAACATGATCATCATATGTTAGGCCATATATATGAAATACTGTTGTTAGAGTAGACTTGTGGGAATATACATGTAGTCCTTCCAGCCAGTTGATGCTTTCAGTAACATTCTTGACAGCCAGATCTATTATAACATATTATAATATATGTCTTATTAGTCCGCCCAGAAGCGATAGCTTGCAGAGCGGACTTAAGTTTTAGCCCAGATGTTTTGTTTTTTTATTTCTTTCAACGCGAGATCTCCAAGATGCGTGGGCCGACCGGCGTGAAATTTTGCACGATGGTCATTTGTAGGCCCAATTTTATAATGCCGATCCAAAATTTTGGGGCACACCCCAAAAAAATTTCAGGGGCCAAAAACATGCAAAATTTAGCCTGATTTCGGACGACTTTCAAGTTCGGCAATGAATATCTCCGAAATGGATGAAGATATTCAAAATCGGATAAATATGTTTTCTACCGTGATTCCTCTGCGTTAGGCGAAACAAGTCCGGTGAAGTTTGGTCCAGTAACCTTGGAGATCTAGATGTGGAATTGTACCCACCGAAAGCGCATTTTTTCGGAAGATCATATTTCGGCCTCTAGGGGGTGCTGCGCCCCCAAATTTTTACACGCGCTAGAGAATGACCAAGTCTTATCAGCGCACCCCCACACCGGGGACGGGGGTCCCCTTACAAATTTTTTCAAAGGGGGGTCAAAAATTGGCTTAAAATGCAATAAATGAGCGCTTATAACTTCGGAGTTAGGGGTGTAGCCCGACGAGACTGACACTTGACACAGCTCTAGGTTGGGGTGTTAACGCAAGTACAACTTTTGGGGGAACCACCCCCCTTAAAATTTGGGAGGGCAAAAAATGTCAAAAATTTAGTACGTTTTACGACAACTTTCGAGTTTGACCGCGAATATCTCTGGATACGATGAAGATAGCGACAGAATCTAAACGGCGTTGACAAGAACGATCTTTTCGACGTTGAACAAAAAATGAACAAAAAAAATTGGTGAACTTTGGTCCACTGCGAACACAGTTATAAGCGGTCTTGTTGACCTACCCTAAGTCGCATTTTTCGGAAGACCATATTTCGGCCCCCAGGGGGTGCTGCGCCCCCAAATTTTTACACGAGCTAGAGAATGACCAAGTCTTACTAGTTCACCCCCCACCGGGGATGGGGCCCCCCTTACAATTTTTTTTCAAATGGGGTTCAAAAATTGGCTTAAAATGCAATAAAGGAGCGCTTATAGCTTCGGAGTTAGAGGGTGTAACCCGACGAAACTTTGGCACTTAACGTGGCTCTAGGTTGGGGTGTTAACGCAAGTAAAACTTTTGGGGGCACCGCCCCCTTAAAATTTGGGAGGGCAAAAAACGTTCAAAAATCGTTGCGATTTACGACAACTTTCGAGTTTGAGCGCAAATATCTCTGGAACCAATAAAGATAGTGACAAAATCTAAACGGTGTTGACAAGTAGGATCCTTTCGGCGTTGAACAAAAAAATGTGTGAAATTCCGTCCACTACGAACAAAGTTATAAGCATTCATGTTGACCTACCCTAAGTCGACAATGCGCGTTCGGCGTATGCCAATGCATTTGAGTTCGGGCCACGTGGCTTTGGTGCCGAGAAAATTTTGCCCCCCCCCCCTAATTTCCCCCAATCGGACTTAGGGCGCCAGGTGGACTCACGTTGGGCTTTGCCCCAAATTTCTAGTTAGCTTCTATTCTATGTGATTGTTGTGATTTCACTGATAGCAATATTGAATCATAACATGAGACATTACCAGGACATTTCATGCAGCTAATGATTTCTGTTGTCAGTGTGGAAAGTGGATGAAAATTATGTTGAGAAAGCAGTAGTTGAATGAGGCTTTGTTATCAAAACACTAGAAGAAGAAATGCAAACTTGCATGAAGATGCTGTATGCTGAAAGAATAATTAAAGTCTGCCTAACACAATTGATTGATGCCTAAAACAAAAGATGGAAGCAGCTGAACAGAAGTACACTGAATGTTTGGAAGACCTGAAGGAAATGAAGGCAGGTGGTGGGTGATCAGTCATGAAGAAAAGAAGCTGTGTACAGCTGAGGAAAATTAAACAACTGAAGACTACCAGAACGTTGCATTTGCATCAGAAAGATGCAGTGCCGTTTGAAGCAGAAACTGTCGGAAGAAGCAACTGCAGCAGAAGAGATTGTATAATTTCACACAAATTACTACATTACTAAGTCTCGGCACTCACGAACAGATTGCACAATGCACATAACTGCTAAAGAAAGTCAGCAGAAATTCAGAAGCATTGAGTGAAATGCCATCAATCACCGTGAACAGTATTATTTTATAGGTCACGTTTTTGATGATTTTTCTCCCGGCAGCTAGTCATTGGATGTGGAAAGTGCTGGAAATTGTGTTAAGCTGTTTGTGTGAATCTTGACTGTTACTGCTCTGGTCATGCCAGTATAGACTGCACTGATGGCAGCGAAGTGAACTACTGCTTTTGAGTAAGCATGCCAGAGAATTTGATTGACTTCATACTGAAGATACTGCTGCTACATATACAAAACAGGAATGGAATATGCTCATGCATTTTGTTATTTCTGAGGCATTGCTAAGCTGATGATATCAGACAGTCCTCTTAACACATGGCAATTAAAGAACTAGCAGGGCAATGTGAATGAAAGAACTGCATATGAATGCGGTCTTTGCACATGGTCAGTGAAGATGCTGGGTAGGGACAACATTTCGGCAGAGATTGCTGGATCAGTGGGAGCAGACAGCTGTTTGAGAGCTGTTTTGACAGGTTTGAAAGTTGGAACAAAGATATATTTTTGCAGAGTAGGATGACTTCACTAAGTCCCAGTTCATAAGAAGAGTGGCAAACTGTGCTGTGACAATCACAGATGGATTAGCTTCCTTCCCTACTGTGAGAGAGCTCTGTTGCATCAGTTATCCTGCAGTCAGAATATGGACAGAAGGACTGCGCAGTGAACCCGAAGTGGATTTTTGGCCGGTAGAAGGAGAATTGATCACACTGATCAGCTGTTTATGCTTGGTGGGAAGTGTACGTGTGTGCTACATGAGCTTATACTTATTAGTCATCATGTGCTCCCAGCTGTACTATTGCAACTCTGTTAACCAGCCTGCCGCTATCCGGGATTAATCTGCTGCAGCATGTTCTGTACATGACACTGTGACTCGTTCTCAGTCTGTTAAATTAGCCAAATAATGCGAGTGCTTCAGCTGTGGTTCCACACTGAGTCACCATTCACCAGTCATAACCGTGTCATAGTGTGCATCATACATACCATATCAGACACCGCGGTATCCGGCCGACTGCATTCGAGCAATTGTTGTTTTGCAGTCCAGCTGGACTTGTCTGATGATGATGCGCTTATCGTTGTTGTGCAGAACACAAGCTAAGTTTGATTTTCGGATGTGCTGCCTGAAACAGTCTCCCAGACCACCTTCATCGAATCACTGATATGAGGCATTGGTCTGTTGAAATGCATCTCAGAACCCCAACTGTACGAAGTGCATAATTTTTGTTAGTGCTCCAGTGCTTTTGGTCCTGAGTGCAGTATTTCTAGAAGTGCTGCATAGAGCACATAAGCGTCTACGGGAATGAGCAGAGAACAACATTTCTGATATCACTGATGTACTGAATGCAGAATGTTGTCAACTAAAGAGGACAGAGTCTTTCAGTATGAAGTAACATTTTACATCCAACTTACAGCTGTTGATGCCAGCATTGTCAATGTAAAAAATTGGTGTAAAGCACTGAAGCAGTCATGTTTCGTAACTATCTGCATCAGTCATCTTATTATCACGAAGTCATTTTAATTACAGTACATTCCTTTGCTGTGCTGGCAATATAACATCTAATCTACAACTGTCATCATCATCGTCATTATTAATCTTAAGTCTTTGTTAAGTAATCTGCCTAGATCAGTTATGTTTACTGGCCACTTGTTTTTGGCCCCAGTTTTCTCATTGTCACCCAGACATTTACAGTTACTGCGTTTGCTGATCTGAAAGCCTCATTGCTGATGCATTCTGGTGCTAATTCAGCCCTTGTCATTGGCATCACTATTCTGATGAGATGTGCAGTAGTGTCTGCTGAAATGAATCTATCTCATTAACTGATGAATGTCATGCACTTAGTTACATATACTTGCATTTGAACTTAACATTAACTGATGATTCTTGCACTATGAAATTCAGTGACTAGAAAAATGATACAAATGGTAGAAGCGACTCATGAATTATGATGATGGTATTTGTGATTCATTTTGGTGCCCTGTATTTGATTTTTGTTTCTCCAGTTTCTGTAGCGTCTTCACACATTTGTCAAGCTACAAAACAAATCAGTGTAAGAACAGCATTGTATACATGATAGAAAAAATGAATGAAAAGTTTGGTAGCTTAATGTTGGTTACTTGTGAGCGCAACTTAATCTTCATGTATACATGTATATATATATATACCACTGAATTACAGTAATGTGTGTGTGTCATCATTGTCATCAAAGTGCTAAAATCTTAATGTGATGCATACAACAGTACAGTCTACGTCAGTCTGAAAAAGGCAGATTTGTAGGTGTTTAATGCAAGCTTGAAATCTCGGAGCAGCATTACTTTTGTTTATTTTTTATTACTTTCACATCTGTGAAGTAATAGCATCACTACTCATACCTCACTGATAAGTTTCTGTCATAGAAGGCTCCATTTTCTCTGCGGGTGAGATTGCACAGTCTGTCCAGAATCCAGTTCAACTAGACTTTTCAGTTACATACCTGACAATCATCACGTAGAACAGCGGGAATGGCCTAAACCAGTGCACAGCTATAACTTTGTCCGATTTGTTAGTGACTTTTCTGCAAGCTGCATATCTACAGATGTGCCTTGCTAGTTTGCAGTGTGAAGTCATCATACAGCATCATAGAACTGAAGCTGAACAAGCGCTGCTATTAATTTCTTATGATGCTGCTACTGTAATTTTTATGTTCAGCTTAAGTCAGAATCAGTCTTGTGAAGGTTTCTTCTTCTTTATTTCAAATAACATTCTTATGAAGTATTTATACTGAATGCTGAAGGAATTATTGAATTATTGTATGTCATTGTATTCAAATTTGCAGAAGGAATACTCGAATGTCAGAATATTATTTTACGTGAAGTACAGCTAATGTGCGAATCGACCGAAACTCGAGTCTAAAGCAGACAAGTGGAAGTGTTGAGTATGTGTAAAGTACTTCTTGTTAATTAGCTGTCGGATTTGTGACTGAATTTGTTGAAATCGACATTTTGCAGGTCGTGGCTCGTTTTCAGGACGCGGATCTCGTGACATGGACTATGGGCGTGGCATGCCACCACCCAGGAGGGATGAGGATGGAGGGACCAGGCGCCCTATGAGAATGTCGGACGGACCTCCTCCGAAGAAAATGAAGATGGGCGGTGAGCCACCAATGCATCGCTCGCCGCGCGGCGGAAGTGGCGCTCGTCGCTATTGAGTGCCCCGCATTCTTACTTCCACATTCACTTCTCAGTGTGCAGCATACTGTTGACCGTTGTGCTCTGAGTTTATAGCGGATTGGTGTACAATATGTGTCCATGCTTAACTGCAACTTGGAGTTTGTGGATATATTTAGTGAAGACTATAGCTGACGTACTTGTGCATTTTAGTTTCAGACTGGAATGATGTTTGGTTGTTTCATGTAATTAGTTAGTTCTGCAGTTTCATACTCATGACTAACAAACAATTTGGCACCCTTATTTGATCCGTCGGTAAATAACATGCAGGAAGTGTTGGTAACTGTGTCGGTTTGTGTAGCTGCTGTGGCGTTCACAAATATTTGAATATTTGTACACAGTGTTCCCTCAAAAGGATGGCTTCTTTATGTGGTCCAGCCAGAACTAAACTCCTTTCTCATCCAAGCTTGTAGATCTAGAACGAAAAGTCATGTAGTTTGCATATGATGGAATTATTGTCCATGAGTAGTCTGCATCGTAATTTGAAGGTAAACATTTGCAAAATGAAACGTATGTAAAATGTAATTGAATATGACCACTGTTTTGTTGGATAATTGACAAAAAGCACAAGGTCGCTTTCGGGGGAAATGTTGCTGGAGAAAGCTGTTTAATGTTACCTTTATGTTTTTTAGGCTGTAGAATGTCTGAAGTAATATTGTATAGGTGCATTGCTTTGCATTAATTAACATGTTGTGATGATGCATTTTTTACACTGCTAGTATTCGGAATGTGGGTAAGTGCAACATCAATAGTGATGCAGCAACTAGTAGGGGAAATGTCCTGCTATTTCATGTCTGTAGTAGAGTGGTCACTGCACCAAACCCTGTAAGGTTGATGCTCATTGCAACAACAAAAACGTGAACTTCCAATGTGGTAAAAAATATTGCTGAAGTATTGGCTTGTGCATCATTTTTGGCCAAGTTTGCACCTGCTGATAAACATTTTACTCTAGCCGGGGAATGAAAACAGTAAAGTCACCAGCAGTAGTCAAGAGTTATTTTTCAACGTTAACACGTCAAGCCGTAAGGAAATCAGAATATTATTTTCGGCTTGCCCATGTCAGTAAAAATTGAAGGGTGCAATAGAGTTTAATTTTCTTTGAAAATTCAATTTTCTACGAGTTATACAGCGAATCAAAAGGTGCCCTTTGCTGAACATGAAGTACAGTGTAGATGGATCTCCCTGTTGGAACTTGGGACCCTCCCCATTTAAGGCGCGTACAGAGCGACGTAATTGAACCGACACTGTTTATTTTTGGACTAACTGACCAATGGGCGATCAGGGTGAGCCGATTGGTCGACGCGTATGTGCGCCTAGTCATTGACGCCGTTAGACGGTGCCTACTTTTACTGTAATGCATGCCCGTTGGTCAGTTCGTCAGAAACTAAACCATCTCGGTTTATTTCAGTTCAGATAACCGGATACGTCGCGCTGTACGCGCCTTTAGAAATGCTTCGAGTGCTAACTGCTTGATGTTCCTATCTGGGAGGAGGCTAACTAGATACGTCCCTGCAGATTTGGCAGTGTTTTGCTAACACTTGTGACAGATACGCATCTAAAGCAGGAACACTTAAACAACACAGACCGCTTTTATTTTACGATTCGTATTATAGTGCTATCATCTGAATAATAATAAGTCTAACTATTGCTGTCTCGGTGAAAATTCACTGTGATGTTTAAAATTGGGGTAGAGGTGTGGACACTTAGGCCTACATAGGCGGATTTAGGAGGGGCGCCAATGGGGCCATCCCAAGATGCCAAAGTCGCCCTTTTTTCCTTGCATATGCAAGGAAAAAATAAAATAAACTTGTGCAGTAAAACTAATAAAATGTATACTCAATATGTGAATTTTACGGGGTTGTTAAGCCCCAAAAAGTGTTTGCTTTCGGGGCTGTGCCCCGGTGACCGGCCCCTATACCCAATGTTCACCTTTGTTCTCGGCTTTTGGCCTCAATTTTTGGCCCTTAGGCTAGTTCGCCTCTTTCGATTCCAATTTTTGGCTACGCCTACGTAAAAGTAAGCAACAATAAACAACGCCAGAGGCGTCTACACCATGCAAATGCTCTAAGAAAAAAATAGAGGGGAGGTATTTTGGGTAATTGAGGGGAAGTTGAATATTATTATTGTTCTGCTTTCCTGATATATTTACGATATCTTGCGAGCAGAAGTCTTCTGTGATGCTCAGAATGCACCAAATTTGTTTTTCGCCGGGGCTCTGCCCGGATACCGCTGGGGGAGCTCACGACGTTCCCCCAGACCTCTTCTCTAGTCAGCTAGGGAGGGAATGCCCTCTCCCTATTTTCCCCACCCCGTCGACGGGCGCCTCACCTTGAGTTAGGGGGGAACTTGCTGCAAGAACTTAGAGGAATGGACATTCTTGAGTAACGCTCTTTGTCGCATGGAAGTCAATCTCCATGGCAGTCCTTGCATTCCTGGTGTATTTCTATACTGTTTTGGTCACAGAAAAAAAAACGAAATTTAGCACGAAGAGTGCACGAAAATACGCCATTTTGACCTCAAAAGCCCCCGAAAAAAATTCTGGGGAGCCCCAGACCCCTCCCCCTGTGGGGAGGGACACCCATGGCGCCTTCGGCGCCTCGACTCGGCTCGCGCCTTCGGCGCTCGACCTTGCCCCCCAACTTCAACTCCTGAATCCGCCTATGGACACTTAACGACTTGTTTGTGTTCATTGAACCGAAAGTGATTGTGCAATATCGTCATAATGTCTATGAACTGAGTGACCTAACGGGAAAAAACGGCAAAAGAGATACACAGTCGTAACGCAAGGTAGAAGTTTTGGGCAGGCCTGGTGAGAAGGTTTCTCGCACTGTCATCTATCTCTGTTACTGTCTCAGTGTATTTAAGTTTATAGGCCCTATTCATAAGTCGTAACTCGTTAAGTGCGTAAACCCACTTGAGCCATCACCAATGCATAAACAAATCGTCAAACGTTTTGCACTGCAGTAGAATGCTACACGTATCCAGGCCATAGGTTTAATGTAATCTCGTAGTAGCCTAATACGCTGTTCTGCCGTGAACGCGCTGCAATTGCAATGACGATTATCGCTGTTATCCAGATCAACTGGGCTGATTTATAAGCGGTGTCCGTCATAGGCAATTTGTCGAGTCACACGGATAATTTAGCCCTTCGGTATGTGCATGTGATAGGCCTAAAGTACAAATTGCGGTTAATGCCCGAATTGCCCAGACATGCAACGTGAAAAATAGAAACCATCTTTTGAAACATGGAATAGTCATAAGCCTATACTGTCGATGTGGGCATGGGATAGGCCTATGCAATCGCATTTCCGTCTGTCTGTTGGTTCCGTTTATTGCTCGAGTGGACCAGTAATGTACACCGGTTCTCCATGTGGGAGCACCGATGCTTCGCGCGTCACGTGAGCTTTGCTAAAATTATCTGTTATTATGATTATGATTTAGTTTACAGCGTCAGTGTTTCACAAGGTAGTGTAGCGACGCGTTTAAGGTGTGGTGGGATATCTAATAACAGTTTCATTGCAAATTTTCCGTGGAGTGGCTCGGCGCGCGGTCTCAACCTTCGCCCCCTCCAATATTGACCTCGGATCTACGCCAATAATCTCTCGTTTGCTTGCTTGTCCTGCCCGCGGACGTCGACATTTTGTCCACTATCTCCAATCTACATTAAAATAACTAGCAAAGTTCTCGCCCTACGGGCAGTATCATTTTTAAGTGACCGCCAGATGGCACCACGAAGCACTACACGCTGCGCTAAGAACTATATAGACCTAATGATGGTCGGCCGGCAACTCAACCCCCTCAGGCTGCCTGTGGGGGCAGGTGGAGGGCAAGGTGGTAGCGCAGGTACCTTAAGGCCCAAGGACTCACACAAACGCCGCGACCGTGCAACACAGAAGGCACAAGAGAGGTATGACAGACAGACGAACAAGCAAGCTAGTAAGATGTTTAGCTCCCAACGTACAACTGCAGCTACGCGGTATTAAGATCTGATGAGGACAGGTCTGCGTCGATGACGTCGACGTTCACTTTCACAGACGCGAGCCGAGTCGGTACAGTGGCGGATCCAGAAATTTGGAATAGGGGCGGAAGGGTATATGCCGGGTGGCGTTTGCAAGCAAATTTTGGAAAATTGTATGCAAAAATAATGCGTTTAGTGCAAAATTTTCACTTCTTTTAAGATGCATTCAGTCAACAGTGGTGGCGTGAGGTAGCGATGACGCGTTTCATCCGATCAACGAAGTTACTCTACGCTGGGAAGGGTTAGTACTTAGATGGTGATTGCCTGCGGGCAGATAAACCATCTCGGTATGTAACCAGTCGCCTAAATCAACTCAGTCTTCCATCCTTCCGGGGTAGGTAAATCGAGCAGCTTACCGGCCTATCTGGCTGGGGTTAAGGCGGGGCGCTTTCACCTGTGTCTGGTGGTAGGTAACACTGTGTGATCCCATAGGCTTACGGTACGTGACGCTCCGATGGGTTGATTCCTATAAAGAGCTAGGCCCTATAACACCACCTTTAACCTTTTTAATCTTTAACGGAAGGGGGCGGCTGACTTCCCCCTCCTTGAATCCGCCACTGGTCGTCTTAAGTTTCGACCGATCTCTGCACACTACTTGCCGGAGTATTGCTCACTCACTCACTAGCACCAACTTCTGGATGCTCTGCCACCGGCCGCCGCCACCGCGTCCAGTGAATGCTTTAGTGGTCGGGCATTGAAGCGCTCAGGCTGAGCAGGCGGCGACTACGGCTACTAGTTTTACCTGCCGTACGGCGTGCAGAAGGCTACGGCTAGGCGTGAGAGAGAGAGATGCTGGCCTGCTGCTGGGTGGCTGCGTGCTATGCTTTGCTCGGTCGTCATCCAATCCAATTCACCACGCATTGAGCTCAACGTGTTGTACAGACAGTGTAGTGCAGTGCTCGTGCAGTGGGGTGGAAACGCGACTTCAGTAGCGGCCGGTTGATGAGATGAGGTTGACAGAGTACATGAATGAGAGGCCGTTGAACGCGACTTGATTACGCATAACGCAGCCGTCGTCTGGAACATCGTGCAGGTAGATTATTTTGTTACAAATACATTACATTTTACAGTGGACAATTTTGAAGCACGTCGTAATTCAATTCAACACGACTGACTGATTTAGCCTACTTTGTAGTTTGTATAACTATCAGTGTCAGACTAATCACTGGATTTGGACAAATAGGCCTACCGCAATAACCGTTAGCTTAAAATTTCATTAAGGGCTGTTCTGGCGTTGATGCGCCATATAAATTGACGTTTTACTTAGGCCTACTTTACTGACTAATTGCGGATAACGGGCGGCTCGTCTAGACTCTTCAGAAACTGAGAGAAAGAATGAACGCAAATAGCGTGAATGAACGCATCCTAAAGCCTACAGTACTGCAAGTCTGCAACAGAGCAACAGTGCAGGTTCCGATCAATACAACTTCTATCATAAGTTATGCATTTCATTTCGCAGTGCCAGACAAAAAGGTTTGTTAAACAGTTGGTCTTGAAATGGTAACTGACATTTTTGTAGACCAACAGTTCGGTTAAATACTTATGCTATTGTTGAAAATGGTGCACGTTTTGGTGCTTATCAGAAAGCACAAGTTGTAAAGCTGTGCTGCTGTTGCTGATTCAGACGCGCCTATGAGTCGTTCAACTGCATGCGGTTGCTGACTAGCCGCGGTATATAGCTTTTGACTCACTCACTCAGAGTCCGAGATCGGCTGTTTACACTCGACTATACGTGACGCCATGTGGTAGATCTGCACTCTGCAGTTGGTGAATGGACCCGGCTACACGCAATGTTTTACAAATGCCTGAACTCAACTTTGCAACATTATAAAGTGCACATTATTACTGTTCGTGTTATACAGACTACAGTAGCGTATTATACGGTAGTTTTGCTACTATAGGCTACTTTTTACACGCAACAGCAGATATGCTAAGCGCGTCCGTCCATCTGTTTGTTTGTCTGTCTGTCACACTGCTGTATTGTGTCAAAACGACGTAAGCTAGAATCCCGTACGAAGTCTTTACTATGGGCTGCTACAAAGACTTTAGTTTTAGGATTCGTAAAGTATTTCTCGAAATTCGAAGGGGGTCATCTCGATCAAGGACGCTAAATGAGAAAGGAGTACGAAAAATGGCAATGATATGGAGCAGTAAGAATCGAACGCGCGATCGGTCGATCTTGAGACCGGCGTAGTGAAGTTGCGCCACAGTCATTAATTAGCAGCCTTTGCAGCAGTGTTTCGAAAGCGTATTTGATCATTGAGCATCACTCATAGCTATGGGCGTGAGAATCGTCTGTGACGACCGACGTACATCTTGAGTTCTTGACGTAGTGCGAGATACAGGAGCGCCATTGATGTAGTGCCAACGGCCTTCCACCTTTGCACCGTCACCGTCGATCTTCAGGAAGCGTCTCAAGACCTTCCTCTTCCTGTTTCGTCATTTACATCTGGACGCTTTACTGGCATGGCTGTAGAAATAATACTTCGTTATTTAAGCCACACTAATGACTAATTTTTTCTGCGACGGTCATAATTATGATGATAGAAGAATAATAAAAGAACACAGTGTATGGACGGTTCCTGTCTGCCTGACTGCTATGTCTTCCCTACAGCTGACGAGATAACTAAATAGTTTGACACGCGATAGTACAGAGAAGTTGCCGGCGGACGGCTAGCTAGTTCAGCTATGTACAGTGCATACAGCGTATTATACGCATATCGCAGCGGTCATCAAACTGTACGGAGGTTCCTACGGTAGGCTGTGATGAGAACTTGAGTAGCCATGCTGCGGCTGCTGCAGCGTACACCGGCGGTTCGCATGCCTAGCCAAGGGCTATAGCTCGCTTCGTGTCCGTGGTTGTTTTTCCAGGTAACCGGTCATCGCGTGCACGGCGCGGTTCGCCCGTGCCGTGCGCCTAGCCCAGCGGCAGCGCGATATCACTGAGAAGTAGAAACTTTCTGCTACTCTGCTCATCGGCAGCTGTGTTATACACGACGTATACACTGGCTTGATGGCTTGCCTGCCTGCTGCTGAAGCTTCTCAGCGAGTGCGTCTTTGCAGCGCCGTACCGCGCACGACCCCGCCACAGAACGATGCATGCTGAGGACGCTGGCACGCGTGCCGTAAAATAAAAATAAAATGAAACAAAACAGTAGCGTCGTGGCCTGGGGGAGAGGGGGCAGGCGGCAATTGTCCACCTCCTTATAAATTTTGGGCTGTCGGGAAATTGTCGAAAAATTTCCTTCTTGTCCCACAATTTGTGTCAAAAATGCCAAATTTGGAGCTGCATGCTGAAAACCTCCAATTCGGGAGATATTTAGGGCAAAATTGACATTTTGAGCTATCCTAGTATTCTAAAAAAATTATCCTGTCAGTTCCTAAAATCGGGCAATATTTTATGAACTTCGGGGAGACAATTACCATTAACGATCTCGACGCCAGTCACTATTAGTATAATATTAAACGGGTCTCAATTAGACGCCGGATCTCTAATACAAGCCAAAAGGAACGAAAAAGCTCTTAAAAGAATTCAAAAGAAAACTAGAAATATATGGGGCAGAGTCCAGCGTGAGGCCGCCCGGCGCCGTAAGTTTGATTTGGGGACAGTTAAGGGGTTAAAATTTCGTTCGCAGCAAAGTCACGTGGCCCAAACGCAACTGCATTGTCATATACATGTACAGCAAGCGCAATGCTAAACTTGGGTGGTTCAAAATGAGACAACAGAACTTTGTTGTCTGTGAACCCAAGTTCACCAATTTTCCTGCGTTCGACGTGGAATTGATCGTAGTTGTAAACGCCGTTTTTTATTTATCGATATCTCTATCCATTCTCGAGATATATGCGATCAAAGTCTAAAGTTGTCCGACAACGCGCGAACTGTCGATGTTGGGTAGGTCGAAATGAGCAAACACAACTTCGAGGTTAGTGGACCAAAGTTCATCAATTTTTTTGTTCAACGCAGAAGGGACAGTAGTTGATAACGCCGTTGACCGCTCGTCGATAACTTAATTCATTCCAGAGATATTTACAGTCAAAGTCGAAAGTTGTCCTAAATCGCGCCGAATTTTGGACGTTTTTTGCCTTCCCAAATTTTAAGGGGGCGGTGCCCCCCCAAATTTTGTACACGGGTTAACACCGGCACATCCCGTGGTAAAGTTTCATTTGGCTAATCCCATTAGCGCCAAAGTTAGTACATTAGATTGGTCACAATCTAATAATATTTCTTGTTAAGCCCATACGAAGTCGCTGAAACAAAACAAGCTAAACCAACCGACACCGACTCATTTGTATTTCACGGCCGACTCAACGCGTACGGCCGTCGGTCGGGGTCAGGGATAAATAATTATCTTTATTCCCTGGTCGGGGTTTTCCGGTCGCTGGTCCGCAACTCACTACCAGATGTAGCCTACTCATGAGAGAGAGAGAGAGACATCTGGC
>Ga0209367_1001633_pt1 | contig 28096 bp, 11 predicted proteins | sample WorMetLIZISLAND2_FD_187412 | JGI IMG/M metagenome (GOLD analysis project Ga0209367, IMG submission 187412) | Marine gutless worms symbiont microbial communities from Max Planck institute for Marine Microbiology, Germany - Olavius geniculatus... ...
ATAAACGTGTAGAAAAATTTAAGCAGCAAAACAAAAATCACTCGTGAATATAAATTTAATTAACAATTTCAAACAGGACGTCGTATGGTTTAATCAGTCTATCAGTCGTAATGTCGTTTGTCCATCTCATGACAACGTATAGGCCTACCGGTACGTTAACCGTTTAGCAGTACTTATTATGGAGTAGGCCTGTACCATAGTTAAGTAAGCTTACTGACAGTCATTTTTCCAATAATAATATAAGCAAATCATGCTGCCGCAATGCGCAGTAGGCCTGTTGCGTAACACAAGTACAAACTGTACTACTACATGCAGTAAACTGTACATTGTAATAGTCTAGGCATAATGTAACACAACGGTTTAGTGCTTCAAAATGCTTGTCCGAGCGAGACCTGACCAAATAATACATGTTTGATGAATACCTGTTTCTGAAAAAAAGTATAGAGATACCGTAATAATTAGCGAGTTAAAATTACAATCTTTACTCAATTCTGCGCTGTGCTCACCGGCCTTGAAATATCTGTATTTTTATTTGCTTTCGTCCCACGACGTTTTCATTTATCGCACGTCACGTTTTGCGTCATTAGCCTAAATTTTTATTAGTGTGCTACATCACTTGTGAAACTTGTGCGCATATTTTACGCTGCTCTGTAAATTTACTTGCATTTAGCAGCAGTTTCGGTTATTTCTTTTCAATTTAAATACACATGTTTTAAAATAACATCAATTCCAAACCAACGCGCAGCTTATCTGCGACTACATTATGAAATTTATACATAACAGTACTTCGATTTCAGTCTTTTTCATTTTTATTTTCATTGAAAACATTTTCAGTTATTTTAACTTTGTCTGTTAGATTAAACTTGGCTGCATGCATGCCAGTTTTCTTCTAGTGCAGATCATTTATCATACCATATCTTTGTAGCAAATACAATCTAATGTTGCTCACCGTTAGGTCTAATCAAGCTTACGAGCATTAGGCCTACATAGTGCTATTTTCATGCAGGTAGGGCCAGTGGCGGAAGGGTAGGGAGTGGGTTTGCACAGAAAATTTTTGAAAATTTTATCGAAAAAATCATGCATTTTTGTGCTAAACTTCCCCTTGTTTTAAGATGCATCAGGTCAATAGGTGCGGCGGCCATCTCCCCGTTCCCCCTTGAATCCGCCACTGGGTAGGCCTATTAATCAAGTCATTTAGAGTACACCACCGTAATATAGCTAATGGTGCGTAGCCTACAGAGCGACGTAACTGAACTGAACTTTTAGTTTTTTGAACGCGTACTTGCGCGAAGCGGCGAAGCACATAGACACCATCGCCGTTTAGACGTTGCCTACTGTAATGCACTACCGCCTGACCATTGGACATTGGCTAGTTTGCCGAAAACCAAACCATGTCAGTTCAGCTCAGTTCAGTCACGTCGCGCTGTACGCGCTTTTACGGTAGTCTAGACAACAGTAATATGGAATAATTTAGCAAAAAGCTGCGGTGGCACTGGCCGTAGCATGTTGCTGAATCTGCTGCAGACACAGCTGTCTGTATGTAGATTGAGGCGAGTTCATCAGCTTGCTAGCACCGTAGCTTCACTGCAGTGACACAGGTAGTCATTATTGCTGAAGCGTCAATGTCGCCAACTGTCGATCACAGCAAATAAACTGCAGTTTTCACACCGAGATTAGAAATCATCTGCAGACTGTTCTACATCGATCAAAAATGCATGAAGACGTGCAATTTCAGCGTTGATTTTTTAAATTTTTTTGGAAGCATAGTGCCCATACCCTAATACTTAGGAGGGGCCCAAACCAGTGGCTTCTATACCTATATCTAGTAGGCGCAGCTTGCGCCCAGTGAAAAATAGGAAAAGATTTTTTGAGGGTGTAAATCGAAAATAAGGGAAAAGTTTTGATAAATTTGCAGATCAAAACTCCCCCTTTATTTTCACTAAGCACACTACACCCTTAACAAAACTTTTCCTCTTTATTTTTTACTTTCCCCCTATTATTTAATCTGCACCTGTAACAAAACTCTCCCCCTATTTTTACTTCCCCTTATTTTTCAATCTGCACCCTTAACAACCCCATTTTCACTGGTCAAACTACACCGTTAACAAAACTCCTTCCATATTTTTACTCCCCCATTTTTAATCTGCACCCTAACAAAACTTCCCCCTTAGTTTAGTTTTGTTTTGCTTTTTTGCGCCAGCATGACAGCGCAAAGACGTAGTCGTTTAGTCGCCGCACTGCAGTGCTGCCCATGCTCATACCACGCTACAATTTGGCAATGGTGCGGGGCAGCATTAATCGTTATCACCAGAATAGCTGTTTTGACCTCAAAATGCAGCTCACAAACCATTTGTCGGCCGGGCTCTGCCCGGATCTGCTAGGGAGCTTACAGACCCTCTAGCTGGGTGTGGGGCCCCTCGGGAAAGGGAAGAGGAAAGAACGAGAATGGGAGGAGGGAACGTAGAGGGAAAAGGGGATAAAGCATAGGGAAGCGGAGTACAGAAAAAGGGTAAGAAAAAGGGGCGGATAGGGCCATGAAGGGGAGGCAGAAAAGAAACGGAGCCCGAAGGGGAAGGGGAACTGGGTTGAGCCCGAAAGTGGAAGAACGTGAGCCCAAAAAAGGGGGAGGAACTTGCGCCCAATTTCGACTTAAATTTGGGGGAACAGAAGCCACTGCCCAAACACCACCCCTCGGCGCTTCGCGCCTCGCTCGGGACATTCAAAATTTCAAGCCCTCTGTCGTCAGGCTGTGACATTTCTTGCCGTCCCCAATATTTCAACAGAACGATGCCTTCTTTCGCGATAATGCATAAATTATGAGAGTTAAATAATGTCGCTTCTGGCCAAGTATGAACTTTTATGGTGTAGCAAGCTAACAACTTCATATTTGTTATGAACTTGTTTAAGGTCTACTTCCCAAATTTTATAGATCTACCTTCCCGAAACAGATTTCTGGCTACAACTTTTGTCTACTCTGATTGACGAAGACCTCTACGGAAGTTGTTGTAATACCCCGTTTACACGATCAAGCAAACATCGAACAATCATAGAGCAAACATCCAGCAAATGCATTCAAAATACGTGCACGATGTGTGCTGCAATTGCTCAACGTTTGGTCTATGTCTGCTTGATGTTTGCGTGATGATTGTTTGATCGTGTAAGCTTGAACGGGGTATAAAGCACACGTTATTTAATTTCTTAATGTGGCATTATGAATAATTTACGCGATAACGTACCTATACCTGACTGAGCACGCGAAGATGAACGGTCTGACACGTGCGACGTTTGGGAACTGAGACGACAATAACAATAGGTCTACGTGTTTGACGCGTGCTCATTGCAAGTCGTGATCGGACTGTGATAAACTCTGATTGTGATAACTCGGATTGGTTGTCAGTCACGTGTCACAACGACCAGGCTTGTCACACGTATAGAACCTACAGAAATTCAAGTTCAAACTTCACTTGCACTTCATTGTTATTCATTGTTATTAGTGTTGTTCATCGTTTGCTTTATTGTGTGCAACAAAATGATTTGAATAAGACTTATTCAATGAGCAAACAAACGCTATAGGCGCAAGCAGCATTAGGGCCAAAGCCTAATTTTCCAATTAATGCAGTGGCTCGTTGGTGCAAACTTTGCAAAAAGTAGGCCTATAGGCCTGACCACAGTGGACATAGTGCATTAACAAATGTACTATTTTTGCATAAAAATTTCAAAAAAGCATAACAAGAAGCCCAGCTATCGTTAAAAAGCCGATCGTACCGCCTAAGTCCGAAAATCAGCGTCCGACTCGGATCACAGAGAAAAAGCGATTTGTCAGAGGTGACACAGTTCCATGCACGCTATGTTAACGGAACGCTGTCTCGAAAGCTACAATAAACGTTAGTAGGCAACCAATGATATCCACTAAGATATATAACTCAATACCTATAACAGACATCGCACGGGGTCATTTTTGCTGCGTTTTGGATGGCCTAACAACCATGAACAAGTTTAGTGGGCCACGGATAATTAGATACTCTATGCCAAAGCACGAAAAACAAATTTACTAGTATACTGCATCAATACAACAAAACAAAACTCTTTCGAATTTTCCGTCTGCCGTCAAACAGAAATTAAAACTATTAGCTAAAAGTATTAAAACTATTATAAGTATTGTTATCATTAGCATTATTATCCGTGGCGCACTAAGCTTGTTCCTTGTTGTTAGGCCATCCAAAATGCAGCAATCAGACGATATAAATAGCTACAGAATAAATAAACAAGGAGAATATGGAACGCAGGTTATGCAAACATTTCTCACAATAAAAACGCCATTGCTCTGGAAGACACGCTACAGCCTACAGTTTCTGTTGCAGTACTGACCTTCTAGGTCATTTTAAGGTGAATGATTTTCATGTCATTTGAAAGCCATAGGCCTATCATGCGACTTCCTATTTCAATAGCAACCAGTGACGGATTCAAGGCGGCGGGGGAGGAGCGGCCGCCCCCTCCCCCTATTGACGGGATGCATCTTAAAACAGTCGAAAATTTTGCTCGAAAATGCACTATTTTTGCATAAAAATTTCAAAAATTTTCTGGGCAGGGGGCACCCGCTACCCTTCCGCCCCTATTCCAAATTTCTGGATCCGCCACTGATAGCAACCTAGGCCCTAGCTCTATCTCTGACCATGCAGTTTTCCGTTGAAAAAGACACATTTTTCTTACCCCCGTCCATTCAACCCAAAATTTAAAAACGTTCGCCTTGGAGTAGATGGCTGAAGTTTTGCAATCCCGAGCTTACACATCCATGGCTAATTATTCGTGTAAAAAAATTTTCCCTTACGCCATATACAGGTTAGCCACAGTGCATGCATCCGTTACAGACAGACGGACGACAACTATCACGACAACAGCTCAACCGTTTTACTAAAGTACGGTCGGCTAAAATTAACATTAAAAATTTTTAAAAAAAATAAAAGTAGGCATACGTGTCATACAAGTGTTTTAGCACTGCACTTCCTATTAGCCTATACAGCTGCAGCTGCTCTTTCCAGAGAATCATAATAGTCTAGGTGTACATGTAGGCTACGCCTGCCTATATGGGCCTACGTGAATTCCAACGACTACAATGACATTTAGTGGAAACTAGCTGTCTACGTGCGAGTTTTCCAATGATTTTACTGGTCCATATCTTGTTGGAGACACGCACGGACGTCGCGGAAACGAATTTATCCTCGGTATGTCAAGCATTCTGTCAACTGAATAGCAAGCAACCCGGGCGTGTAGCCTACGTAGTACGTACTCTACTAGGCTTGGCGTGAAAATGCGAATGCGAGGAATGTAAGACTTTCTGATCCGCTGTCACTTTACGATTTCAGTTAACTAGATTTTTGTCGCTTATCGACTATGGGTCTTGGGGGCGTCGTATTAAGCTCCGCAGAACGGTATCCAAAGCAGTAGAAAATAATTTTGCCCATTATAAGCGTCAGCAAAGAATACTGCAAATATGGTGAACATTTCAACTCTATGCGCTTTGAGGTCGATCCGTCCGTCCGTGAGTCTGTGCGACAATTATAGCAAAATCCAACAAAGGGAAAATTCAGCAAAACAGTGACGTGGCAAATGCAGGACATGGCACGTGTTCCTCGTTGTCGATATTTTACGGCTTTCTGTTTTGTCTTTTCCATACGCTCCTTAAAATGTTTGGCTGATATGATCTAGTTGATGCAGATTATTAAGCATAAATGGGCTTTTAAAATCGAAAAGTTGAGATTAAGGTTTTTACAATGTCACGTGTTCCAAGCTTTGAGACCTAGTTAAAAAATAACATAAAATAAAACGGCGTCATACCAACAGCAGACGCATATGCTGGGTTGGCATTTTACCCGGGTAAAACCAATTTTGCCCAGCTCAGTGGGTATAATTCCCGGTTTAAACCGGTTTAAACGGGACAAAACTGGGTAAAACTTGTTTTAGATTGATAGACTTCTGTTTCTGGCTATACGCAATGTGGTGCATTGTACGTAATTCTTCTTCGCAGTGTGATGTATTCATAAATAGATAAAAAAGTTTAAAAAACAAATAAACAAACAGTAGCATGTCAGGCACACCACGCCTATTATGTTGCCACACTACCTTGTGAAACATCAATATCCAAAAGATAAACAATATTTACGGATAAGCAGATAGTCTAATGGTACAGTGTATGCGACTGTGTAGCAAATCTTTTAACTGCGTTTACTAATGAAAAAGACAAAACTGCGTACAGTAGCTTTGTTTTATGGTTTTACTCTGTATTTTATTCAGTTAGTCGCCTTTTTGAAGAAAAACAGCAACGCAAACACACAAACATTATTTTGTTTAAAAAAAGCAGTAACAAGAATAATGTCGATTAGATTGACGGAGATCGACATGATGGCGGATCTGAATCCAAAATCTGCTCACCCCCAGTGAGTGCAAGGTGCTTGTCTCCGCCTACTCTGACGTCATTTCCGGTAGGAAAGTGGTACAACAACATTGCACGGCGTAGCTACCGTAGCGTGCTTTTTGGGCGTACTAGTTCAGTTCGTTACCGTCTAACGATCAGTTTATAGTTTATCCTCGTCGGTTTGTCTTCTCTGTGTGGAATGTGACGCTAGTAGAGGCGTCCGTATGCTGAATTATGCCCGTGAAACATCGAAAGATCGCCGTCATGGGCTTCCGAAGTGTCGGTAAGTGTGTCTGGCTCCGTGCCAAGTCTAGACGTCTGTCTGTCTGTTGTTTTGGCGTGGGTGTGGTGTAAATACGGCCGGTCGTCCAGTGCCATGTTTGAACCGAAGCAAAAACTGCAGTTCGTCTGCTGCGTCTGGAAACAAGTGGAACTTCTGGTCGTTGTCTATCACCAGAGGAAATACCTTTAGATGTTTCTGGGATGTGGGTGCCGGACGTCGTCGTATTTTCTACGACGCAGTTATATCATGCCGCAGCTGTAACAGGAAGTTACCATGTCTACAGTTTTTCCTAGCAGAGTGCGCTGCGCAAAATACGGAATTTGTTCTTACACTGGGTACCTTGGTCAGTGTTTTTGCAATATTGTGTGCTAGTTCGCTTTATACACTCCACTGCACCGCCATCCAGTGAATGAGAGTCGCGTTCTATCCTAGCCTAATGTTTAAGCCTTTCAATCTACGATTTAAGTATCTGAAATCTGAGCCGTGTATAACAACGCTGGTTCCATCCCAGAGGAGCTCAAAGTTCACTTTCATTTCAACCATCTGCACTAATTGTTTTATGCCGCCAAAACTGAGCACACCGCTGACTGCACACCCGACATAAATACTAGAGCATTCAACTTATTGAATTTTGCACTCAGCCCTCAAGAAGAAGAAGAAGAAACATAACTGGAATGGGAAAGAGAAGTAGCATAATGTAATAGATTCAGATCTGTAAATGTTGGAATGTCATAATGACGTGGACATAGAGACGATGGCAGGTGCTTGTGTCCAGTGTCTTGAATCTTGATGCGATGCGGAAACAATAACATTGACTGAAACATACAGGCAGCGTGAAGCACAACTACCACCTGGGTATTCTTTGTTGATTGGACTGCACTAGTCGGCAGGGCTGTCGTGAGTATGGAGATTCCCATGGGGATTATTTGTATGGGGATTAAAATCCATTTGAAGTTTCTTGTTCTGAAAAAAATGGTCTGACAGAAAAACTGTTAGAGAGACTTGACTTTCAATTGCGGCACAGCTGGACAACTGTTGGAAATTTTGCAGCAGTTTTGTTCAGAGCAGTTGAAATTGCTGATCGGATTGAGATGAAAAGAACTTGCCAAGTTGTTGTGCTCCGATGCTTTACTTATAATTATATTGGGTGCCCCATAGGTTAACGTTTTATGATAGTTTATATGTGAACTTTCAGCCCTGTTTGGCCACTAGTATAAGGCGAATCAGGCTTTTAAATTGATGGCATCTGGTAAATGTGAAAGTACAAAGTAGCATCTACTACTGATGATGATCTACTACAGCAGCCTTTGTCTTGTGTATGCTGTGCTATGTTGGCACAGTCACGTGGTTTTGCACACTGCTTGTACAGTAAGTGTACACAGTTTGTGTTCATAGTTCAACTGTAGTTTGGTCGACAGCTAATACAAGACTGGTAGCAAGCAGCTGCCTAGGTAATTGAAGTACTTGACCCAGTGTATCCAGTGGTGTCGTGGGTTAAAAAGTTGGCAAGGCAGGAAGTTGCTATTTTTCAACAGACACTGTAAATTTTGACAGAATTTTAACAGATAGTTGCAAATTTTAACAGAGGAGATTATGGCCTGTGATGTTGGAGGCCAAGCCAAAGCCACGATTTTTGTTTTTTTGAGGTCGAGGACAGGACAGTCGTCAAGACCCTCCCTTCAGTTATGCAGTAATTAACATACTGTGTAATGTGCTACTGTTTGGATGCTGATCATCATGATTATTCAGAGTACATTTGGCATTTGGCCTCAGGGCCTGAGCAGATTAATGCATGGTAGAGTACACTCTTTTTGCACAGTTTGCGTTACACACAGGAAAATGTTGGGGGATTTGAAGGTTGGATATTTGACCAATAGTCATGGAATTAATGGGAAATGTTACATTACTGGTTGGTCACCGTGTCATTGAATTTTCTGTTTGTCCTGACTGTTTCTAACACTTTCACTTTCGTTTTCTGTTCCGTGGATGAGTTGTGAAAAGTGAAAACGGTCTGCAGCATGATTGTTCTGGACGACATTTCCAGACGTCGGCTGGGTCAAGTTAGTGTTAGAGGAGGACCATCAAACCCAGTAGCGCTGCCTCCTGCGGTTAGTTAGTGTGGCGAGGGCGTGGCCTGTGTGATCACGTGGTCCGGCAGGTGCTTGTAGTAAATCACATTGTAAATCAAGGCTTTATAGCTCAATGCATTGTCTAGCCCAGTACAGTGCTAGGCTAGCCTAGTGTCGGCCCTGTTGCACTGGCTACAGCGACTGAGTGTGGGCCAAGGACACGCCAGTACACTATTGTCAATGCAGTATATGCACTGCTATCTGTGTAGACAATACAGTAATAAATATAGACTACATAGATAGCATCAGATGCGCACATATAGGTCCAGTTCTTCTCCAAACCAATCCCTGACCTAACTCCTAGCAGTCTGTGCCTGTTTTTCTTCTGTCAGTTTGTCTCCTCTGTCCACCGAATGTCTGACGATAATTATAAACAGCCTTTGATGACAATGCAGACGTGACATGACATCGGTAAAGAAATCGTTTCAAATGACCCTTTTTCAAGACGTGGTTTTTCAGTCGTGCCTAATAACAGCGGTGGATTCAAGGGTGGTCACTCCTTCTATTTACTGCATGCGTCTTATAACCACGTGAAAATTTTGCACAAAAATGCAATATTTCTGCTTAAATTTTTTTATAGAGGAGACACAGCCTTGCCAGACCCTGCCCTGTACCTTTGCGCCCCCCTTCCCCATTCCAAAATTTTGCATCCGCCACTGCCTACTTGTAACAGGCGTCTTGCAGAAAAACTTTGTTTTGGTGACGCTACAAATTGATTGTTTAATTGATATTTTCAGCGATGAATGGTTATTTGCTAGAAATTAATTAGCTTAATCAGTGTGTAGTTTCGTTCACCTCTTATGCATGGCTGCGTGACTGTCTGTCTGTTTGCAAACATGTAAAACAAATTATGAATGGATTTCCATGAAGTTTCCAGTGATACATGCCTAGAGGTGTCGTACGGAGATATAGACTAGTTTTTTTGGATATGATCCGGTTTGTTTCAAGGACGTGGACTACCTTCCGTAATTCTCGGCATTTTATTTGTTGTCCGTTTATTCGATTGTGGCAGCCAGGTCAACTCAGTCTGGCTATCCCTCCGGGGTAAGTAAATCGAGTACCGGCCTATCTGGCTGGGGTTAAGCCAAGCGCATTCATCTGTGTCAGCTTGTAGGTAACACTGTCTGATCTTTTATGGCAGGTGACATTCCGGTAGCTCTGAGATGGGTTTCCACTTAAGAATTGCACACACGTGAAACCTTTTAACCTTTGCTGGCATTTGAGCTGACGTCTGGACTTCATGGAGTGCTTGCTAACCAGCGTCTGTCTGTTGGTCTGTCTGTCTGTAGTTGAAAGGTCGCGCTTATCATCTTTAAAAGCGCGCAAAGAACGACGTAACTGAACTGAACTGACATGGTTTACCTTTTGACGAACTGACGTCACATGTGTCATGGGTACGAGTTATGGGCGACGGGGCGTGGCCTAAAATGGGTACAAGCGATCATGGCGGGACAGTCGACGGGATTGATGCTCGCCCATTGGTCATTGGTTGACGCGTACATGCGCCTAGTCGCGTAGCCACTGACATGGTTAGACGGTGCCTATACTGCAGTGCATTGCTGCTTGCTTATTGGTCAGTTCGTCAAAAACTAAACCATGTCAGTTCAGTTCAGTTGCGTCGTTCTGTACGTGCCTTAAGGCTGTATCCACGCTTTTCAGCCTTCAAGCTCTGCTTATCATTCGCCATGTCAATAAGTGCAAGCTGCATTTGCATTGCATAATTGAAGCGTGCTTGTCTTGTCTTTGATATGCAAGAGACTGGGATAGGTCAAGGGTAATTGGTGGACCCCTGGCGGTGAAATAATGTTGATCAAATGGGCTATCACGTATGACGGCCTTGACCGGCATGTATAGAACGTTGTCACATATTTTACCGGCACAACACAGTGTGTGCTAATGCAGATTTAATTGGATGTAGGTCGGGAATATGGAGAACACGTGATTGGCATGCTTTATTTACAGCCCTAGAGGTTGACTTAGTTTACCTGTCCGCCTGGCTTCGTGCTTGCTTCATTACTCACCTATATAGTGGGTGGCCCGTAAATGATGGACCATGCATGACAGCATTGGCATTGGCAGGGTTGAAAACTTTGGAACATCCGGGCAGATACCCCCAAAACTGGTCGTTTTGGGGTAAATCCACCCAAAAATCCACCCCGAACTGAATCCAGTTTTTACGCACGCATTAGCTATGGTAATTGTATCTTGGTGTCTTGGTGTCTGTCACAACCCGGTACCGATCGGAGCCCAGGTGAGGTAGAGACTTCTGGTTTGCACCACATGATAGCTAAGAGTCTGTAGTATTTTGTGACAAAATTTCATGCCGCTGGATGAAGGGGGTCCCCACGAACGAGGGGGAGAAAGAGGGGCACTCCGGGCGTTATTTTACCGCTATTTTCTCGTCTAATGTGAAAATGGTGGCAGATAGGCACAGACATGCTGCATATCATAACAAGCACTGGCGACGAGCTTCTTAGAAATGTCAACATCGATGACCTTGAATGACCTTGAACTTCCAAAATAGGGGGTTTTAGTGGATTTTTCCGCGATTTCGGGCTGCAACACGCATTTCAAGAGTGAATTGCGCCGAAATGGCTGGAGATAGACCAAGACAACCTGCGTATGAAATTTTTAGCATAGAATGTAGACTTCAGCAATTTAAGTCTGGACCGTCTAGGTTCACGAAGGCCTGCGCACGCGAGTGTCAAAGAGGGGTTCCTCTCTCATAAGTGATTATTTATCCGCTGCTGGCTTGCCTAACGTGAAAATGGTTGCAGATAGGCACAACACCTTGCTAGCGACGAGCTTCTTAGGATTGTCAATATTGATGACCTTGATTGACCTTGAACCTTAAAAATAGGGGGTTTTTGGTGATCTTTTGGCGATTTTTGGCTGCAAAGGAGTGAATTGTGATGAAGTAAATGGAGACAGACCAAGATTACCTGCGAACATGAACTGCTATAGGCTCTCGCGCGTCTCATGAGCATTAGCTCAGATTTCTTGTAGGTTCTTGTTCTGCTAGTAATGAAATATATTTTTAGGCCGCCCGGAACGGTAGTTCCCGGAAGGCCTTATGTTTTACAACAGTTTTTCTTCTTTTTTACGCACGAAAGCAGCTACTGCTTTCAGCGTGTCTTAGCCATCGTCCGTCCGTCCGTCCGTCACACGGGTGGATCAGTCAAAAGCTGTGCAAGCTAGAATCACCAAATTTTCACCGTCGGCTGTCCGGAAGACTCTAGTTTCAGGAACCGTAAAGTTTTTCCATAAATTCGAAAGGAGTTACCCCGAACGAGGCCGCCATATGAGAGGGGGTGGGCAAAATTTGCGATTTTTGGCCAATCAGCATTAGCAGTGAAAGGTGGTCATGTTGGACACTTCAACACAGTGCTAAATATGACCACCCTTTACTGCAATGATTGAGGCTAATCGTTTGCAAAACTGACCGATTAATTACGTACGTATTAAAGTGTTGTTTTTTTACTTATTTTTGCGCCATCCGGTATAGTTGCGCACGTGGGCCGCAAGTGTAGTGTTTGTCCAAGTGGGTCAGGCGTATTTGACTCAAAGTTAATAAGTGCTCTTCTGCATAGTTTATTCTTGAGTTGTCATCGCTCCTCGTTCTTTACGCATTTTTGGGGGTTTTCTTGCAGATAAATACGCGTATTCTATTAACAGATCTAAATTACCAAGATTGCGAAACAAAAAAAGTTATTTTCTTCCACGAATTTGACAGCAGCACTTGCAGTGTGGTCCAGATAACGTTGGTAATAAAAGTGATCTCTGGCGTAACACGAATAGGACCTTTGCATCTTTCTCGAAGTTTTCTCACTGGTAGAGTTTTTATTCGGCCGTATAGCTGTAAGTTGTTTTTCCAGCTAATACCCTGTTATGTGATGAGAGTGTGGCAAGTTGATCTCCGGACCTGTGGCCTGCTGGCTAAATACTACGCTCCATTTGCTTCCATTTGTTGTGCATTATGCACAAGCACATGTTCGTAGTGCTACATGTCCAGCAATAAGCCCAGCTGTCGCCAGGGAAGGCCGACCGTTTCTTAGATATGGCGACTAATAGAATGAAACTTTGCATTGTAAATGGCGGCCAAACCGCTGCACATGGAGGCATGGTTACTATTGACAGCCTATACGAAGTCACCATCGCCCTATTTAACTGCACCGTCGTCGATTTCGTACGACTTACCGTTTAGCCACAATTTCGTGACGGACAGACGACAGATAAACAGACACATCGTTACAAAACGCCAGACCCCAAAAAGTAACTGTAAAGAGGTAAGGGTCTGGTTCTTGTTCTTCTTACACGAGTCAGACACGTGGCTAGAAGCGCTTTACAATCTCTGGACAAGTGGCAGCGGATTGGCATGAGCTAATGATACCGCAGCCCACTATGCAGCCATCCATTGCCCCCACTAGCGAACAATTGGACCCGCGGTTTGCAGCCAGCAAACATACCACCGTCCCAGTGAGCCACACCGGCATTCACGCCGTAGCCCGTAAGCTGCTACTCATTTTCCATCTCGTTGAGGTTAGGAGGCTGAGTTATAGGGTGTTTACACGATCCATCAAACGTCCAGCATTAGCACGTGTATTTTGAATACATTTGCTGGAAGTTTGCTGGACGTTTGTTAGATCGTATAAACACCCCATTAACCTGAGCAAACTTTAGCCCGCAACAAATTTACAACACCTTGTCATATCGCTATGTTGTACACTGCTCATTGGCGTCAGCGGGTGGGGGGTTGCGGGGTACAGCAATTGCCTCTGCCCCTAAATTTTAGTCTCTCTAACAATTTTCTTTTTGTCTGAAAATTTTTGTCCATACAGAATTTGGGGCTAAAAATGCGCACTTTGGAGGAAATCTACTATAGGGGCACAATTGAAATCCTGAGCACCCGTAAGATTTTCTGTCATTTTTTTGGAAAGTTGCAGCTGTCTGTTGGAAAATCCCAACTTTCTGCCCCTACTACTTTTTTGTCGCACCTTATAGCTTTTTGCCTGCTTGTTATAACGGCGCGCACAGAACGACGTAACTGAACTGAACTGACATGGTTTAGGTTTTGACGAACTGACCAGTGGGCAAGCGCTAGCAGTAATGCATTACAGTAGGCACCGTCTAACGGCGTCGGTGACTAGGTGACTACTTTTACGTACGCGTCAATCAATGACCTATGGGCTTGCCCTGCTTGCCCATACTGGCCAGTTCGTCAGAAAAATAAACCGTGTCAGTACAGTTCAGTTTCGTCGCTCTGTGCGCGCCTTGACGTGTATACAACGATTTGTCGTTCAGTTAAGTCGGCATCAAGTCCAGGTAGTGGAGATTGGGAATGGTTGTGTGTCGTTAGTGGAAAGATCCATTTATTGAGGAGGTAGCCTATAGTACTTGATCTGATCGTCTGCTGCAAGCTGAGCACAACGCTCCTCCACCACTGCCTGGTGAACAAAGTCTCTTTGGACATGCCCCCTTTCTCGGGACAGATTTCCCGTATAGACTAGCCCAAAGTCATCATTGCCGTTGTAATGCGTCCAGATTGGATCATCGAACTTGACTTATGCTGTCATATTTCAGTGTTGTGTTGTATAAGGTCCGTCAGTATTTCGTCCGGCCGGCGGGTTGATTTTAGCCTACAACAACTCGGCATTACTTAAGGTTTGGGGTAATTTTTAGGGGGATTGTGGACGGGATGCCGTCAGTGGCTAGCAAAATAATAATACTGCCACAAACTATGCTGAATATTAAATATTACTGTCGTATGCTTTTAAGATAGTATAGCTTTTAAATTTTTTGAAGATACGGCGAGTGAGCTGATAGAAGATTGTCCGTTGCATGAGGAGTCCCTCTGGTTAAACTTCCATGCCCTGCCCCCTTTCCTCAATTCTTGGCCAGAAAACTGTACCCTTCTCCTCTGAGTCCTCTCCCCCTCTCCCCCTCAATATTTCCAGTGAAGCTAATATTGTCTGAAAGTTGAGTCCCTGGTTTACATTTTTTGTTGCTGATAGTTTCTTTCATATTTTTGAGGCAAGTTTCGAAAGACAAGACGCATCATTAGTGCAGTACAGTGTATATAATCAGTGCCTGTGGGTACGGCCATTGAAGGTCACCAATTTTGGAACTGGTTCTATAGCTAAATTCGGCTACTTGTCGAATGTCGCTGTATAGCTTTTTACCTGCATCATTTGAATGAAATTTCTGGCGAATCGTAGGCCTGTAGAGCAGCTTGGATACAGCTAGTTCACGTGCCTTCTTGACTGTGTGAGCCGACTTAACTTTGCGTAGCACGCGCGTTGTAGCGTACTGCTTGTGATCATCAGTGACTCGACAGTTTTCAATGACAGCACATGATTATATACTTGCATATTATAGACTCTGGATACGGCTATGGCTAGCTTGCATATAGTGTCAAATTGTCAATCAACACAACATAATATGCAGTAGGCCTATAGCTTGTCACTGGCTTGCAAACCAGACGTGCATGCTGCTTTATCTGTCGGAGATCCGTTTTGCCTGTTAAATGTCGAGTTCATACAGTACTGTCTACCCTAAGCACCCCAGTGATATCTCTTGTCAGTCCATCGGTGCGTGTTCGTCTGTCTGTGTGGGCCGCATTGCTAGCCTTGCCCGTCCCTCCGTCCGTCTCTCCTGTACAGGTTTCTAGCTAGCACAAGAAAAGCCCAGCTAACGCAAAGGGGAACGCGCGACAGCGATGCACGTGTGAAGGCCAGGACTGGTGCGAACGAAATCTAAGCTCACAACGATGTTTCATGTAAACTCGATGGCAGATGACGCTTAGCGCCATATCCAGTGCATGAATTTCAGTAGTGGCTGAAAGTAGCAAATTTTTCCTACCCTCCCCCCCCCTCTCATTTAGCGTTTTCGATCGGGGTGATCCCTTTCGAATTTATGGAAAAGCTTTACGGTTCCTGAAACTAGAGTTCCATGCAGCCGTCGCTGAAGATTTTGTGATCCAGCCTGCACCGTTTTTGACTGATCCACCCGTGTGACAGACGGACAGACAGACAGAATTGCGATGGCTAAGACGCGCTATAGCAGTACCTGCTGTCGCGCGTAAAAACGTTCCCAGCTCGAGAGTAACCGGTGTGCCAATTTTTCAGTTTCGGTCAAAGATCACGGTTACTTTAGGAGTGTTCAGGATGATGCGGATAGCTGCACAATATGGCGACACTGGGTTGGCGTATTTCTCAGGTGTCTATATATTGAGCTGTGTACAACTAGGGTGAAGTGTGCCCCCGGTGGTAGTCTATCTGTTTGCCTGTGTGGGTGAACAGCTGACGGTGTCCCTCTGTCTGTGTGTCTGTGCATTTCTCTCTGCGTTTGTCTCAGCTGTCAGTCAGTGAAACATCCTGTTACTAGGTCGTCACTTGCTCGTGGGGGAGGTTACGGTTTATTGATTACTACTCAGTCAGTTCAGCTGCTGCAGCATACCGAGTTTAACAACAGATAGTCACACAGTGCCGCAATCCTTTTCCCCATCCCATACAAGCTTCTGCTCCGTGGAAAGAAGCACGTTATTTTTTTTCATTTCTGTCCGCCCACGAGGTTATTCAAAAAATGTTACTAATTCGTAAGGCATCATAATGGCGTTTGTAAAAAATGCATGCTAGAAATTGTTCATTGCTGGTCCGAGGTTTTCATTGCTCTAATGTTATGGGGAAACGGGACATCTGCCCCCTCGTGTAACTGCCCCAGTCCCACGGTAGTGTAGCGACGACGTCTTTTGTGTATGGTGGGAACTCTTTCGTTGCAGGCTGTCTGCCGTTTCTGTGAGTGAAGAAGTTCGAAGTTTGAAAATGGGTTATTATCTGTCGAAGACGTTTGCAAGAGTTTAATGCCATGTTCTTTGACTGACAGGATGGATGAACGAGTGTTAGGGGGGCTGGATGTCCGTGTTGTTGTTTGTAATGAATGATTGATGTTCTGTGCGTTTGATTAACTGTTAGTGACGTGACTGCTTGCTTGTATTGGCTGATTACCTTTCCTTCTTGTCTGCCTGCCCTCTAGCGTATACACAGATTTCTAGGCAACCAACTGCAGTTCTTTTGTTGGTATAACATATACCGTATTGCGTGTCAGTGACGTCATCGATCACATGACCTTTAAGTCGCGTACGGAGCGACGTAACTGAATTGACACGACTTAGTGTTTGACGAATTGACCAATGGACTAATAGCCTGTTGATCATTGGTTGACGTGTACGTGCGCGTGGTCACGTAGTCACCGACGCCGTTAAACGGTGCCAACTGTAATGCATTACTGCTTGCCCATGCCCATTGGTCAATTCGTCAAAAACTAGGATGCGTCAGTTCAATTCGGTTCAGTTAACGTCGCTCCGTACGCACCTTTAGATTCGCAGTATGTTTCATGGTTTGCTAGTAGTATAAGTGGTCAGCTGCAGCCTAGCGAATGTCTCACATAATGACGACCTGTAGTAGTAACCCAGGCCTGTTGTAGTTTTTGTTGTTGCATGTGATTGTGTTGTTCTGTGTGCGTGTAGGTAAGACTTCATTGACGACGCAATTTGTTGAAAATCAGTTCAACGAATCGTATGACCCGACCATTGAAAACAGTACGTATGGACACTGTCTTCTAGTGAACAGCATTAATTATAACAAGAAATTTGACCTACTGCTCACGAGACGCGCGAAAGCCTATAGCAGTTCTGATTCAGTAGTTTAGCTGAAAATTGGGGCGTTCACGCTAAGTTCATGTACAAATACCAAATTCTCTGTCTGTATCGCATAATGATAGTTTCGTGGCGCCACCTTGTGAATGATATAGACTTGTGTCGCAGCCCGAAATTGCCAAAAAATCCATAAAACCCCCTATTTTGGCGTTCAAGGTCATTGAATTCGGCGCCAATCAAGAGCCAGTGTACGACTTTCTATTAGTGATTAATAGTAACCTAGGCCCTATCTCGCACCGTTACTGAGATACAGCGACTGATTGGCCAAAAATTGCAAATTTTGCCCACCCCCTCTCATTTAGCGCCTTCGTTCGAGGTGACCCCCTTCGAGTTTATGGAAAAGCTTTACGGTTCCTGAAACTACAGTCTTTCAGGCAGCTGACGGTGAAGATTTGGTGATTCTAGCTTGCACCGCTTTTGACTGATCCACTGGTGTGACAGACAGACGGACGGACGGACAGAATTGCGATGGCTAAGACGCGCTGAAAGCAGTAGCTGCTTTCGTGCGTAAAAATTCATCATAATACAAGCTTTGTCTGTTGTTTAGTTGATGTTAAGAGTTTGTCTGAAGAATTTTATTTCACCGTAATGACATTCATTGGCAGCGTGTGGGGCAGTTTTCTTCCAAAAATACCAGATTTGGTGCGGAAAAATCTTTCAGTAATGAGGTAGGGATAAAGGTAGAGAAAAAATCGAAATTTTGAGCATTCGTATCTTCTGTGCGAAATTTGCAGGCCCATGTTCTCCCCCCGTACTTTTTTAATCTACGACGTCATCTGTGCACCGACGAGTCAACAAATCGGTAAGTAATGGCTGAAATTCGTTGGATTTAATATAGTAGTTTGTCAGTCAGAATCACCGACATGTGCTTAACACAAATTCGACTTAAGTACTGCGGTATTTTAACTTTTTTTGAGGATGCATTCACAATTATGGTCTGTCTGTGAAGGGATACTGTAGGTGGGTTTAACAAAGATAAATTGTAAAAGGTAAAGGTGGTGTATATAGCTCTTAGTAGGAAACCCATCACCTGCCATTTACGATCACACAGTGAGTGTTATCTGCAAACCAGCACAGGTGAACGCACTCCACCTTAACCTCAGCCAGTACTCAACTTACCCCGAAGGGATGGAAGGCTGAGTTGACCTAGGCCTGCCATAATCTGTCTGGTTGGTAGTGGCAGTATCTGTCTCTTTCTCTGTGTCTGTATTTCTGTACTGTGTGTCTGTCTTTGTGTTAGCGTTTACGAAGACGGTTCGAGTGGCTGGTCAGGATTATCAGCTGGAGTTGATAGACACTGCAGGACAGGACGAGCTGTCAATAGTCTCCCAGTCTCATAGCATGAACCTCGATGGATATGTTCTGGTCTACTCCGTTACCTCCGAGAAAAGGTTACCTAGCACCTTGCATTAGCAATAGTAGTGGTAGTAGTATATTTAGTAGTACTTAGTAGTAGTTGTTGTTGTGGTTGTTGTTGTCGTCGTTTTTGTTGTAGTAGTCTCTTAGTTTCACAGTATGAACTTTACTTACCGGTACTTACTTACCTACAATGGTTAAAGGGCCATATTGCTGTTCTCAGAAACCCATCTCAGAGCTACAGAGCGTCACCTGCCATATGAGATCACCCAGTGTTACTTGCTGCCTGACATGGATGAATGTGCTCTACCTTAACTGCAGCTAGACAGGCCAGTATTTGATTTACCTACTCTGGAGGGATGAAAGGCTGAGTTAACCTTTAAATTTAGTAGTTTATTTTTTTGATGTATGGTTTTGTATGTTTTTTGCTTTGTTTTTCTTCTTTTTTACTTGCAACAGCAGGTACTGCTGTAGCGCGTATTAGCCGTCGCAGTTCTGTCTGTCCGTCCGTCACACAGGTGGATCAGTGAAAAACAGTGCAAGCTAGGATCACCAAATATTCACTGTTGGCTGCCTCGAAGACTGTAGTTTCAGGATCAGTAAAACTTTTCCATAAATTCGAAGAGGTCACCCTGAACGAGGGCGCTAAATGACAGGGGTGGGAAAAATTTGTGATTTTCAGCTGATACGGCGTTGGCTGAGCGAGACAGGTGGCGCCCTTTGGTGACTAGAAGTAAAACACTATAGATAATTTGTCGCCGGTCGTCTGGCCCCCTCTGGCGACTGACTTTGACTTTGTTTTAATAAATACTGGGCTTTCAAACATGCACCACTGTTGCGCGTTCCCATTTGCGTTAGCACGGGTTTTCTTGTTCACTTTTCCGAAACCAGATAGTAGACAAAGACCAGAGGTGAGGGGGTGGGAAGAACGACCCTTTTTGGAGGGTATTGAGGCCAAATTTCAGCGAGATCTGTTGAAGGGTTTTGGATGGATTGAGCATTATTTATAATCTGTGGCTTGACGAATCAGTAGCTGGGTACCAAAACAATCAGACTTACAGCAACGGGTGGCCTCACATCGAGCCCTGCCTCATATTTATCATATTTACGCTCATGTGGTGTTTGATCTCTTAAGAGCGTGATGTGATTTGTGTTTATATCCTGTTCATGTATGTGTCTGTGTGTTTGCGATATGTCTGTGCTAGCTGTGTGCATTTGCTGTTGGGTGTGCTTATCTCGTGTGTAGTTTCGAGGTTGTCAAATACATCTTCACCCGATTGCAAGACGTCACTGGCAAACAGTTGTGAGTATGGTAATGATAATAATGAGGACCAAAGTTATTTGCTAAAAGGCAGAATTGCTGTCCCTGGTTTGGTTTGGCCATGGCTTGCAGTTGATTCGGTTGTGGGTTTAACTCCCTAATCTCTCCTTTCCTTGGGAGGCAGTGTGATTGGACCCCACAAGTGGCATCTCAGTCTGTCAAACGGTTTAAGCAGGAGGCATGAGTGTGACAGACGACAGACTGACAGAATATACTATGGAGAAATGTGTAGCAATAGGCAGAATCCCTTGCACTGCAAGAGCGATTTTATTTAAAGATGGTAATAACCTGATAGGTAGAAACAGAGACACAGTGGCTAGAAGGTTTGCTATAATTGTTGTTAATTTTAGTTGCCACTGCATAGTTGTTGAACGTACAGTGTAACGGTCAATAAAAGATTTGCCAATGATGCCACGGTTGTGTTTGTTTATGACTGTATACATTTGTCACCGAGTTGTGAATTTGGACAGAAATAATTTGAGAAATATAATGATATTGTGTATAACACTGTGTGATGGTGATAATGTTTTTGTAATTTATTCTGGTTAGGCAGCATTGATATGTCTCTAAGATAGAAATTAATTGAATGTCAGAGCCGGTCGTATAAATTGTACAATATCGTATGAAAAGCATTGATTAACTACTAAATAATTGTTGATATCTGACTGATGGTTAATAAGTGTTATTGGTTTGGCATTGTGTGCAGTTTTCCGATGGTTCTTGTTGGCAACAAGACAGACTTGAAGTCAAACAGGTGATTAGTTCCACCATTATAAATAGTTCTTTGCCAGGCTGCTATAAAAAATAACACAAATATGTAATTTTTAAAAAAAAGAAACTCTAATCAAGGCCAGTTACTGTCATCCACAAACCAACAGATAAAGGTAACACATTAGTTATTACAGATAGCATAGAATGGTGTAAAAATCTAATAAAAATTTTTAAAAATTGATATAAATCAAACAAATCTTGACTGAAATAAAAAAAGTCTATTTAAATCAAAAAAAAATTTGATTTAAATCAAAAAATCGATGCTTTCGATTTTTATTGAAAAAAATTGTGATTTTTATCAACCCTGATTTCTACTATGGCTGTGCATTGCGTTGCGTTGGAACACGTTTAACTCACTTCACTTGAATTAGTATGGCCAACAAATACGAAAATTTATTGCTGTTGGAAATGGCATACGTGTTGCGTAAGAAAAAAATACGTAAACCTAGATATTGGATTCACCCCGTCATCGCCAACTGGGATGACCAAGGCGACTATCAGCATCTGATACAGGAGCTACGCTCCGACCCAGCTCTGTTCCGGCGATACTTTCGGCTGTCTGTCAAGCAGCTAGTTGCTGTACACCAGGCCGGGTCAGTACTCGCGCTAGTTGAGCGTTCTCATTGGTCAACGCAATTACTATTGCTCGGATAGTAAACAAAAAATAGAAACACTATCAGCGTTTCTATTTTAAACGCAATGCAATGCGCAGCTGTAGTGGAAATGCTTCCCATTGAATAAGCTGGAAATTTATGTTTCTACTATCGAGACAACGTGCTGTGCAGCGCATTAACACGCTGCAATGCGATAGCTATCGCAACAAAGCAAGCAACGCAACGTGCAGCCATAGTGGAAATGCTACGTTATGCCATCATCATCTGGTCGCTTGGAATCTTGTAACTTATACTATTGGTTATGGGCTATACAGGGTGTCCCAGAACTGTGCATTTTTATGAGCGATGTTCTATAGCATGGTCACAACTGAAGCTGGTCTAAGAATTGCTGAGCAGTGGAAGTGTGTAGACTGTAGAATCTATACAGGGTGTGCAGAACTGAATGTGGGGTGTGTGTATTTACTATAGATGGTGGTACAGAACTGTTGTTTTGTTCCTGTTATACAGGATAATCACAACTGAAGCAGGTCGTAGGCTTGCTGAGCAGTGGAAGGCGGTCTTTGTTGAGGCATCAGCAAAACAGAACGAGGTTTGTGGATTGTTTTTAGTGAGCCTTGTGGGTTTTCACTGCATCAGTTCTCGATTTCTGTCTTTTCATTTAATATGATAGTTTTGTTATTCACCACAAATTGTTGAAAGAATAAACAATTTTGTTTAAATTGTATAAATGTTGACTGTGAATCAGTCTTAAGTCTTTGTAATTTGCTTCCTCATTCGAATTTCTTGGAATTTCTGAATGGTATCGTTAAAGGCATTTCTGACGGAATTGTTCTTGTTTTTTTCTTGTACCCCCTAACACTGCTAGCAACTAACTGTGGCCTAATGCACAGAACACTAAGAATTGTTCTTAGATTTTCATGATGTTTTTCCAGTTTTTCATAGTAAGCAATTTATTAATGTTGAAGTTTTTCATAACTTTTTGTGAGTTTTTGCGACATTTTTACTCCTCGCATGCTACATTTATAACGTATCAAAGAGGAGTATATGAGATCAGTGTAATATTGAGGACTGACGACCGACCTCTGTTCCTGGAAGAACTTCAAACGGCCATATCTCCATAACGGTGCTAGATAGATGCATGGTCACATTAGACCACCCATAGGAAGTTGACCACCGCGAGTCGAATGGTCATGTGACTGATGACGTCACGTGACCCCAAAAGGTCAAGGTCGTGACCTCATTATCTTTGAGGCACCATATTTTTATAACGGTGCCAGATAGACGGGAAGACAATTTCCATTAACGACTTTGATGATAGTCACTGTTAGTATAATATTAGTCCAGTCTCAAGTTGATGCCGGGTCTCTAATACAAGTTGAAAGGAACGAAAGAGCACCTAGAAGAATACTGGAGAAAATAATGTGCGCGAGGCCTACATTAGATTGGTCACGATCTAATAATATTTCTTGTTATTTGTTATTTTTTCATGTATCTCATTTTTTTCTGTTATTCTTCGTAAGTTTGACTTATGAACTTCCACATTAGGCATACGATCTGAACTGGGTTATGCATGTGTTTCTGTGTGTGTGTGTCTTTGTTTATTTGTCTGCATGTGTCTTTGTCCGTATCTCTGTCTGTCTGTCTGTATGTATGTGTAGAAGGTCAGTGACATATTTAGTCTGATCGTACAAGAGATCGAACGGTCACACAACATGTCGGACGATGCACAGAAAGGCGCTTGTGTCGTCTCGTGAAATCACCAAACCAACCTTGTCACTATAGGGTTGTTGCCAGCATAGAGGTGATGAACAGACGCTATCATAGAGTTGATACTGACAGCATAGGGACTGAGTAGGATGGCTTCGACAGCGAATCAGAGTTCTGTACTGACAGTTGCATGACAGGCCAAGATGGCCGTCGATCGGCCGAATGAGAAGCGCTTAGAACTATCCATCGCACAATTTACTGGTGCCTCATTCTTTTCTTCACCCTGTCTCCTTTCTGTCCTGAGGGAGTGGAAAATGTATGCAAAGTTGAGAGTTAGGGGGTAGAGTCTGCTCACCATTGTTTTAGTGCAGGACGGGGCAGCCAGTGTCACCCATAGGCTTAAGCTGCTTTGCAGTCACATTATGGCTTATATTTCGGACATCAGTGATGAGATTTTTGAATAAATCTCCACATATTTCCCAACCAGGGGACATATTTATAAATGTGAATATGAGGGAGAGTGTCAGTTTCACATGCACATTTTCAACAGCGTTAAATTATTGGTGCTGAAAATTGCTACCTCTTGATTCAAACTGCAAATTACATGCTATTATTTTTTCCTATTTTAAGGGGCAAACCCTATCTCTAGAGCCATCCATATGTCCACCCTTGTTTTTTTTATTGTTACCGCATTTTTCACTCCCACATTTTCGCTGCCCATCTGACATACCGGCCGGCAGTTTATGGCATGTGTTTTCACGTCATAGAATTATGTGTTAGTGATGTCGTGTTTTGTTAACTCTGTTTTTGTTAAGACTGAACAACCAATGACAGTTGCGTAATAATTAGTCAGAGAACATATTGACCAGTCAATATATTGCCCAGGTCAATATTGACATTGGTTTATGTTTAATGTTATTGCTGCGTCATTATACTGTGTATAGCATTTGTCTGTATTTGCTTGCTTGCCGGGGATACTGGTTTACAGTGCGAGATTTTTTTTGTATAAAATGTGTGCTTTGACGATGCAGAATAATCACAGAAATATGCAGAATTTGTCAAAATATGCAGGATTATGTACTATAGCAGCATTCAGTCATTACATATGCTGCCTATGTGGCATGTACGTGTATTGTGTAAGCTTGGGTGTGGCAGAAATTAGGAAACAAAATGTGAAAAAATGACTAAGCGGACTTTGGCATTGCAGAAAATGCACAGAACTGTTGTAGATTGTGAACATGTATGCAGTTTCACATTCATCTGCATGATGGAGATTGTACTGACCATTGTATCTGGGGAAAATGCGAGATATGCGGATTTGTGTCAAGTAGTTGATATATATTGCAATCGCATTATCGATTGGAACCAGTATCCCTTGCTTACTTATTGTTTTAGAGAAGCTGCTGCATCATACCCAGGCTTCTTGCGTGCTTATTTTTGGCACAGGCATTGATGATTTATTTATTATTAACTATTATTATTATTATTATTCCTTATTGAGTGTGGGTTGGTGCAGCGATCCACTTGTAAGAAGTCAGATTAATTTAAAGCAAATGTCAGTATGTAAACTCTTATGTTCTATGATGATTAGGGCCCACAGTTTTCCACGGGCCGCAGAATTTTGAGCTGAGCCGCAAAATTTGCCTTTTTTCACGGAATTTTGATATTGCAGCGGAATTTTGCGGAAGTTAAAAGATGACCAATAATTAGTACTAACTATATCATGGAGAAAAATCAAATGAAACTGCCTAAAACTGCATCCCTGCTAATAATTACCATCGTTTATGTCACAATTGTAAATTAACACAATGCGACCAATTGACATATTGCACTTGTCAAAGGAAAAAAAGATTGATGATTTTCTTTTTATGTTGCTACATATCTGAGCGCCATGCCAGGATCCAAAAACTGAAGTTTTTGAAACAGAATAAAGCTTAGTTTACGCACAAACAGAAGGCCACAGTTAGCCACAGAATTTGGACAACTTTGCCATGGTGAACCGCGGATTTTTGCAAACTGACCCATGGAATTCCATGGAATTTGGCAAAATTTTTCTGCGGAAAACTGTGGGCCTTAATGACGATGAATGTGTATTAATTAATGCTGCTGATGATAAAACTGGCTCATTAGCACGCGTTTAATATGTGGACCGAGTGTTAAGATAAAGTGTTAGTTATTTATTATTTTAATTCATCAGTTGATCTAGTTACGTAGCGACACAGTTGTAACGAAGATATTTGAATTGATTGGCAATTGTTTTAAGTTTCTCGCGTGTGGCACACTTTGATATTGTAGTCGGCACAGTGCTGTTTCTTGGCTGACACAGTGCTGCTTTTGTTAATTTGGGTGATGCATATGTAGGCTATTGTATGTGTCGAACTGCATGTTATTTGTAGACGAGACAAATGCCATTAATTGCATGCCTGCTGATTGTGATGACATTTATGTCTGTCTGTTTGTCTGTCTGTCTGTGTCTGTCTGTCTAGGCATCTAGGAGGCTGCTAGGCACTTGTATGTATGATACGATATCTATGTATGCACATCTAACTTAACGGTTGTTAAGCTAGGATGAGGGAGGCGTGATTATGGATCACGTCATGCAAACAATACAATTGCTCGTATATTGTCATATGTTGTGTCAGTTGTTATTTGACCTTTATCCGTAACCCCAAACGAACTGTAGTGATTATAGGTGTGCGGATTCTGGAATTCTGCGTCCACATCGCAGGGTAGCATCCGCGTCTGCAAAACTTAAGCCGTCAGGCATTCGCGACCGTGTCCGCACTGCCAGCAACAGTGATAATGTGGCGTGTGCAAACAGCTGCAAATGCAACTGGAATTTTGTAGTATTATTGTTGTAGAAAGTGGAAACGTGGTAAAAAAAATTTGCTTTTCCCAAAGAGTGTCCGCATCCGCAAAGACGTCAAAAAATTCGACCGCGTCTGAAAAATCTGCACATCTCTGGTACTGACTGCTGGTCAGCATTATTTCAGATTGACAAGTAATTAGGTTTTTTTTTTTTCTTATTTAGTTATGTTTTATAATTTATTTGCAATTAGTTTTGATTTTAGGTCTAGGGCAGACAATTCACATGCAAATTGGATGAAAACAGTCACTGCATTACTTAGTACCAGTACTGCTGTAATGTCGACAGATTGACCTTATAGGAAATTTAGGCCTAACTTTTTCCGTTTTCAATTTTGTCCGTCCGTCCGTCTGTCTGTCAAACGGGTGGGTCAGTCAAATGCGGTGCAAGCTAGAATCACCAAATCTTCACCGTCGGCTGCCTGGAAGACTCTAGTTTCAGGAACCTAAAGATTTTCCATAAATTCGAAGGGGGTCACCTCGAACGAGGGCGCTGAATGAGAGGGGGTGTGGGCAAAATCTGCAATTTTTGGCCAATAAGTCGCTGTATCACAGTAACGGTGCGAGATAGGGCCTAGGTTACTATTAATCACTAATAGGAAGTCGTACACTGGCTCTCGATTGGCGCCGAATTCAGTGACCTTGAATGACCTTGAACGCCAAAATAGGGCGTTTTATGGATTTTTCGGCGATTTCGGACTGTGACACAAGTCAATATCATTCACAAGGTGGAGCCACGGAACTAGCGTTGTGTGCACTTCGGCATGACTGTAATAAAGGTGTTACGTCACTTCCGGTCGATGCAGTCCACTGTCCGCCAGACTTCCCAGACTCGGTCCATTCACGATTTCTCAACGCTGACTACAGCCGAACAGCTAGGCTATGGGCGGAAATGCTGGGCCTATGGCCGGGGAAAGCAGGCCAGCTAGATTCATATTTAAGCTCCCACGTCATCTGGGTCTTCCTCTTTCTCTTTCTGGATCACTGGCTTTCTGTCTGTGCTGGCTGGGACTGCTGGAACGGCTGGGAGAACACGTGCTTGGAGTGTGTCCGTTGTTCATGCCGCCGTTATCATCTTCGTCATTTGTGGGTTGAGGAAAATGCATCATTTCGTATACGAGGGCGATCCCAAAAGTTTCCGGCATCGACATATCAGACAACTATTTTTCACAAGTGAAACTTACATTCTTTACTGACTCATACATAAACTTGAGAGGGCCAAGTAGGCCTATTTGCCAAATATTGGCCGATTTTCAAAAATTTGTTCACGCACCAGGAAATCTTAAAGTTGCCCTTAAAATGTCACAAAATCTCAAATTGTCGCTACTTTACCTTGTGAATTGTGAAATCTTTCGAAAATTGTAGTCATCCAGAGCACGACAACGGCAGAACAAGAACTAGTACAATGAAAACAGCCGGAATGTCGTAGACGAATTCTTACTAACGACAAGGTCACAAGAAGACACGCTATACGGATTTATAATTATTCAAGACGCTATTACACTGTCCGGAAAAAAGTAAACCCCTGTAGACACTGTACAATAAAAATTTTAAATCTGAACGAATCTGGATAAAATTTCGTACATTAATCCGCAATTAATTGCTACAGTAAAGCGATCATTAAACTTCGTATTATTTCTTAGTGGAGTTATTAATTATTGTTGAATATCGATAGCAATCTTCGTTACCAATTTATAGTACGGCGTTACTGCAGTCGCTCGAGCAGAAGTGACGCTTTTTTACGTAATCGACGTAAACAGTAACGTAAATAATAAAAATGGTATTTTCTGCAGACGATCGTGTTTTAATTATATTGCCATGGGCGTTGGAACAAGGGGAGCAGAGGGAGCAGCTGCTCCCCCAACTTTTGGCACGGGAGAGCAGACCATAGCTCTTGCTCCCCCAAAAGTTTGAGCCTTTTGCAC
>Ga0209367_1001634_pt1 | contig 28095 bp, 24 predicted proteins | sample WorMetLIZISLAND2_FD_187412 | JGI IMG/M metagenome (GOLD analysis project Ga0209367, IMG submission 187412) | Marine gutless worms symbiont microbial communities from Max Planck institute for Marine Microbiology, Germany - Olavius geniculatus... ...
GCGCTTCAATGCTGTTTTGTTGCACGACACTTTGCCGGCTGCTGACTGCACAGACTGACGATCGTTCCCACCTTTGTATTTCGTAGTTAATTTTTAGGCTGCCTCGGGAACGGAGTACCGAGAGTAAAAAAAAAAATAATAATAATAATAATAATAATAATGAAGTAGTTGCATTAATCTGTGGCATCGTGGTTTAAAAAGTAGGCAGGGCAGGAAGTTGCAATTGTTCGACAGACACTGCAAATTTCAGACATAGGAGATTATGAGTGCTCAAAATTTTAATGTTGCCTCTAAAATTTTTTTCAGATGAGGGTTTTCATGCCAAAATTTAGCATTTTTGGACAAAAGTTTTTCAACAAGAAGAAAGTTCTTAAACAGTTTTTCGTCTGCCAGAACTCTGGGGTGGGCAATTGCCTTCTTTTTCGGCTTTCCCCTTTCTGTCATGACATCACTGTAAACAGTTATTTTGTAATCAATTGATTATTACTCATCACTGGTGTTTGGCGAGCCCAGTTGCGTGGAGTACTTTGAGAGTGTATCAGAGCTGCGTCGCCGTGGTTACGAGGAAGCCGTGGCCCGTGCAGAGGAACAGCTGGAGAGTGTATTGTTCTTATCTGAAGGGTCTATCAACATGCTTGACGTGGCTGATGTTTACAAGCACGAAGATGAGGTCTATTTTGCCAAAGTTTTTATCTTTCTCTATTTCTTATTTTCTCTATTTTGCACCATGTCCTACAAAAACAATCCCTTCCATTATTTATCATACCTTTGCCACAAGTACTGTTTTACAAGGTAATGTAGCTATACTTAGTTTAGGTGTAATGGGAAGTTTAATGATAGTTTTGTGGCAAATCTTATTTTGCTGCTAACCTTTCCACGAATGAACATTTTTCAGGCCGAAATTTTGGACTTTGCTGCCCTAAATTTTTGATGCAATTTTTTACTAGAAGTTTTTTTGACAAGCCAAGAAGTTAGGGGCAATTGCTCTCTTTTACTCCTCTGCCACAACCCTACTCTACTGGCTGTTGGTATGATGTCAGTGTCTGTATGTTCCTTTAGGTGTTGTTCAAGTGCTAGGGCATGGGCAGAAATGTATCTCATTCAGCCTAAGTTCCTTGACTCCCATAAGCTTGCATTCAGCTGTCACCCAGTGACTCAAAATGTGATTCCTGGCCTACTGAAAAAGGTGTCCCAGATGGCTTCTTTCTGATCTCGGATATGCGTAAAGTCAACCTTTCACTGACACATTACCCCTGACCCTGTTGTGGGCGCTTAAATTACTCCTCCAGACGAATAGGGTGTTTACATGATCCAGCAAACGTCCAGCAAACATCTAGCTGGCTCGTCCATTATAACATATAGCAGCAAACTTCCAGCAAACGTTTAGCATTAGCACATATATTTTGAATACATTTGCTGGAAGTTTGCTAGACGTTTGCTAGATCGTGTAAACACCCCATAACTGTCGAATGGCAAGGGCTATTCCTCACAGTGTCTTGATGTTGAGACCTTGATCTTGGGGCAGCATTTCAACATTCTTTTCGTTGCTTCTGGTTGTGTCTTGGACCTCATGGTCGGTCTTGAATGCCAAAAAGAAATTGAATTTTTTTAAGCAACACCATGAGGCCAAATTTACTCTTAGTCCGGCCCTTGGTGAGATGATGTACCACTGTGCTTCTTCAGGTGCTGTTGAAGTGGAATGTGGCCTGGGCGGAACTATACAACTATCTGATCCAGCCATTTCTGGACTCCCGTGAACTTGCTTTCAACAAGCTACGTGAGGCAAAGATAGGCCTCGACAGCACGTCTCTTGGCAGCCGACGCAAGGCGGAGTACCAGGTTATGTTCAGTGAGTGGCGCAGCGAGTATAACCACACACTGGACAGCATTCAGCAGCTTTACCTGCAATACTATGAGCGGACTGTCACTATTCTGTCAGGTATTCACTGTGTGAACAATTCCGTGCACATTGAGAAAACTTTCTGTCTGTTTTCTATGATATTTTAAAAAAATTGAAAGCAAATTTCTGCGCAATGATTTTTTGTCAGACTTTTTTTACTTTTTTTACTTTTTTAAATGTTCTTGTAAAGTTTGTTTGCTGCATTTTATTTTCTAATGAAATAAATATTTTAGTAGTGTTTTGAAGAACATTGTAGTTCGTAGTTACGGTTAGAGCTGTTGAAGCGGTAATTTTTTGTAACGTGTTAACACATTGCATTAATTTTTTTGACGCATGCTTTAATGTGTTAATAATGCATCATTAATATTGCTGGGGTGCCAAAATTGTAGGACCTGAAAATGACGGAACACAAAAAACAGTGACTGGAAATTGCTGTACTTGGAAAACGATGGACGAAATTGCAGGCCTGGAATGTGCAATAGCTAGAAAATGAAGAACTAAATCACACCATCATATGAATATTATTATTATTTACAGTAGGGATGGATTGGCAACAATGGTTTAATGACTTGAATTCATTTGATAATCAAATAACCACAGTTTAACGGAATATTGGAACTCCTGCTTCACAGAATTCAGTAAATTTACATATCTGTGTTAATTTTGTAGATATGCATTAATTTATTAACACATTAAGTGAAAGTGTTAATTTGACAGCTCTAGTTACGACTTAGACAACTGTGGATACAATGTTTTGCTATATACAGTACACTAATATTTTTTTATTACAGCCATCAACAGACCATTATGGTCACATACATATTCAAGTACAAGTATACTGAATAAATAACTGCAGTGCAGGACAGTACTGTGACTAGTTTCTAGCAAATGGTGAAATTAAAAAAAGAGGATTGGGGGAAAGTAATGAATTTGCAATTTACAAAATTTAGCACGAAAGGATCTGTAAAAGTATGCCAATGCCATTTTTATATTAAAATATCAAAAATATTCTGGTGAGGGCCCAAACCCTTTTACTTTATAGTCTACATCACTGTATTTTACTATGTAAGAAACTTTTTGTAGACTTAAGCATGTAAAGAAATTAGTCTGAAAAAAATAATTCATTTTGTCTTGAAAGAAAAAGTTTCAGAGGGAATGAATTCTGCAAATTAGTAAAAACTGTGTGACGGACACCGCTTATATTCAGCATATTTATGGACAAATGATGGTACGAAGTTGTTTTGATGTCACACTGTATGTGAACTGTCTTTGAGCTACCCTCTGTGTTGTGTTGCAGAGTCAAAAGAACGAATGTTGCAACATAAAGAATGCTTCGGTGCAAAGTCATTTGAAAGTGTTGCCTTTGAACGATTTGTACGGTATGTTGACAGCATTTGTCATTTGATGAGAGCGTTAATCAGATGAATGAGCTGATTGGATGCTAAAATGATGGTAGAAGGTTTTTTGCGACTATTATATCACGTATAGCGATGAATAATATACCAACATTCAAATTTTGAATTAAAATAGTCTCAGCTACAGGTGCTGAAAATTTCGCATAAATTCATTGTCATTTGACACAGCTGTGAAAGTAAGGAAAAGGCTACTTTTTATGTCAACAGTGTGTATATTTAGCAGATATGGCATATGAGAGTAGAAAGTTATTTTGTGTCGCCATGCATGTGTGCTGACGCGATCAGTGAGACATTGTCAGCTGTATTGGGTTAGTACTAATGTGTACTCTGTACTGTACTGTGTATGATACTGTGCAGTGTATAGTGTTCAGTGTACTGTACTCGGTACTCAGTGAGCAGCTGTCAGCTGACATTCTGCAGTACTGTACTCACTGTACAGTACAGTACTTTAGGCTGCGTTCATATAAACATGAGTATGAGTTCGGCACTGTACGAGTTCCCGTATATGAGTTTTGGCAAACAAGATATTGCGTGTATTTCAATGGCGGACGTTCACGTACATACGAGTATGGGTTACCTGTAAATTTCACTCGTACAAGTAGTTTCTGTGCAGGTCGTGTTTTTATCCAACCCGTGCAAAGTAAACTGCCCGTAAATAGCACTAATATAATTTATCACAGCTGCGGCGCATATTTGACGTCAGAACTGACGTCATTGTAAAATTGTGTATTGTTAGAGGTGCACGGTTAGTGAAATTATTAGCAATGTGATGGGATATTGTTGTTTAAATGGCGAAGCATTTCCTCGATTCAATTTCATTCAATATGGCTGACACGCGTTGAGTTATGTGCTTGTACAAGGGACCGTGAACGTTCCACTTGTACGAGTGAAGCCTCTACGGACCATAAACGGAAACCTGGACTCGTACTCATACACGTACTCATGTCTGTGTGAACGCAGCCTTACTGTTGTACAGTGTATTGTAATGTACAGTTCAGTGTATTGTGTACTACAGAATACTGTACACTGTACAGTATATTCTGTATAACATATACTCTGTATTGTTTACTGTGGGTTGACATGATCAGTGAGTGGTTATCAGCTGACAGATGGCAGTACTGTACTGTGTACTATGTACCGTGTGATGTGTACTAGTGTGCAGTGGTGTATACACCGTGGTTCATAAAAAAATGGGGGCACTGAAAATGACGGACATCAAAATGGAGGACATCAAAATGTCCAAGCATGAATTTGATGGACGTGAAATTGATGGACCAAGTGTCCAGGCATGAAATTGACGGACATAAAGTTAACGGACATGAAAGTGCAAGACATGTTTCAAGTGGCTGAATATATAGGCCTATATTTAGTAGACTTCGGTTTACCATTGCTCACAAGTAGCTAATTTTAGATTGATGTTTTCATAACATTTTATGCATTTCAGCATATTATACATATGCATATTATATAACTTACTTTGCTGTTGTGACTTGTGTTCTGCCATAGTTTTAAAAGAATTGCACACTGCATTGTAATGTAATTTATTTTCAAACGATATAATTAGTGAGATCAGTCCCGGATCCAGGATTGAGAAATTTGTAATCCTGGGATCCCGGGATCTCATTTCGGGATTATGCTTACAGATTGGTCGTTATTTTGGTATCCCAATTGACATATTTTATGCATAGGGCCCCTACGAAAAGTATATCCGAACTGTATATCTGAAATCAAATTTTTTGTCAAGGTCTTTTTATTTCATTGTTATTTTAAAATATGAACTGCATCTGCCATCAAAAATTATTATACTTGAAATTTCAACAGCAAAGTTACTGTTTACTTTGCAATTGCTTTAGTTGTGTACTAGTGTGTATTTCTTTCTGCACATGTACTAGTGTGCACTGTGCACTATACAGTGTACATGTGTTGTGCAACGTGTACAGTGTATTGAAGTGTACTGTGTACTGTACAGTGTAGTATGCAATCTTTACTGTTTACTGTGCTATGGGTATTCTGTTGGCAGGGTCAGTGACTTCTACTGTACTGTACACTACACTGTACTGTATTGTGCACTACATTATGTACAGCATACTCTGAACTGTGTGTACTGTGTGTTGTCAGGATCAGTGAATGGCTGTCAGCTGACAGGTTGCAGTTGTTGCAGAACAGAAAGAAACATTTTGAGAATCAGCGAGACAAAATCAAACAACAGGTCAATGCCACTGCATCACTACTACACACTAGTACACAACTGCTTCTACTACTGTTACTACTACACCACTGCTACAGGCTGACCCTATGAAAGCCACCCATCGTAATACTGCCTGATAGTTGGCTTGGACACGAGCATGTCTGCAGTTGCTGGAGGATAACAGGGAAGATTATTAGAACTGCCATTACTGTTACATATATGCACACTCGTCATAATGCCAAGTTGTAACAATTTAAGGTTTAGGTCGTTTCTGTGTTTGTCTTTTTTTGTAAAGGTTAAATTTTCTGTTCTGTACTGTGTTGGGCAGGATGTTAAACCATACTCATTCGCTCACTCACTCGCTCTGCAGTGACTTATCCACTGGCAGCATTAGAACATGTGGCTTATGTGTTACTGTTAATAAATGTACATGTACAAAACGTCGGTTTATACACTTGCTAACAATGACACGCAATGACTGAGACTTCAAAAACAGCAAAAGTCATAAAAGACGATATCACTCACCATCACATCGTCTAACTGGGGTTCATCTTGCGGACGTATTTACTTGTTTCAAGATTTTGTTGATTGGTTCAGGGGTCTCGGATCTGTGAGGGGTTGAACTTTGCCATTCTCCATTGAGTAATTAGCCGGTCATCATCAACACAGGGCTGCACTACCATGCCTGTGAAATACAGCTCTAATCCCAATCTATCAGCTGATCTTAGCTATGGCAGGCATAAATCCAGTATGCTGTGTGTGTTATTAGATAGTTGGGTTGGACACCAGCACGTCCACAGTGGCTGATCAGCTGGCGGCCTTAGAACACTTGGCTTATGAGTGGCAGCTGAAAATCTTTGATGTTCAGATCGACATACTTACTGAAGATGAGCGACGCGTCCATTCTGCAATCGACTTTATGCATCAACAGATTGCCGGTATGTCAACTGTTTGCTCTGCTTTGCTTCTAGCCCCATCAGGGCCATCATGATCATGATTAAATGGTAAAATGGCGACCCATTTCAGAGCTCTGCCATATGTGATCACGCCCGTCGCAGATGAACGCACCTCACCTTAACCCGGGCAAGACATGATGGTACTTGATTGACCTCTCCTGGAGGGATGAAAGGCTGAGTTGACCTTGGTGCTGGTTATATACAGAGATGGCTTCACTGCCTGCAGACAGTCACTTGACCAACTATTGTAAGCACTTAATAGCTACTCGACTTTTTATCCGAACTCCAGGTTTTGACTAGCTAAGCTGTTATGGTCTTGCTGCAGAGTTGTGTTGCTGTCTATCTGTGTGTCTTTCTGTCTGTTTGTGTGTGTTCGTCTGTCCGTCAGTCTGTCTGTTCATCTGTTTGTAGCAGTGTCAGCTGAGGTGTGCTTCTACGATGCTGTGGAGACTGTTGAGGATCTTGCGCTGGTCTCTGCTGACACTGACGCTGACAGCGAAGGTGTCGCTGGACTGCGCCAGTCTGTTGATCCTCGACTCAGACGTCTGCATGCTCGACTTGTCAACATCTGCCAGCGCAAGGCCAGCATCAGGAACAAAAAGGTGCACATCATAGTGGCTATGCAGTCTGTCAGGGATTAACCCAGTTTGTTTTCACTGTCAACATTTAGCTATATTATGTAATGAGTTTTGATGGTGTTCTTCCATTTTGCCAAACTTTGTTTTGCCTGATGCCATTTTGCCTGCACTTATGTTTATGGTTATGGTTAGAGGTTCAAGGCTATTGTTAGGGATTAGGCAAAATGGGATTAGGGATAATAGGATTAATTAGCCGAAATGGGACTACTTTGGTGTAACAGTTGTGATGTATTACTTGCGATCACGAGGTGATTAGTTTGACTGCCAAGTGGTTAGTACTTAGATGGGTGACTGCCTGTTAGTTTTAACAGTCACATTGTTCTACAGTTCAAGTATACCTATCAGTATGGACCTTCTGCATCTTATGAATGAAATAAGTTTTGTGTGGTAACTAAATAACAACTAGTCTGTTAGTCTGATCTATAAAATGGAATTTTGTGATTTTTGTGATTATAAATTTTTTAATCCCAGATGCTGGATTGAGAAATTGTAGAGCTCTGTTTGTAATAAAACTGCATGCTGTTATTGACTTGCAGAAAGTGTTAGTCAGCGAGAAACATCTCAAGGTACAGAAGCAGACGGAGGATAAGGAGAGGACTCGCAAACATCACAATGTGCAGTTGGTTCGTTACACATGTCATGTTCAGTCATGCTACCTTGTCTGTAACACTGTCTGCAGTGGTAGGAGGAAAAGTGGGATAAGGAAAATATTTGCAAACATCACTTATAGTGTTTTAGTTGGATGGCTCTGTTGCTTAGTTGCTATTTTGATGTGCTTGCTCCAAGCCTGTGCGTTTCGTTCTCACCCACCACCCGGCAAGAAGATTGCAGTTTTTTATGATATTTTCACATTTCGGTCCTCAGCTAAAACAATGAACTTACTTTTTGTAGTGCCACAGAAGTTACAGACACTTTGATGACGACTGGTCAGAAAATGCATGCTAACATTGATGCCTGGTGAATAAGTGTTTGGCATTGATCGCTCATTAGACAGCTTTGTTTCTAATTATCTTCACCAAGTGAAAAGAGCATTTTCATCGCGTGTCTGTGTCTACATTTAACTCTGTTTGCTTCTGTGCACAGCTGGTCAGGCAGAGCAGTTTGGGGGACATTAAGTGCCAATAGTTAGTATTTAATCATTCACTAGCAGTGTCACAAGAATGCATTGAAGCTGCTGTTTTGTAAAAGTTAACTTGGCGGAGATTTGCACTTTCATGCACACATGCTAGTTAATAATTAAATGTTAGCTACTAGCAGTCTAGCATTTAACACCAAAAGTGCACGGTATGCAGTGCTATTACTTCCACTGTGTATAGAAGCGTGATGAACAGAAAACGAAGCAGTTACAGAAGCACGATTTCATTAGTTCTGAACGGAAGAAAACCATCGAGCGACTTCGTCAGTACAAACTGGTAACTTGCTGCATGTACATATTAGTACCAGTCTCTACATCCACATTGCCTGCAATTTTTAGGTTGGACCAATTCAGAAATTTTAAGAAAAATGTTAAGTGTTTCTTGGCCTTCATACCGCCACGAGACGATAGTCTGGGCGCATACCAATAACATATCCCTAGATACCTGGGGTCGTATGCATAACGATGTCGTAGCACTAGTCAGACGCCTACGTCAAAACTAATGCTACTCGCTCCAGCGACCTGTCTTAAATATTTAGTCAGTCATTGTCAATGTAAACTAACATCGCTAAGGAGAAGCTGCAACCATGTCATGCGTCGTAAAGGATTTCTGGCGAGTCAGTTACGCTAATAAAACTAATTGCAGCATTAAAAATTGATGAATAAAACTTCATCTATTCACATTGCACATTCTTACTTAGCCCATGGAGCTGTAACTAGGCTCGAGCACGCCCGAGGCTGCAGCAGACGACAAGTCAGGCCATATCTATTTTTAGCTGTAGGCCGGCCGAGGCAGAGTGCGTTTAGCTAGGAAATTCCAGAGTAAAACTACCCGACGTCAACTATGTTGGTAGTAGCTAGTCGCTTACCACGACAGCGTTTTGCATGTCGTCGGACGTAACTTGCTAGTTTGGAAGTAGTTAGTATGCCTTACGTCCAAACTAAGCTACGACGTTGTTATGCATACTGCCCCTGTAGCTGGATTCTAGGTGAGGAAGGGGAACAGATGGGATGGGGGTGGGGATGAAATAGGGAAGGAGGATAGGGGTAGTAGTAATGGAGAGGGGCAGAGGAGAAAGTAGAAGGGAAGGGGAGGGAACTGTATAAACCCTCTAGTGTGTGTTGTTCGTCATGCCTGTACAATCATTGGTGGCTTGGATGGGCAAACCAATGCCAAGGTTAACTCAGCCTTTTATCCCTCTGGGGTAGGTAAATCATGTATTGGCCTGTCTGGCTGGAGTTGTGGCGGGGTTGTGGCGGGGTGCTGCGTTGGTTGGCAGGCAACATTGTGTGATCCCAAATGGCAGGTGATGCACCATAGCTCTGAGATGGGCTTCCCATGAAGAGCTATGTCATTTAATCATATTAGCTGGCTTGTCGCTGTGTCTGGTAGAAGCATGCTATGCCAAAGACTCTGCGACCTGCTGCGTCGTTTTCAAGAACACGACAACAACTACTACAACAAGAACAACAACAAATTGTGCCTTCATCATCATCAGCAGCAGCAGTTGGAGCAGTTGGGTCGTTGAGTTCATTTACTGATCCATCAAACTCAAATTCCGGTGTGCAGGAAGACTCATATGCTTTTGTACCACCATCTTTACCACCACCACCACCACCCCTACCATTGGCTGGCCCTGGCAAACTACCAGGTGTGAATGGTTCCCAGGGTCTTCCTACCAGAACAGATCAGTCTGGCACCAAGCCTTCTCTCATGCCGCCTGGTCCGGCACCTGTACTCAAACCAGTTTCTCCTGAATCGAATGCATTATCATCACTGTCACAGAGTAAGCCCGGTATTAATGCTGCTGGTGCTATCGAGTTAACAGCTATTGAAGCAGCACGATCACGGCTTAAGACACCTAGGACCGACAACTCACATGCCTGTAAGCTCGTTTTCATCCTGGATTGTCACATTTGCAGTTGACACAGATATGCATTTATTGATATTTCATCTCGAATTAGCTGGATTAAGTTAAACCTTTACAAACATCATAGGATAATGACATTTTTCACAGTTAGAACAACGAGCTGATTCATGGAACACAATCTGTCTTAAGATGAAATTTTACTATCATATTTGGTGTCTTAAGACAGTTGGTAAGTTGTAAATAAATAAAAAAAATTTTTTGGCTAGCCATCGAACATTTCAGTTAGCGATCTGATAGTTCAGAAAGAAATTTGGCTTAGTAATGGTAAAGTGTCAAACTGAATATGGGAAGTTGTTGGTTTGTCTCCCGGTTGGATAATTTGATAAACAGATAAACCATCTCGGAGATAACCATGCCAAGGTCAACTCAGCATTCCATTTGTCCGGGGTTGATAAATCAAGTACCAGCCTGTCTGGCTGAGGTTAAGGTGGGGCACGTTCATCTCTGTCAGGTGGCAGGTGGTAACGCTGTGTGATCCCATATGGCAGATGACATAATGCTGACATCATAATGTGTCACGGGTACAAGCTTGATAGTCTCAACTGGTGCGGTGAGTTGCTACCCTGCTTTGATGGTGAACTTAATCTGGTTCGTTAATGAAAAATGTTTATCATTTCAGCACTAAGCAACATGGGGATATGAAATCTTCAAAAACGCAACCAATTGTGCAATTGTGCTAGTGCACTGTCTTGCTCGAACATGTGAAATTCCAGATATCCCCACAGACACATAAATGTCATCGCTTTGCACATTTTGGTGGCTGTAGCTGTAAAACTTCAAAAATTTGTCATCAGAGAGCCAAATTTTTCACCGTCATAGCGGAGTAGCAACTGACAGCACCAGTTAAGACTATCAAGCTTGTACCCGTGACACATTATGATGTCAACGTTATGTCACAACTAGCAAAGAATATTCAATCAACTGCCATATTTTGTTGCAATGTTTTGAATTAGTATTTCTTCAGCTACAACTGGTAAAAATTTTGTGTAAATTGATCATCATTTGAGTGAATTATGAAAAAAAAACACAAAAGGGGTCCCTTTTATGAAACACCGTGTACATTTTTGTTACGGATGACACTTTGTTGACTGTTTTCAGCGTGCCAGCAACCGTCAATAACGACCTCCGAGCTGCTGAGGCAGCGCAGCAAGCTCCGCCCACTGCCATGCCCCCAGCATGCAGTGCATGATGGTCATGATGACGACGATGACGTCACAACGAGATCACTGTCAGCTTATGGTCATCAGTCGACGGCGGACGAGCACGTGCGACTGTTGAGAGATGCTCTGGAGCGTATCAAAAAATCAGCAGCAACAACCGACTCCGATTCTGACAATAATGATGATGACGATTATGATGAAGATGATAATGATTTTATGGACTGACATTTTAAATGGTTAACTGGTATAGTGGTTCACGGGAAACCCATCTCAGAGCTGCAGAGCATCACCTGCCATATGAGTGAGTAAGTGAGTGTGTAGGGTTTAAATTCCCACATGACACAACTATAGGTCATTTCGGGGATAACCTTTCCACTCCAGGCAAAATGCACATACAATAATAATGGAACAGTAAGTTTAATCTTACAGCAAAAAATGTACAAAACATATGTTTATGCACTTGTTAACGGCAACATTTAAGGACTTGCACATCGAAAACAGCAGAAATTACAAAAGGTGATATACCCCCCCATCACACTGACTGTGTGTCTTATTGTATGTGCATTTTCCTTGGAGTGGAAAGGTCATCCCCGAAATGACCTATACTTGTGTCAGGTGGGACTCGCCACCAGAATGTTTCCCCGGGCCCCAGTGTGGCTCTTGACGGGCCTGCTTTGGCGCAGCTGGTCGGTCAAGTCAGTTGTCGCGCGGCACAGCCGTGAGTGCAGAGGCATACGTATGATGGGGATTTATGTTACTTCCTGGGTTGTGAAGAAAATATTCATTTATTTATATATTTATTTATTATAGCCCAAGTAATCAATTCACGAGGGCTAAAATATTAAACTACAGAAATCATGTCCGGAATGGTTACGATGTGGGCTCGGAAATTGCGAACGTGTCAGCTAGGCATGTCGCGTTGAAGCGTTGGACGGTGACCAACAAGCGCTAGAAAAAGGACGTTTCACAAGGGTCCGTCGTCACCTCGGTCAAACGCCTTTTGATTTGTGCCAAGAACTCCTCATCACTCATCACATGCATACAGCAGATTACGGCCAAAATTATGTGTTCCAGCGTAAACTGTTACACCAAAAATTTTTGCCCCGGCATAACCGTACGCCAAAATTTGACATCCACAACGTACGTTCGCCAGACTCTGAAACACTAGCGGGAGCCCTGACTAGCACCAATGACGTTCTAAAAAGTAGAAGGTCATTTGCTTAATGAATATAAGCTAACATGTTGTGAGGACTTTGTAGATACTGATATCAAATACACATATTATCAAGACACATAGACAGTAGTTTGTGTCATAACATTATCAACTACTGTATCAGTGAATCTGGAGTTAATTTTTCTGATCATGTACCAATTGGTTGTCTTGTTGCTGTACAAGGGTCGGTTTGTACTATCACCACATATAAGTCTGACTCTAAGAGACTAGACAGAAACACTAAGTGTAATGTGTTACGCTGGGATAAAGGTTATCTTGCTGCGTATTACAGTCTCACTGGACAGCTATTGCAAAACCTTTCTGTGCCATATAACTTATTGCAATGCAAATGTGAAGGTGATGCATGTACTCATAAAGCAGATATTAATCACTTCTATAATGATTTATTACTTGTTTTAAATTCGGCTGCCACAGAAACTGTTCCCATGATTCGTTGTAGGCCTAACAGTAGTAAACCATATTGGACGGCTGAACTGCAGCAACTGAAAGACGACTTCAATTCAAGCATGTAAGGCATGGTCTGCTGCTGGGAAACCTAGACAAGGATGGCTGAATAAAATTAGATTGCATGCTAAATACAAATGTAAAGCAGCTATAAGAAATGCCGCACTGAGGTTTGAGTGGGACTTTGATGATGAATTATCATACTGTTACCCACAGAAGGATATGAATAAGTTTTGTGTGAAAGACTGGATTTTAGGCATATATGTTTCTTGAAGAAATTTCTGTTTTTACATAGGCTTTTACATAGACTTGATAATGCAGTTTTTAAACAGTGTTTTGTCTCGTACAGTCAGTCTGTAGAATTTGTATCAACGTGTTATGACTTCTATATTATGATTGACATTTGTACTGAACAGGACTTCCATCACAAAATATTTTAACATTTTAGCTGTGCAGTAAAAGTAACTAGTTTTTAAGTAGGCCTAGTAGTTAGTTTGTTTTTACTGTCGTGTATCTGGACTCACTGATTTGTCTATTGTTACATTGTCTTGCATGGCTTTTTTTTGTTTTTACTGCCTGTCATGGCGAATAAACTTCATCATTAGTATGCACTTTTCGGTTTTCTCTCAGTTCATTGAACACTCCATATAACTTGTGACGATTAATTCGACATAACTCGATTATTGCTATTCTCGTAATATCATGAATTTGTATGTCGTTTTGCAGAAGCGTTGGTAACTTGACGTTCACGTCGTCACGATGAACATCGATGATGATGTTTAGTTTAAACAATTGAGGCACATTTTGTTTTTAGATAGACCGACAGGCGAACCAACATGATATCTATGGTCTGTTTTGTTTGTGTTTATCTTTTTTGATTCCGTAATCTGAAGTTTTTTTGTTTTATTTTACATTTCATTTTTGTTTGTTCGCTTTATTACGTACATTTCTTTGTTTTAAACAGCACAAACGATTTTGGATAATAGAATATTATGATTACTGCTGCAGTTTGTTTGGTTGCTGTTGTATGAAGGTCATGGGTTGTCAGCATTGCGTGATGTGAGCTGTGGAGTGACGTCATCTGTTATAAGAAACGTCGTCGAGTGCACCAACTGTATATAGTTTGTTTGAGCATATATTTGTTTGGAATGGATAACATATTTAGCTTTCGGTTTCGCTTTCCACCAGCTGACGACCACAGAAAAAGGTTTTCTTTTTCTTTGCCAATAACTCACAAATTCTCAAGAGTTGGGTAATGTCGTGCGTGGCAGATGTGCATGAAGTGTTTGTATTAAACGATAAAATCCATGTCAACTCCCCCACTCACTTCATCATCCACGTCTTGGTCTATCCCCTCCTGACTCACCATACTTCCATGATCATCTTACCGTCACCACTTTTGTCATCCATCATCCCATCATTCTTTCATTCCAATCTCAGAACTTTTCTTTTTCTCAAATCCTATCCTCCATAGACATCTGGCACCCCCTCGGACTGACTCCACGGCTATTCGGATTTGCTCACGGTTTTTATGTTTACTCTTTTCAGTTTTTTCTGAGTTTTAGTTTTCATTATTATTCTTTATTTCTTACCTTTTCAGTTTTTCTTATTTTAGTTGTCTTTACTTCAGTCATTTTTCGAATTTTGTCATTTTTACATTTAACACTATTTCTATTCTCAGTATCTCTCATTTCATTTTTTCACCACTCTTGTTATCTATCACCCCAATCATTCGTTCATTCCATTCTCAGTACTTTTCTTTTTCTCAAATCCTATCCTCCATAGACATCTGGCATCCCCTCGGACTGACTCCACAGCTATTCGGACCTGCTCACTGTTTTATGTTTACTCTTTTCAGTTTTTTCAGAGTTTTAGTTTTAATTATTATTCTTTAATTTTGTTTTTAATTTATATTAATGACATAGATGTGACAGTTGCATGTAAAGTTTTAAAATTTGCTGACAATACAAAAATATATAGGGTCGTTAACTCACAGGAGGATATTGAAAGTTTACGTAATGATTTGAAGAATTTGGTAAAATGGTCAGTAGACTGGCAGATGCTATTTAACACTGACAAATGTAAGATTATACACATTGGACATAGCAACTGTCATGCTGACTACTATATGAGTGGCAATAAATTGGAAACAGTAGATGAAGAAAAGGATTTGGGAGTAATTGTGAGTAAAGAGTTAAAGTGGGATAAACAGTGTAGTCAGGCAGTTAAAAAAGCTAATAGGATGCTTGGGGTAATAAAAAAAAATTTTACCGATAGGTCTAAGGAAACTATTATGCTTTTGTATAAAAGTCTTGTAAGACCACATTTAGAGTATTGTGTTCCAATTTGGAGCCCACATTATCAAAAGGATATTGAGTTAGTCGAGGGAGTTCAACGTCGTGCAACTAAACTGATTGACGACGTAAGAAATTTACATTACGAAGAACATGTTAAAAGATTAAATTTAATGACATTAGAACAAAGAAGGCTTAGGAGTGATTTAAAAGAAACATTTAAAATTATTAATGATTGTTATAATTTGAAATCAGCTTTATTTTTTACATATGATGAAGGTCAAAGAAGAGGTCATTCAAGGAAACTATATAAAAAACGCAGTAGATTGGATTTGAGAAAGTATGTATTTAGCGACAGAGTAATTGATCACTGGAATGCACTGTCTGATGTGTGTGTAACTAGTAATACAATAAATCAATTTAAAAATTGTTTGAAACAGGAATTGCAACCGGAAACACACAGTTAATCTTAGTTATTATGATAGTAAGCGTTATATGGCTTTTGCCTGTGCTTACTTAGGCCACCAGTAGTTCTGGTGGCTTCGGTGAATAACCCCTATTATCGCTCACTAACAAAAACCTGAAAAATTACTTCAAATACTTAACGCAGACAAACGGCCTAACACGAGCTTGGGTGTGGGTAAAATGCGTCTGGTGCCTCTAGTAACGTATGTAAATCAAACCCATAACATTAGTCCATACTCTATCCCTACCTCTAATCCTATTTTCATCATTTTCCCCTTATTCAAAACCTAGCCGACGGTGACTGCGGACAGTTCAATAGCAATAGCAATGAACAGATACTGAATATGATGGAATATATACTCAAAACCGAACAATACCTGCCCCAAACGTAACAGATATGGCTCCGGTGCGTCTGTTGTTTTTATGCAAAATAGCGTTACTAACACTAATGCTCACAAGCCCATACCTTAGCTCTGACGCTGATCTTGAACGTAACTCTATCCCTGATCCAGTGTTTAACGTTTATCCTGACCTTAATTGCACTAGACGAACTTAGACGCACCAGACGCATTTTACCCACACCCCGCGAGCCTAGAGACAAAGCACAAATAGCTGCAAAACGCATTTGTAACAATTTTCTCCCGGTTCGGTACAAACACTTCTTGAGCATAGATATATACATTTAAAAATTCTTGTCTTGAGCTGATCGTCTAAAAAATAAAAAACAACATTGTTGTTATATGAACATAGAATAACTTTACACAAATATTAATTAGAGATGCGCGAAGCGACTAATTTGCTAACCGGTTACGGTAAACTAGGGATTGCAATCCCGGGATCCCGAATCCCGGCATTGGCCGAGTCCCAATCCCGGGATTACAAAAATTTGTTAAAATTGTACTTTTTCGCATGTCAAATGATAGAAATAATAATTTTAGCGTCTGGTGAATAAAATATTTTATCAGCGCCACAGTACTACTCTGTAATTAGTGATTGCAATCCCGGGATTGATCAGGGATTAAGAAATTTGTAATCCAGGGGTCTCGTTTCAAGATTAGGCTTACAGAGTGGTCGATGTTATGGTATCCATAGTAGACTTATGTCATGCATGAGAATGTAGTAAGCCGACCGTAGGGAAGGTATTGCGTGTAGGGAGTGACTATGACTGTAAAAACACAAATTACAGTGCACGGAAGAAGTACGTAGAACTCTATAACGCACATCAAATATTTTATTCATTAAAGAGCTAAAGTTGTCATTTGTGTCATTTGACAGTCAAAAAATATATTATTTGACAAATTTTTGTAATACCGTAATCCCGGGATTGAGACGCAACGGCCGGAGTCCCAGGATTGCAAACACTAACTGTAATTTGTATTTTGACAGTCATTGTCACTCCGTACAGTTTGGACATACCGTCCGTAGAGGCCTACACAACATACTTGCATGAAATAAGTCAAATGAGGATACCAAAATAATGACCAATCTAAAAGCCTAATCCCGAAATGGCATCCCAGGATTAGAAATTTCTCAATCCCAAATCCCAGAATTGAGAATTCAATCCCAGTATTGCAATCACTATGGTTACCGTTACGGTTACTGTTACTGGTAATCTAAAATGGCTAACACTAAAACTAAATGCAAACTGAACAAAATGCATGTAATGAATACCAAGTTTCAAAATAGTACTGCTAAGGATTCCACATGCCAGAATTCAATATTGCCTAAAACTGTGTGGATCCCAAGATTTGGTGGGCGATTTTTTGACATTCACATTCCAATGCCATGAAGCTTATAACAAAGCCATCAAAACTGTTGGATTATAATTGCCTGGAGTGACTATTACTAGGGCCCAACCAAATTCACGGGAAAAAAATGCAAATTACACAGACATTTTTTGGAGAAAAACCAAATTACACAGAAATTACACGGACGGTAAAGAAGGCCTAAAGTTGTTGTAATTTTCCTACCAACGCGTGCCTATAATGAAATATTGATGTCTAAAATAATGATATATGCACATCATATTATTATAAAACCTTACTTACTGCCATTATTATTAACAAGTTTGAATTACGTTCAAATCATCAATCATCACTATCAGTCACGTGTAATGCAAGAAAAATTGTGAAGTAAAATAGAGAAATTGCCAAAAATAAAGGAAAATAACAAAAAACCTTTGGATTGCAAGCAATTTTACATAAATTTCCAATTACACGGAAACCTGCCAATTATACAGATCATGTCACGTCCATGTAATCGTGAATTTGGCTGGGTCTTAACTATTACATACAGAAACAAGAATGTTTTGCTTAAATTGTATAAACCATTAGTATGACCACATCTTGAATATTGCGTATCAGCATGGTCACCCACCATATTACTCCAAAGATATAAAGTATTAATCGAACGAATTCAACACCGAATCTTAAACATCTCACTTATGATAAAAGACTTGATCATTTGGGGCTATGAACACTATAAGAGCGTAGGAACAGTACCAATCTACTTCGTATGTTCAAGTTATACAAAAGACTATCACAGACGTCGTTCAGTCGTTTCTTCAATATCAGTACCATAACGAATACCAGTGGACATACAGCAAAACTAATCAAGTCACGTTGTCAGTTGGACATCTGGCGATTCTTTTTTTCAGATACAGTCATCGACAGATGGAACAGTTTAGACCAAGCAGCTACTGAGTCTAGTTTGATGAACTGAATTTATTCAAGAACTATTTGGAAAAGATTCGTCAATCGAAGATGGATTTCTTAACGGACCCAGTGGTCCGCTAAACCTGATGGCGTCATCAGCCTGAGATCCTCAGTGCAGGCGTGGCCGTACCTGGTATGTAACTTGGTATGTAATGCTGTTCTCATACAGAGGCATCATGGGTTGAAAAGTTTCGAGGCAGGAAGTTGCTATTTTCTGACAGCTACAAATTTCAGGCAGAGGACACATGGAATGTTAAAAATTTCAAATTTGCTCCCAAGTTCCCGAAAATTAGAGATTTTCAGCCCCGTATTTGGTATTTTACATTTTTTGAACAATGATTTTTCAACACGAAAAAATTTGGGATAAGCTGAAATTCAGGAAAGGAGAGGAGTTGACCTGTTGCTGTGTGTCATGGAGCAAAGTCTAAATTGCACTGGTAGTGCCGCATTTCAACTCGTATAGACCGACCCAAGTTTAGCAGTTGTCCACTCTAGCTCTGTTTAATAAGAACAGCCTGCTTGTCAACTCTAGCTTCAGTAGTGCAATTTCAATGTTCTATACTGCATATGGTCCCCACCGTGGTCAGCCACCTTGTCGTGGTGGCGGGGCTTTGCACCGATGACCTGAAAGATTTCTAAAATCTGGAGGGCAGGAGCTAACTAAGAGCTGACCGAATCCGTGAGAGCAGATTGCTACACGTTACCAGTGCTTTTCTGCTGGTTTGGCTTCACAGCCGACTACAGCTTTACAGCCGTCTATTTATGACTTCATAGCCATCTACGGCTTTATAGCCGCTACCTGTAACCTTGTGGTTACATTCAGGGATGCGCATTGGGCCGAAATGATACAGCCTCAGCGCTGGGCAGGTGTAAGAGCCTGCCCATCCCGGAGGTAAGGTAAGGTAAGGTACTGCATATGGTGGCTCACTAAAGAACTGTCAATGGTGGGCACTGAAGGCCGCAACAAGTTCAAAATGCTCCATGTAGAAGAAAGCCTGCTGCCAAGGTATCAATGCAGAACTCTCTGATGCAACGATCTCCACGACCTCCGTTTAAGCTGTGATTTTTCAACAGACAGTTGCAAATTTAAAACAGAGAAAATATGGGTAGGCAGACATTTCGAATTTGCCTCCAAAATTTACCCAAATATGGGGATTTTCAGCCCAAAATTTTGTACTTTTAGATGAAAATTTTTAGATGAAATATCTTCAACAAATTTATTCAATGACAAATGCATCATGATATTGCAGCAAAACAAAACAACAACAATTCAGTGCACATTAATTGTCAGTTCTCAAGGTAAACTATGGTCCATATTCCATAAAACATATGCCCGCTTTAAAACAATTCTGCCAAAATGGGGACCAATTTAAGTAATTCTGCTACAGAGCATGCACAAGGAAGAGTTGCAAAAACAGCTGGAATACTGTGACCTGAAAATCTGTTACTTTATATGGACCATCACTGCATGGAATTCCACAGTATGAAATAACCCAGATTTTTTTTAAAAAACCTAACCAAATGGCTTTCATTGGTGTTTGATTTTTTGGTTGAACCCATTTACAAAAAGGTACAACTTTGCGGGTCTTGGTTTTACAGGAGCTTAAGGTTGACCGAATAAGCATTGCAAATTCCTAAATGTACATGTTTTAGAGAGCCAGGCATGGTAAAATATTTCATTTGTAGTGGAATCAGAAAAAAACCGGAACAAATCCGGGGTGTGTTTTAGGATGGATCTAGAAAATAAAACCCACTGGGTTTTTTGGGTACGTGCCCAGGTGTCTGAACAATTCAGATCTGAGAGACAAGTCGGAAGAGACCGGGCTGAGGGTCGATGGGTACGACGTGAAAAAAGTATTTGAACAGTTCTTCACCGGCGTCGACTGCCGGCTTGAGAAGACTGCCGGGCTCCGGGGACAGTTTCTCACGACTGATGACAATCCGACCCGACTGCATGGCAAACAGGGTCAGGTCACGACCCACACCAACCTACAGCCACATTCAACCACATCAACCAAAACATGTACAGAAAGACGGAAATAAACTCATTCATCTAAAAAGTGTACTAAGTGACATAAAGGATAAACTAAACTAATACACAATTTCAGTTGCATCTACACAAGTGTACTAAACAAACATACTGAACAGAAATATGTCGGCACATTTCCATTCATTCCAGTTACAATAGATAGGCTGCGCTAAGTAAAAGAGTGGTAGCCAAGTTCACTTCATTTAACGACTATACTACTGAGACTGATGCTAAAAATAAAAAATTAGGTGGCAGTGTTTTGGACATAAATGAAGAGCAAATGCTAGGAGCTGCTATTGTTGCTCCCCCCCAAATTTTAACTTGTTGATATTGAAGATATGAGTGCCTCCGTATCTCATCTTTAGCACATTTGCAGAACGCAGATCTGTCAAAACAATGCAACCTCCCCTCCTCAACCTTTTTAACCAACAGTGCTGCTGAAATGAGTACGATAATCATACATATTTGGATTTCTTTTGGATTTGGTTACTTAGTCAGCAGGGGCCCCAAACTGGGGTATCACATTGACAGACTGTAGTGTGTGAACAACTTGCCCAGGGTCGTTACCTAATAGTGGAATGGCCCAGAGTCAAACCCCCAACCTCAAGATCATTGTGTTCGACATGCTAACCACTAGACTATCAAGCCAAACCATATTACTACATATGTCCCACAATGTGGATCTGTTCAGTTTCCCATTTCACGTGATTCATGTTGAGTACACCAAGGTTAACAGGGAGCAGAATATTGCAGTGACAATCAAACAGAATGACGGAACATGTATAAACTGTTACTGAAAACATGAAGATATCTTACATTTTCTCCAGGATAGACATGCAGCCCATACTGTCGGAAAATGATCATGCCCCTTTCCACGTAGTCATTTTCATATTTCTTCCATCCGCGTCGTTTACCGATAGTGTTTCGTCCCGAGAATTTTCCCTTTGACTTTAACCTGACACACTGGTGTAGCACTTTACCAGCAGTACCTGCATCACAACAAATGGCTAGAGAGCTTGATGTTTTGTAATATAAATCCACAAATGATTTAAACACACCGACAAATGATGTAGAAAGTGCAAGGCTTCAAAATAAGAAATGCTTGCAAGCAAAACAAGCACGAAAATGTTTTCAACACATCTAGCTATACACAAAACACTTTAGCATACAAGGCCTAGTAGGAAAAGTTGACAGGTCTCAAGAGTCAAGAATCTGTGCAAATGCACCAACAACCCAGAACAATTAAGCCCTGGCTAAGGCGGCACACTCACCTTTGTCAAGGGGCAATAAGCTTACTTGCTGTGACATTTCTGGGAATGGCTGACGGGTCCCCATAGTAGCCTAAGCTTATGGGGCGGCACTGGCTGCCTTGCCTTGCAGTGGAACGATGGAATGAACAGTGGAAGCAGGTAACAACCAAGCAGTCACACTTAGCTATCGTAAGCTTCCAATGAATGCCAGCAAGGCGTGCTCTGATCTTTTTCTTTGTGGAAAAAATGAGTAAATTTCACTGAATAAGGCAAAGGAATAAGCCTCAAGATGCTAGAAAACTGGACCTATGGACCATTAGTCACAGTAAATAAGTCTTACTGTTGGAACGTTCTAAGGGACACCTTGTTCTTAATAGGTTCCCGTGGTACGAGGCATCACTCACCAGTCTTATCTGCTCAGCTCTCAGCATATGAAGCCTGATGCTCAATGATGGCCAATGTTGCTCTTGTTAAATATTAATCTGTTATTAAATTCAGATGTTAAACATTTGTCTTGTGTTTGTGGTTATAATTTGCAAATAAATGTGTTTTGCATATCGACCCTTTATGACTGTGAAAATGGAGATGATTTTTCGCACAGACCTCTGTCCTTGTTTTCATGTTCTCAGTCAAATTGGTATAATATTTTCACTAATGTTATTAGATGAGTGTTAGTAGGCCTATACTACCTGCAGCCCATAGAGCCCCATTACCCTGTATTTAAAGTAAAAATAAAATTAATATCAACTTAATTCAAGGCTCAATATAGCATTTCGTAGGCAATATGGCGGCCATTTTGAATTTTCGGTCATAAAAAATTTTCCCCAGGGAATTGATCGGTGGATTTTTGTGTGTCTCAGGGCATAGTTCTGCTTCAAAAGAGCCATAAACCAGCTTGTGACGAATTTTGTCCAGGTTCATCCACTCAGCAACCGGACTATAGGGTGGGAGTTGAGCAAATTTCTAAGACTTAGGAAGTTAGAACTATGACATTAGCTGTTACATCCGGTTTTAGCTCACTCAACGAGCAGCGATGACAATCTTTCAACAGTATGATAAAACGACAGCCATACCATATGGTAGCTTTAGCAAATAATTCGCAACTACATTTGTAAACAACGCAACAGCCATCGTGGGTAATTCGGTAATTCTAAACATCGAAATGTACCCAACACGAACATAGCAGATCAGCGGGCGCAGGTTAAAGTACACAAACTAGAAATGGGCAGCAAAGTTTTCACGTTTGAAAATTAAAATTTCATGTGCAGTTTGTCCTGATATATATTCAGTAGTTTTGGCGCAATTTACTGCTAAAATGCGTCGTTGCCTAAAATCGCGAAAAAATCATTAAACACCCGCTTTTGAATTCATTGACGTGAGTAGACCTAGGCCTACCCCGGAAAGCTTGTTAGTACCGGTAGTGCTTGTTACAATAAGCACTGCAGCAAGTCGGTGTCTCCGACCGTTTTTACTCTAAATTATTGGTAGTACAGCAGAAATCGCGCATTTTGAATGGGTACCCAAATTTGGGGTCCCCGGAGCTAGTTCTACGTGAACCTAGGGGGTTGAAACTTAGGGCCTAATTGAAGTGCTAAAATTTACGTTGGATGCAGAAAATTTAATATGCATGTTGTCTGAATTGGTTTATTTCTAGCCAGTTTGAGTCAATTCACTCTTGAAGTGTGCGCAACAGCCTAAAATCGCAAAAAGTCACTAAAACGATAACGAAAACCCTTTACTTTGGTCTCCTAGGTCGTTCAAGGTCGTTGATTTTTGTGTCAATCCAATTAAAGGGCTTATGGGAATTAATTAATTAATTAATTAAGCCAAATTAATTAATTTAATCAATTAATTAATTTGATGTAGTGATCATCGGCGTTAGCAGCAGCGTGTTGTCTTTAGTAATGAACCGTCATAAACGATTATATGCCCATTAAGTTACGCGACGAATAAATAAATCTATCGCCAAAGCCGGATGTGCCTGTTCAATGAATAATATTGCGAAATTTTTTGACAATAATGCACAAAAACTTACCACGAACTCAGCGTTAAGGGTCGTCCATAAATTACGTAACGCAATTAAGGAACAATTAACCCTCCTTCCCTTTTGTCATATTTCGTCACACTTCTCAGGACCCCCGTCAAATATGACGTCATAAACGTCTAGTGCACATAACTGTGTAAAATTAAAGCAGTGTCCGAAGTGTGTCTAAACCTGCTACATTCGGCGAGTTGGCGACGTTAGTTTAGCTGTACATTGTGTTTTTTAGATGTGAGGGTGTGACGTCATAGGCTTTCTACCTTTAACCCTCCTCCTTCTTTGCGTCCTTTGCCTATACTCTATAGGCTTTGGTAAACCCCACTCTTTCTCTGAGCGTGACGTCATTTATGGATGACTTCTTACAGCTGTACGTAGCCTAGTTTAGCTGCTGTTACCTGATTTGAGATGCGGCTTTTTGACTTCGGAAGGTCTACGTGTAGGCCTACAATGACAGAGAATGTCGTGCTGTACCAAGTAAACGTTTTGAACGTCGCTCTCGCAGCACGCCATAAAATGCCCCCACAATCAACATTTTGCATTAGTGCGTCGGCCCAACGATGTATAATATTATTATTGCGTCCACGGGTTGGTGGCGTGGCGTAGCGATAACGCGTTTCATTCGATGAACGAAGTTATTCTACGCCGGGCAGGGTTGACCTGGACCAGTACTTTGATAAGTGACTGCCTGCGGGCAGGTAAACCATCTCGGTGGGCCTATGTAACCAGCCGCCTAGGTCAACTCAGCCTTCCATCCCTCCGGGGTAAGGAAATCGAGTATTGGTCTGTCTGGTTAGAGTTAAGGCAGGGCTCGTTCACCTGTGTCAGGTGGCAGGTAACACTGTGTGATCCCATACGGCGGGTGACTTTCCGTAACTCTGAGATGGGTTTCCTATGAAGCATTTAACCATTTAACCAACTAACGACTGCTATCAACATATTGTCGTTAATTCGATCTTGCAATCTCGGTGACGCTGCGTTACTCCACCGATTCTGGTGAAAGGGAGTCGCGACCCTTCCATGAGGAGCCAGAGACACTTCTCTGTTTTAATTAGCACTTAGTTCTGCATTTGGACATCTTTCATGGTTTTTCTTTTACACACTTAGCACTGCCGGCATGTCCACAACCACTACTGGTCAGGAGTCTTCAACTTGTCGAAGTTCGACCATACTCCGAAGAAGAAGAAGCGTGGGCTAAGTGAGGCTGTGAATGAGTTTACAGCTACAAGTCGGTAGGCGAAGTGGCTCTCGACGGCTAGAGCAAAGTGGAAAAAAACTCGTTTAAAAGCTGGGGCATTTGACTGGGGCGAATAACTGAGAGACTGAGCGGTGACGACGCGGTACCAGACGGGGACATGCGAGCAACAGGCCTCTGAGGTGATGTGGGCTCTTCAGAGAATGGAGGACACGAAGGATGACGGACAACTGTTGCATGTGGGCAGGTTGGGGACTTGGGGCACTTGCTTCTCTACTGGTGGTCAATGATGACCACACGTCTATCTTGCACGATTACGGAGATACGAGGTCTCAGAGACATTAAAGTCACGACCTTGATCGTTTGGGTCAACATGACGTCATCGGCCTCGTGACCATTAAATCTGCCTACCTGATTACTCCTCGAACCAAACCGGAAGTAAATCCGATAATCGGTTGCTGAGATATATCTATTTAAAGACGCCAAGTTTCGGACGCCGGACGTACGAACGCCCGTCGATTCCCGGCGCTCAGCCACGCTGAGCAATAATAAGGGCTGACTGACGTTAACGCGTTGCGAGTGCATTTAGCATTTAAAACCTATCGTTATACGGTTTTTTTTCGTCCATTTGTGGTTATTCTGATGGCCTTCGTGCGCCCTGATTCTTTTGTAAAATTTTCGCGCTATACAAATTGCTACTTACTTACTCATTACTTATTAAACTACGATTTCATGTCTTGCGGTTGTCACGGTCGATGTTCAGTCTTTACGTTTCAGAAAAATGGCCGAACTAGAGTTAAACGTGACGAATAACGCGCCGAATTTGACTTCTGCGTTTGCTTTTGCGTTTGAAAACGACTTTGAATTAAAAAGTTGCGAGTAGGCATAGTTTGTAGGCTATTTTAGTTTGTGTGCTTTATCAATCGAACCACACCACTCTGACAGTTACGCCGCTGCCACCAGTAAACTGACGAACTGTATACACGACACATAAATATGAGTTTTTTATGCGCACAGAAAATGTTTTCGTCTATATATCGATTACACAGTGTACATGATGGTGTGCTATACTCGACTGGACAACACTTTGTCATGTCGCTTGCCAAAACGTCCTCCGCCCCAGCCATAATCCGCGTCCCATTCAGGGTCCGCGTCGTCTTCACGCTTTTCTGATCGCCGCCTCTCCAGTTCACCGTCATTGGCCAGAGACAGATCAGCTCACTTGATATTAACTTGTCCGTCCGCGGTGTTTGGTTGGTTTACTTCAACCAGAGATTATCCTGTCTCGCTGAGGGTGCCGTCTGACTGGCAAACGTTTCTCCAGTTCACCGTAATCAGTGACTGCGGAGTCCCACTACTAAGAGTTACGATCGTCGGTCCACACATACGCCTCTGTTTTATCATAACCGGAGACTCCTTAGTCTCACCGGAGATCAGTCGTCGTTCCATTGTGCCGAAATATTAACCAGAGACTCCTTAGTCTGACTCAAGATTACACCTTTCTGTCCACATTATCTGTAATTTACCGTATCACAGATCTCACGTTCCTATATACTCAGAATCAGTGTGTCCACTGTGTCTGTATGGTAGTCTAACCAGAGACTTTCGTATTTCACTCAGGATCACATTTTTCTTTTTGCTTCTCTCGTATTTCCAGTGATCAGAGTATCCGAATGAACGCTGCTTGTCTCCAGTTCAGCGTAATCAGTGACTAGCCTCTCGACGTCAGATCGCAGCTGTTTGTTCGCCTGTCCAACGTGACGCAATTGCTGGACAATCATCGCCAGCAAGTCGTGTCTTGATGATAACGAGGACGACGATGACGACGTGTCGGTGACGTCACTGTCCGCCATTGCGACGACGACGCTTGCACAGAGCAGAATGACGAGCGCCGTACCGGAAGTGACGTAGTCTCGGCGCATGTCCGCTCACGGCCCCCACACGAGCTGCATCACATGCAGACGACAGCTGATACAAATGACATGGTGAAAAACTAAATGTATAATCACGGCGAAAAAAGTTTAACAGTGGTTAAAAATTCACACAATGTTAGCTCACAAGCCGGTATGACGTATGCGTAGCCATAGCCAGCATACGCGTGTTTATACGGTAAAAATAAAATAGATATATGCCTACTCTGTACTTTCAGATACTTGTATGTTCTAGTAATAAAATCTAATTTTTCACATGCGACTTCCTATTAGTGATCAATAGTAACCTTGAACCCATCTCTCACCGTTTCTGAGATAGAGGGACTTATTGCTTGAAAATCGCCAATTTTCGATATACCCGACCTTTGTTCTACCCCAGATTCAAAAGTGTTTTTCTGGCATTCAATCGCCGAAGATCACGCAAAGAGCTGAGATACTGAGCTAATTAATCGTGTAATCAAATTCGAAATAGCCAAACTTACCCTGGGTCGTGTAAACACCCCATTAGCGGTCCGGGACCGCTAACTTAACGGTTGGTTGCGGTCCGAAGCCTTAACGGCGGCAGCGAACGACGACGGTTCCGGGGACTAGCAAGTGGTAGCAGTAATTTTTACCATATAGGGCCTACAGTACAAAAAGTGCTACAATAATATTGTTGTAGGCTAGATAATACTTTAGAAATTGCTACGAACTGATAATCGTAAGCAGTAGGTTCCAGATGTTTTTGAAAGCGCGGGGCAATATAGGCCTAATACCTGCAAAGGCAAATTTGTTTTCTGGAAAAGTTTAGGAGGTTGAAATTTCCCTCGTAGCGTAATCTTTAGTGCATAGTTCGAGAAAACGTGTGAAGACGTTCAAAAAAACGTAAAAAAACGTTTAAAAAAACGTTAAAAAACGTTTAAAAAAACGTTAAAAAACTTGCCTATATATAAAATAGCGGAAAGTCTTCCAAAAAGTCAGGCTGCAAAAGGCATTACATGTAGGCCTATTATGCAGCGACTGTCGACTGTGAGTATTACTACATAAAGTTAGTACTTCTACACTGTGTCTCAAAAAAACCGGACCCCTGCTACCTTTTGCAATAACTCCAACAGTCCTGGTTCAATAGCAATAGATTTTGACAAAAATAATCGTTAGAGAATCAGCACTTAATAGCATGTGTTACTTTGCGAGAAATT
>Ga0209367_1001636_pt1 | contig 28091 bp, 19 predicted proteins | sample WorMetLIZISLAND2_FD_187412 | JGI IMG/M metagenome (GOLD analysis project Ga0209367, IMG submission 187412) | Marine gutless worms symbiont microbial communities from Max Planck institute for Marine Microbiology, Germany - Olavius geniculatus... ...
CGCAGGTCATCATGGCGGCGCGTTTTCTACGTCGTTTTCGTAGATCGTCGACTTCAAAGGTAAATTTTTTCGTGTTGACAGAACGCTGGGCGCCGATATTACTGTCAAAGTTATCATAAAATTCTGCACTTTCAGGAAAATGGATAAAATGTATATGTTAATTTTGGTGACCACGGACCTTCAACTAAACAAACAACACAAAAACACAAGTAGCCTAGAAAAAATGAACACACAGCACGTTCAATTGATTCCGACAAAATTAGTAAAATTGATGCCACCAGATGTCAGATTTTCAAGCTAAAATGCACCAAATTAGATTTCCGCTGGGTCTCCTTTCAAACCCTGCTGGGGAAGCTTACAGCGTTCCCCAGACCAGGTACATGTAGCTGTATTTAAGCGATCTTATAGAGGGAAAGAGGGAAAGGGAAGGCAGTGAGGAATAAGTCGACGAAGAGTAGGGTAGGGTAGGTAGAGTTACTGCCTTTAATTGATGACTGAGGATCCGGCAGTAGAGGACAGAAGGGAAGGAGAAGAGCTTGGGTCATGGCGTCGGCCGTCGAGGCACTTTTTTCCGCTTTAAGCACTGTTTAGGTAAACTTATACATTTATTCTATACAATGACGACAATGACGTTGTTTTTACGCACGAAAGCAGCTACTGCTTTCAGCGCGTCTTAGCCATCGCAATTCTGTCTGTCTGTCTGTCACACAGGTGGATCAGTCAAAAGCGGTGCAAGCTAGAATCACCAAATCTTCACCATCTGCTGCCTGGAAGACCTTAGTTTCAGGAACCGTAAAGCTTTTCCATAAATTCGAAAGGGGTCACCTCGAACGAGGGCGCTAAATGAGAGGAGGTGGGCAAAATTTGCAATTTTTGGCCAATAAGTCTCTGTATCTGAGTAAAGGTGCGAGATAGGGCCTAGGTTACTATCAATCACTAATAGGAAGTCGTACACTGGCTCTCGATTGGCGCCGAATTCAATTCAATGACCTTGAATGACTTTGAACGCCAAAATAGGGGGTTTTATGGATTATTTTGGCGATTTCGTGCTGCGACACAAGTCTATATCATTCACAAGGTGGCGCCACGGAACTATCGTTATGCAATCCAGATAGAGAATTTGGTATTTGTATATTAACTTAGCGTGAACACTCCAATTTTGAGCTAATCTACTGAACCCGAACTGCTATAGGTTTTCGCGCATCTCGTGAGCATTAGCTCAAATTTCTTGTCTTATAGTAAAACTGTTGTCGTGTTAAAATGTTTTCATCCATGGTCCATCATCACTGGACGTCGACTGCTTGCAAATGTTTTAGACTTTTTTACAAGTAAAATAAAGCACTGAAGTTTTTGCACAACGTTTTTTGATGCGTGTTTGTGTGATTATAGTGTTGTCAGAAATACTCAGTTAGCTGACAATGGACAGCGAGAACGAGGCGGCTCTGTTAGTTCTAATGGAACGCACTGGCTATCCCATGCTCCAGGTCAGACCACCCACCACGCTTAGAACCGTTACATTACAAGGCAGAACGGGCAGACCTAACTTACACTAGGGGCCTAATAATAACAAGAAACCCAGTTGTCGCTAGGGTGGACCTATAATTGTACCGCCTACATTCGCTGACCAGCGTTCGTCCGACATCCAGTTGTGGAAAAAGGGATGTCCCAGAGTGGCTACAGTTCTAATCCCATACACGCTATGATAACGCTGCTATATCGAACTCTACAATCAACGTTAGGATACAGTACGATAATTCGGTGCACGTGGGTGATGGCTGCAGGCAGAAACTTTCCATTCAAAATTGTGGCCAAACCGCTGCAGATAGAGACGTGGTTACTATTGAGTATGCAGCTTATAGTATAGGAATTCGTTAGTGCAATATCCAACGGTACCGTCGCTATCCTCCTATAGTGTACAGTTTAGCCACAATACATGCGTTACAGACAGACAGACAGACGTGAAAACACTGCTACATCGTTATCGTTAGCACGGTCGGCCAATGATAGCTAACTGACATGAGGAAATAAAGTGGCATTTTTGCGACTTTTGTAGTACTGACCGATTTTTATTCAATGTTTCGTGAAGGTTTTATTAAAATAAAATGTTTACGTCTAAAACATCCTGAAAACGACACGTGTTTCGTGTAGTCTACAATACATCGCTTATTGCTTACGGTTTATAGCCTAAGTAACGGAGGTCAGGTTATTCACAGTAACGGCGAAAAATTGCAAATGCAGAGAAAGTCACACGTCTTCTTTACGGCTTGCGGATCATGCGCGTTGGGCGGCTTCGTCCAGTACAGTTTGCAGCGGGAATGGACGATTTTCAAGTTCGCGACTCGACTATAGCCGCCCGTATGCATGCTGGTACAAGGCGTGCGAACAATGCTAGGCCTACATTTTTGCTTGACGCTTGTTAGTTAATTTGTCGATCAAGACCCTTGAGGTTTTACAGTCTGCACAACGTGGCGGCCTGGCTTAGTCGTTAACGTCGTTGGTCGCATCAGTAGTTAATCGACGCCGGGCCCGGTTAGTACGTGGATGGGTGACCGTCTGCGTAGCCTACCTATGTAACCAGCCACCCAGGCCAATACAGCCTGGCCGTCTTTGCGTAGTAGGCGCTGTAAGTACTGGCGAAAGGTGAAACGTAAACAGGCACACCGCGCGATGCAGTATTGCCTTATCCGTGGTCTCGCAGTGTAAACTGGTGTCTGGCTGGAGACTAACAAGACAAGAGATCGGCGCCGTTTTCTGGGCCTTACGACTCACGGGAAGGACTTTAAATACGTTCTCACAACGTTAAACGGCCGTGATTGAGCACGTGTGTGGTGGTGTATACTGTATAGGAGAACGGTCAGCGCAAGTACGGACCGCCGCCGGACTGGACGGGTCCGCCTCCACCACGTGGATGTGAGATATTCGTCGGTAAGATACCTCGCGACTGCTACGAGGACGAGCTGGTGCCGGTCTTCGAACGCTGCGGCACCATCTACGAGTTCCGTCTGATGATGGACTTCAGCGGCGCCAACCGCGGCTACTGCTTTGTCACATTCACGTGCCGTGAGGACGCCAGGCGGGCTGTCAATGAGATGAACAACTTCGAGATACGTCGCGGTCGCTTCCTCGGTGTCTGCATGTCCGTCGACAACTGCCGGCTCTTTGTCGGCGGCATTCCCAAGAACAAACAACAGGTGCGTGTGTGCATGCTTAGGTCAACTCAGCCTCTTACCCTCAACGGGATGGGAAATGAGTGGTAGCTTACTGGCTACTGGGTGAAGGCCTATTGGGGCGATGGTAGGACCTATGTCTGCTAGCTGCAAAACTCAGTTTCAGTTGGTCGCTGACGCAGGCAATTGATAACCGCATAGTGCGCTGTGGTATCATTAGCTCATGCCAATCAGCTGCTATTTCCGAACGCTTCTAACCACGATTCTGTTTCAAGCAGCGCTATAGCAAGTACCAGACTTCGCCTTTTCCTTAAACCTTTATTTGCCACAACGACCGATCGCAATGAAACTAGAGTGCGTCTAGTTTTTCTGCAACGCAGCGAATGCAAGAAAGTACGCAACAAACGCAGTGAATGCGACATTAGTACCGGTACGCAACGAACACAGCCGACGCAACGACCTCTTCTATCCTTGCATATTGGCAATGTTGCGTCTTTTTATTTTAAATTTTGATCTATCACGTTTGCATATCTGTCTGGCGCCGAATTACTTTGGCCCGTATGATGATTACTGTACCGGGAATACCGGTACTGTTACTGGCGAATTGGCGATTAATTCATTAGGCCTATTGACGCTTTAATTAGTCCTACTGCGTTAACGCGACATCTTTATTTTTAACGGTTATTTGATGGTGCTGTATGTAGACAGATATGGCTGACTGGCTGGCTGTAGGACGAGATACTGGCGGAGATGAAAAAGGTGACGAACGGTGTGGTCGACGTGATCGTCTACCGAAACACCGCCGACAAGACGAAGAACCGCGGCTTTGCGTTCGTCGAGTACGAGAGCCACCGTGCCGCCGCCATGGCCAGACGCAAGCTGATTCCAGGACGCATCCAGCTATGGAATCACCAGATCGCTGTGGACTGGGCCGAGCCGGAGCAGGACGTCGATGATGACATCATGTCCAGGGTAGAGGCCTATGTATATGTGTATGCTATTTGATACTCCGCACCCGTCCGATTTGCTGCCTGTTGTTCTGGTCTGCACAAGTTTCATTTCTTGTAGTTTTGAGTAGTTGCTCCTACCGTTTGAAACTCTTCTTGTGTTTTGCTTTAAACATTTTTCTACAATCTCGCTTCTCGGCCATCTTAGTCTCCCACCCCGGTTTTAGTGCGTCAGATTTTTGGGGTTACCTGTTAGCATTGTCGCTGTGCAGATTTACTTATTTACCTACTTACTTCTACAAAACAGTGTGATAGAGTGTATCACACTGTGACAATTCTATTGTTCGAGCTTTCTGTAACTACATTTAGTTTATGTTACAAATTGTGCAATAGCTTTATATTGTATTCATGTTTTGTAATTTTTGTGATTTATTTTTTCATGTTTTAACACGCTACAGCTACATGCTGTAGGCGTCTTTGGCATCGTTGTCGTCCGTCTGTCTGTAACGGATGTATTGTGGCCATGTGTTAGGTCGTAGGGGAAAACTTTTCACAGGCGCGCGGTAGCGCAGCCCTGTGTTAATGGTGACCGGCTAAGTCAATGAAGAATGGCAAAATTCAACTCCTTGCAGATCCAAGACCTCTCAATCAGTCGATAAAAAATTTGAAACAGATCATTACGTCCGCGGGACGACTTCTGAGCAAAATTTCGTGCGAATCCGTCCATTGGGGCCTTCTTGGCAAAGGGGTGAAAAATAACAGAATTTTTTTTATTTCTTTAGGCCTATACCTTTTTCAGTGGCCGGCCTACAGGTCAGACCGGTTGGCAGATTTTTACCCGTGATGGCTCAAACGACGCAGTCTCACGCAAAGGTGTGCCTTTTTAGGGGCAGAAAATTCAAAGTCAGTATTTAACCATTAAAAAATACCCCCAAAGTCAAAAATCTGGCCCACAAACGGACTAAGAAATTTTCGGCCAAAAACGCTTCTGTATAAAATTTTCACCAACAAACGGCCTTTAATTGTCATCGTAGTTTTATAGAAGTTGTGTAGTGAATAGGCAATATGGCATCTGGAATTTCAAATATGTAATCGCTTTTGACCCCCTGACTACAGGTCACGTGACATCGGGCATGCACAGTGAATTTTTGGCCCTCAAGATGGGCTAAACGCAACTTTGAGGCTTTATATATCCATAACGGTGCAAGATAGACTCATAGGCTCTATAGTCAGAAGTTTCAAACGCAGAAGTTTGAAAACAGTACAACTTTGAAGCTGCAACTCAAAGCTAGTGATTAGTTTTCCATAACATACCGGATATCTTTTAACTAGTTGCACAAACTAACACTGACAAATTAACATTGACGTTGGACTTCGTTTTCAACGTAAAGAGTGTGACGTCATCAATAAGTAATCGCAGGCGCGCCATAGCGCAGCCCAGTGTTAATGGCGACCGGCTAAGTCAATGGAGAATGGCAAAATTCAACCCCGCGCAGATTCTAACACAGTACATCCCGCCAAACGTCGTGCTGTGACTGGTGCTCATTTGCCTGTATAGTGATACGTGAGGCGACCGATCGCCGCGACGATCGCCTCATGTACTCACTACATTGTTTTCTTTGATATTATTTTGCTTGTCACTTTTTTGTCTTGAGCTATTGTTGTAATATTAAACAAAATCTCAAGAAGTAAAAGTTGAAGAAATAGTAAAAAAAATATTTTCACGCATGCATACTTTTTTTGCTAAACGGCAGCTAGAAGGGCGGGAAATTTTGTAGTGTTTACTGCTGTGGAATGTTCAGGTGAAGATCCTGTATGTGAGAAACCTGATGCTGGCGACGTCCGAGGAGACACTGGAGAGTATCTTTAACCAGGCGGCAGGACACACCGGCGCTGTGGAACGAGTCAAGAAGATCAAGGACTACGCTTTTGTACACTTCTATGACCGCAATGATGCTCTGCGTGCACTCAACGTCATCAACAGTATGTCCGTCTGTTTGTTTGTCTGTCTGTCAGTCTGTCTCAGTCTTCAATCTGTTCTGTTGACTGTTCACAGATGGATCAATCTCATAACTAATTGCTTTCCAGTTAAGTGTAGTATATACAGGGTGGTCCAAAAAACGGCACAAAGTTTATGGCACCATAAGTTTGCAATCGTACATCACTGAGTCATGCGGTTTTCAGCAAAATGTTCTGAAAGAAATTCTTTACATGACTAAAGTCAGTGTTTAAATACAGCAATTAAATATTGTTTGTTTTTGCTGATGGCAAATGAACTATTGAAAAACAGTATTACCTTCAATGTACCTTGGTCCGTAAAAACATGCCACGATTATTTTTTCAATAGCTCCGTGAAACATTGGCCGGTTTCAATAATTTCTGGCATGCGACATTAAGAAGAAACTTGATGCAAAGGTCTGTAGTTTTGGCCACCTCACCTTAACGCTGTCGCTACACTACCGTGTGAAATGCAGAAGTCACAGTTTGGCCATTGACAACAATGAATTCCTAGTGTATGTGTTGGCTCAGAAATTATTAACTAAATAGCGACAAACGCAATTGGCAGTTATTATCTCTCAAAAAGTCACACATGCCACATCACATCATTTTCATTTCAGCATGTCCTCAAAATGTCTTTGGGCAGCACAAACGCAAGCGGTAGATGTTGACACCACTTGCCAACAGCACGTTCAATAATTGCATGACTCAGAGCGGCCCACTCGCTGTTGATGTATCATTTCAGTTTGTTGACTTACAACTTTACATTTAAAGATGAAGTAACAGATTTTCAATGATTTTGTGGTGTTAGTAATTTTCTGAGCTGACGCATGCACTACCTAGTATGAATTCATTGTTGTCAATGGTCAAACTACGACTTCTGCATTTTACAAGGTAGTGTAATGACAACTTTAGGGCGAGGTGGCCAAAACTACAGACATTTGCGTCAAGTTTTTTTAATGTCGCATGCCAAAAATTATTAAAATCGGCCAATGTTTTACGGAGCTACTGAAACAATAAAAGTGGCACGTTTTATAGACAGCTCTGTCGGGGTAGTGCTGTTTTTGCATAGTTCAACTGCCAGCGGCAATAACAAAAAATATTTAATTGCTGCATTTAAATACTGATTTTAGTTACGTAAAGAATGTCTTTCGGAACATTTTGCTAAAAACCACATAACTCTATGACGTACGGTTGCAAAATTATGGTGTCATTAACTTTGTGCTATTTTTTTGGACCACCCTGTACTTTGTGGGTTGTAACTGTAAAGTGGTACTACTTTTGCTTAATCATTTATACATTTAATTGATTTTTACATTTGTTTATTGAGCTGTTGATTTTATTGCTTTTTTTTGAGTTTATTTTGCAGTTCATGTAGTTTGATTAATTAATAATCAGTTAAGCAATCGTTAGTCGTATTCTCATTGATTTAGATAAGCATGAAATGTTTATGATTATGATTATGATTATGTAATAATTATGATCGATCAATCGAGCAATTATATTAGTCATGCTGTTATTGATTTAGTGTTATTTAGTATTTGAGCATTTGACTTTATCAGCTAAGAAAAATGTTAGACTGTTTAGTCATTTCTGTAGTCGATTAAGCACATAAGAATCAATGTAGTTAAGTAATATATGAACGTAAAAGTAGTTTGTTATTGTTGTTGAAATATGTCTGTAGTATTTTTGCTATTATTCGATTTGCTGCTACAGACCGATTAAACCCGCATGTGTTGGCACTGCTTGAGATGAATGGTCTGTATCAGTTATATAGCAGAATGATCATCTACGGTAGTTGTTACTTAACCAAAATCTGACACGTTGTGTTGACTACTTGCTAACAATATGCTAACAACGTTAGATTTTAGTCTTGCAGATTCAAAGCCAAGCGTGCTTTCTGTCTATACTATAGGTTCGTACATCATGTTAAAAGCTCTGTCTGGAGTTGGATGAATGAGTGTTAAGCGAACTTATACGCTATAGACAGCAGTTTAACACACACTTATTCTGTGGTTGTTGACGGTTGGTGATCCACTTGACCAAGCGTGACCAAATGAACGACTGTGTACTGGCTACACGCCTGCATTGTCATTTGCTTGGTCATGCTTAATTGCACCCATGAAGTTATCAACCCATCATGCAGACAGACAGCACGAGTGCAACTGTGGAATAAGTTTTTTTCAGCCAGTTACAGTTCAACTCAGCCTGGCCATCTGTCTGCGACTAAGCATAATGCCAGTGAAGGCTGGGGCGTAAACAGGCACACCACACCAGCACAGTATTCGTGGTTTCACAGTGTAAACAGGTGTCTGGCTGAAGGCTAAGGAAATGCGAGATCGGCACTGCCCTTGTACTAGCTCTGGAAGGACTTTTTATTATCTTTAGCTTGTGAGATTGTCGGAACAGGGTGGATTAGAAACACTACTTAATGTCAGGAAATACTAATACGCTCTTTTGTGTTAAAATTTTTTGGACGAGGGACTATAAGACTTACGGTTCAGCAGGGTATAAGCGGCAATGCATACACTTGCTAACAAACATAATTGTTTGTGATCATAACAGCGTTGTAACATAACCTGTGCGTGCTTTTTCATTAGTTATTCAGTTTTTACATGCGACACCAGAATGCTTCGTGCCTCTTAGCCATCCGTCCATCCATCTGTCCATCTGTCACACTGCGGTATTGTGTCAAGCAGACACAAGCTAAGATCACAAAATTTTCACTGTGGGCTGCCCCAAGGACTCTAGTTTATTGTGACAAAATTTCGTGCCCCTGAGTGAAGGGGTTCCATTTGAACGAGGGCTTCAAAGAGGGGTACCACCTGAAAAGACGTTATTTTGCCAATATTGGCTCGTATAGTGTGAAAACGGTTGCAGATGGGCATAGATATGCTGCTTATCATAACAAGCACTGGTGATGAGCTTATAAAATTTATCAACGTCAATGACCTTAAATGACTTTGAACCTCCCAAATAGGGGTTTTTAGTGAATTTTTTTCCAATTATTGGCTGCAGCACACATTTCAACAGTGAATTGCAACAATATGGCTGGAGATAGACCAAGACAACCTGCGTACATAGAATTTTTAGCATCAAACGCAGATTTTAGCAGTCTAGGTCTTGATCCCCTAAGTTCAAGGAGGCCTGCGCAGGTGGGCATCAAAGAGGGGTACCTCCTTAAAAAGTGGTTATTTTACCGCTATTAGCTCGACTAGCGTGAAAACAGTTGCAAATAGGCACAGACATGCTGCTTATCATAACAAGCACTGTGACAAGCTTTTGAATGGTGTAACATCGATGACCTAAATGACCTTGAATGACCTTGAAGCGTTAAATTAGAGGGTGTGAGTGTTTTATTTTTGCAATTTTCGGCTGCTGCACACATCTTAAGAGTGAATTGTGCCAAAATGGCTGGAGATAGACCTGGACAACCTGCGTACGAAATTTTTAGCATAGAACATACATTGGGCGACTTCACTTTTTGACTTTTTTCACTGAGACTTTCGCTGAGCCTAAACTTCGGTCTAAATACCTACTTAAGTCAAAAAGGAAAGTGATTTCGCTGAGCGAAAACATGGCGACTAACACGGATAGTTTAGTAAATTAAAACAGTCTGGTACCAAAAATAAACGCCGTAATGGCTACACAATGACGTAAGACGTTACGTAATTATGTCATTTGTGTGCGCAGCGCAATTAAATAAGCAAGTCCAAGCGTAACTGGTTGATTTATTTCCTGTTAGATTTACTGGTTTTCCGCCATTTTTAATCGTTTAGTTGAACTTTGGTCTTAGTACAGACTTTGGCGTTCAGCTTTAGCTTTGGCTCAGCAAAAAGGCTCAGTGAAAGTCTAAGTCAAAAAAGTGAAGTCGCCCATTTTTAACCATCTGAGTTTCGGTCTGCTAGGTTCAAGGCGTCTTCAGTATGGAGGCCTCAGATTTGAATACTCCTACCAGACGCATTATTATAAATTGCACACGGTACACTTGCTGCTCAGATGGTAGAACTGCTGTTGTCGTGCATCTTGTGAGCTTTGCTCAGATTACTTGTTATCAACTATGCTAACCTGCATGCATTTTTGTTTGCTTTCTATAATACACATTTCTGCTGCTGATGTTCCATGGTGCCCTGTGTGTCAAAGTGTTGACGACTTTGTTTTTATTCCATTTATTTTTTCATTGATGCATTCTTTCATTTGAAACCTTTGTAACTTGCATAGACCTAATCTTATTGTATACATGTGGTTTTTATGCTTTGCACTAGCGTCTCTGTTAACACTGATATTGTGCATGAGTAGATTAGTGATTTTTTTTTATTTATAGAATTTGCATTGTATTCACATGAATAGCAAAAGGGTTTAGCACTTTCAGTCCACTGTTGATGCAAATGTTTTCGTTGGAGTTGATGCAAAGCACACGTTTCATTTTTCATTACTACTAGTCTGAGTATTCTGTAATCATGTTACTTTCACTTGGCAAAGCATTCTGAGATAGAGAGGTTTTATACCATTTGTAATTTTGAAGATGTAACCATTAAGGTACTTTTTGACTCAGATTACTAGTACACAACATACTGGTAAGTAATTATCAGTAGATTATGTTATAGCTTTAATTTTACTTAGTATAGGTAATTCTGTAAAAAATGTTTGATGTCCCCTGTTTTTGTGCTTGTATTTTTTGTAACTAACTAATTGGGAGATGATGTGTTTGTGGTGAATGGTGCTGCACTACAACTAAAGCCGTAGTTTTTTGGCTGATATGAGACAGATTGTTGACAGATTACTAAGTTTGTTGCTGACATAATGGTTTGAATGTAGGGAAAAACATTGATGGCTGCATGGTCGAGGTGTGCCTGGCTAAACCGGTGGAGAAGGGAAACCTTGTACGCTGGACTAGATCTCCCGGCAATGAAAAACTCTCACCAACAGTCAGTTGTTTGAATGCAAAGTATACTGTGCTTGCTTGCTCATTATTTTTCCTTATAAAAGTAGCGTTCTGTTATGCTACTGTTGACTTTTGTAGGTAGTTTTTTTAGGCTGCGCTAATTTCTAGAAGCAGATTTTTTGAGAATTTGTTACCAGTGTTCAAGTGACTGACTGCACGTTGATAGTGTTTGACTTGATACAACTATGCTGTTTAGTTTATGGCGTGATTGTCATCTCTCTGTATGTCGTCTGTATTTAGCGCTACAGTAGTATTATTGTATTATTCAGCTATCCAGCTTTCGAGCTGCAAGTGTGTTCTGATAAACTCAGTTCAGTTTAGTTCATTCGTAGGGGAAAACTTTTTGCACGAATAACTAGCCCTGTGTCGAGGCTCTCTGCATACAAAATTTTGGGATGCAGTGCATGGGGAACATTTTCACATTTGGGGTTAAATGGAGGGGGTAGCAAACGTGCATTTTCAATAGACAACTAATCATAAAAAGTTTTGGAAATGTCGAGAGATATGGTCGTGGTTACCATTGATCACTAATAGGATGTCGCATACACTCTTTCAGATGAGATAAAAATCATTGACCTTGGATGACCTACAAGATCAGTACTCAGTACTGCAACAGGAACTGTATAGCCTGTATTACGTCTTCCCTAGCGACAGCTGAGTTTCTTGTCACACTGTGGCTTGGTGGTGTAACAGTTATGATGCTGGATCGAAAGGTAGCGAGTTCAACTCCCGGTTGGGTCGTTGGGTTGGGTTTATTATTAAGATGGACTGAGTCTGCAATCAGGTGAACCGTCCTGCTATAGAACCAACCACCACGGTAAACTCAGCCTTCTATCCCTTTGGGGTAGGCAAATCAAGTTACCATACTGCTTGACTGGGGTTGAGGCAGGGTAAGTTCACTTGTGTCGGGTGGCACTCTCACTGTGTGATCTCATATGGTAGGTGACACTCCATAACTCTGTGATGGATTTCTCACAGATAATACAATGCTTTACTCATTCACTGACTAATGGGGCAGAGCTAGAACAGGATGCATTGTGTTGCAGACGCCAATGTGTAGTCAGGTCTACCCACAGATGCTGGAGCAGATACAGCAGCTGAGTGTGAATGGAGGCGGCCCAGCAGCAGCAACAAGCAATGGCTCATCTCCAGTTGTTGGACCTCGCAATGGATTCTTCCCTGGCGTTGATGATTTCACAGCCAGGTAAGATAACCTATATTAGCTTATTCACTTACCAGTTTGTTGATGTCAGCTACAGACAAAAACATACCCAACCTGGTATGTTCTTTTGTTGGGGGTTTTGAGGGTTATTGGATGAGCAGTGCTAGATGATGTCAGAACAACAACATGCTCAATTCCGACTTGGTCAGTTGATGTAATGTCCACAGCAATAATTTAGAGTAACTCAACAACACGAATTTAGCTATATTGTCTTTAATACATTTTATTAATGGCACCAGAAACTGAAATTTGATTTGAGCTAAAGATGAATTCTAAGTTGTAAGTTTTCAGTTTTAGGTGGGTTTACCCAAGTGTCTGAGCACTGCAGGTTGCTCCCGGAGATCCAGATATTATATTGCATAACTTACTTATTAAATTATCACTCTTGATGTGTACTGTTGGCTTTCATTCAACTTTTTTTGAGTTTCTCCAGGCTGGACTGTTGCCCAGAAGTAGACGTTTGGGATTTTATTGTTTAAGTAATTGACTTTGTGTTGTGTTTTCTTTATATTCTGATCAATGTGCAGTATTACATTATTGCATTTTGCATTTTTTACTGCTTGCTTTGGACATATTATATACGTTTATTCACCACTCAGGTAGTAAAAAAATGAAATGACACACAGACAGGCAGGCAGACATATTATCCTTCAGCATCGTAATTTATGATTTTTGAAAGATTCCATTACATTGACAGTTTGTCACCGCATCAGTTAAAGTGTTTGAAAATGTGTTTGTTTTTGGTGGTTCATCGATTGACTGTTAGTAACTGATTGCTGTATCTGCTGAACTGTTCACTTGCTCTAGCTAATGACCAAGATGTTTCTATGTTGCTGTTTATACAACTTTTGTGAAACACAAATACTGTTACTGAACTGAGTTATTACCTCCGCCAAGGAGGTAATGTTTTTGCCAGACTTTGTTTGTTTGTCTCTCTGTGTGTCAGCAAGATAACTCAACAAGTTATGGAAGGATTTTTCTGAAATTTTCTGGGAATGTCGAGAATGGCAAAAACTACCAACGATTCAATTTTGGCGGCGATCTGGAAGGAATTCTGGATTCTGGATCACTTTGAAATTTTCGTTAACATTGTTTTCAATTGGGCATAAGGGAAACCACTGCAAACCAAATATGGTGCTGCCAACCGGCAAACAACATGGCGTTGGCGAAGGTCTGCGGGCTCTGACTGCTTTCTAGTTGTATAACTTTTTTTGCAGTTTCAATAAATCCTCTCTCTCTCTCTCTGTGGGTCTCTGCTGTGTGCAGAAACGTTCATCATCATCAGATGCAGTCTAATGCACTGCTGATGAGGCTGCCATTGCATGGTCGCTGCTTCAGTCCTATGCCGCCTGCAGTCAGTGCCAAAACCAGTGAGCCAGTGATGGGACACGGAGACTTCAGTGGCAACGCCAGCACAGCTTTATTTCCTCCTACTCGCAACCACTTCAACAAACCAATGGATGTAAGCCTCACTTGACACAAACAGATCTTCGGTTTCATTCATGTCACCTGGATACATGAACTGTGTAATCAGTCAATGTTGCTTGCATCATGTTAACCTCTATGTAATTACTTACTGCCAGTGTAGAATTAACTTAAGATGGATGACTGAACAGTTGAAATCATACTTTTTCAACTCACATTCTGCAGATTTTCTCAGTGAAAGTTTTAATGCAACGTTGCTATTTGTCTCTTTGTCAAAGTATAAGATAGCATTCTGCAAATAGTAGTTAGTATTGTGCCATATTTTGTGAAATGTTTCTGTATTGCTTTAATTTTTGATCTAGTACATTGTGTAAAGTTTCGTAAGTATCATTTTGCTGTAAACATTTTTGCGATAGTGGCATTTTGTGTGCTGGCGTCAATATGCTTGCTGCATGTTGTGTCAAGAAATATTAGGAAATTCTTGGCCAGACAAAGACACAGCAAAGAATATACTACTAATAGCTCTCAACTGTGGCACACTACATGAGAAGGCATTACGGATAAGCATATTGAAGCTCTACAGCTGTTACAATTAAAGTAACAGATAATGGTAAAACTAAGGGTGAGGTACTTGATATAGTGCTGCTTACGTGGCAGACTCGCGACCAGAAGCACTTTACAGTTTTAGAAGTAGCAGCTGATTGGCATGAGCTAAGGATACCACAGCACACTATGCAGCCATCCATTCCTCACACCGAAATAATTAAGCTCACATTATAGTATAATGAGCAGTGTTTGTGTTTCGACGTTTGGCCTTGTGCAGTGGGAACGGTTGTATGACTTTATGCCTGGGATGGAGCTGATGCCGTCGTTCCAGTTGCATCGTTTGCTGCCCAAAGCACCAGTCATGGTAATTTACAGTACAACAGTGTCTGACTATATTACAGCTAAAACTATTCACAGTTTGCACAGATTTGAGATGGTGACTTGGCTCCATTAACAAATTGAGTGTTACAGAACAGGCTAAATATATTTTTTGTTAATCCCAGTTACACAACGCTTGATCAAGGTCATGGGATGTCGCCATCTCAGGAAAAGATGTTTGCGTATGGCTAGCAAAAAGTGTGAAATTCATAGGTATACATGCGTAACTCGGTGGACCGACATTGGCACAATGCTTTGCTGCTGCTGGTCCACGTTTGTGGGATAACCTCCCAAAACACTTGTGTGATGTGATGAGGACACTATCTTCAACAGTTTGAGACATAAATTTAAAGGCTACTGGTTCTAGGGATGCTGCTAGGGCGCAATGTGACATCATGCTTAATTACTCTGTACATAAATAAATATCCGTACTAAATGGAACTGAACTGTTTGATGTGGTTTGTTGTGCTGGTGTCTGGCAGCAGATGTTGGAGGAGATCTGTGCAAAGAATGGCTGGGGAGCTCCAAGCTATGAACTGTTCGAGGTGGTCGGTGGCGGCGACAACAAACTTTACGTCTACAAGGTACTACTGTCATATATGCTAACTGCGGCTGATTGACATTCTAGTGATAAATACTCTTTGTGAATGTGTTAGGCATAGCCCATGATTCAATCAGGAATGTAGATGCAACTGAACCGGCATATCAGTTTAGTTCGGTTCATTTCTGTCACTTTGTATACGCTTGTAGTCGCTGGTATGTAGGTGGTGGTAGCTGGTCTAGGAGCTGTGTTCATGGCTAAGAAGCTGGCTCTAAGCATCGATAAAGCTCAGACCATTGCAGCCCAGCATGCACTGCATGAGCTTGGCGTTCGTGTCGACGGTATGTCTCAGACACTAGTAAGTGGGGTGTGGCACATCGCCCCCTGTTGATCTCCCCCGGATGCTTTTACTCCAGATGTTTCTTCCACACTGAAAGAAACATCTGGGGGAGAAACGTCCAGGAGGAGGGGTTTGTCCATCTCCCACTCGGTGCCAGCGTACATTCTATGATAATCTGGTTTTAATTGGAAACGTTTTTGCTCACTCAGTATTACTAAAGGTAAAAGGTAAAGGTAAAGGTCGTCAGTTTGTATAGCGCATTTTTGCGAACACGCCTCTATTGCACTTTCGTCACTAACCAGAGCCACCTGTTGCACAGCCACCATGTGCAGCCTGCAGACACAGGCTGGCACAGCGGCCGGCTAGGCAGCCCCTGTCAGCTGTACTAAAGTCCCCACTTTCCATAACCCATATAATGGGTTACTACTCATTTAACCAACCCTGGAGGGATGGCAGGCTGAGTTGGCCTTGTTGGTTGACTGATAGCGGACGCTTTACCCACAAAGTGGTCAAACGACCATCCATCAGTCTAGTGCAGGATAGGAAAAGTTCACCGGCCAGGACCGACGTTCTAACCACTAACGTCAGAATTCAACTATATGATTCTCTCTTTGCAGCAGTTTTTTTACGTTTGTGTATGAGTGCAAATAGTGGCTATGGCCTCGTGTTTTAAAACCAATCCTGCGTGATGTTTGGTGTACCCAGTTTCGCTCCATGATGAAATAGCATTTGTATACATAGCTTTCAGAACTTCATAAAACTTGTGCTGACCTGGCGTACGGTGGCTTCAAGACTTTTCTGAGTTATTTTGTGGACCATTGTGGTAGTTCTGGAACATTTTGTAGAATGATTTTATCAGTGATGTGTGTTGCGTTGTTCTAACATGTTGTAAAGTGTTGTAAATGTTTGTGCTGTAATCTTTATGGCTGTAGTTGTGATCATTTGAGTGTCTTGGTTGATAGAACTTGCACTTTCATCCTGTGCACTGTGCAGGTTAATCAGGAATCTGACGCTGAACAAATGTATTGACTGATAGACAGACAGATAGATAGATTGAGTCTCAGTCAATTGTCGTGCAGGCGGTGATGCTGCTATTGCATTGTTTGGACTGGGAACAAGTTCGGCTTCAGCAGCCGCAATGCCTCGCACTCTGCCACTCAATCTCTGTGCTCCCGGCACGTCCCTAGACTGCCAGGTACCTACCTATCTGCTGCTGCCACACTTATTGTGTCTTTGAAAGAATACACTGCATTTAAGAAATTACAAAGCTAACAACGTAAGCCTACTTTTAACAGAAAATTACCGTATACTAATTTGTGTTAATTGTTGTTGACTTGCGGTGGATAAATCTCTACTTACTTGGTTCATGCAAGTTTTGATATTACCAGGTTTTCCATAATGTACCCATTGTCGCACATTGTTGTCAGCGCTGCAATGAGAAGAAGCTATCATTTTTGGGCTTTGGAAATGATTGAGAAAAAATTTGTAGTAGCAGTGGGTATAGTGATACATTAATTTTGATTATGAAGTAACAGTGGTTATCGTTCAAGAAATGATATGTTTTTAGTTAACATTTTTACGTGCAACAGCAGCTACTGTTGTAGCACGTCTTAGCTATCACAATTCTGTCTGTCTGTCCGTCTGTACGTTCGTTTGTCCGTCTATCTGTCTGTCACACGAGTGGATCAGTCAAAAACGGTGCAAGCTAGGATCACCAAATTTTCACTATCGGCTGCCTAGAAGACTAATTTCAGGAACCGTAAAGCTTTTCCATAAATTCAAAGGGGGTCACCCTGAACGAGGGCGCTAAATGAAAGGGGGTAGGAAAAATTTGCGATTTTTAGCCAATACGGTGTTGGCAGAGCGAGACAGGTCACGTCGTTTGGTGAGTATACAAGTACAAGAAATTTGAACTAATGCTCACGAGATGCACGAAAACTTACATGTATAGCAGTTCCTGGTTGCAAACTGTCAGTCTATCTCCAGCCATTTCGTCACAGTTTATTCATGTACGTGTGCGCTGCAGCCAAAGATTGCAAAAATCTATAGAAACCCTTTATTTTGGAAGTTCAGCATCTTTCAGTCATTCATGTTGATACGACTGAAAAGCTCGTCACTAGTGCTTGTTGTGATAAGCAGCATGCCCATGCCTATCTGCAACGTTTTCACGAAAGACTGGCCAACAACAGTAAAATAACGACTTTTATGGGGTACCGCTCTTTGATGCCCTCATGCGCAGGTTTTTTTGAACCTAGAAAATTGAGACTTGATCGCCAAAATCTACGTTCATTGCTGAAAATTTCATACACAGCTTTTCCATGTCTATCTCAATTGATTTCGTCGCAATTCACTCTTGAAATGTGTCTTGAAGTGCGAAATCACCAAAAAATCCATAAAAAACATATTTTAGCGTTGAAGGTCATCCAAGGTCATTCAATTCGGTGACAATCGAGAGCCAGTGTTTGACTTCCTATTAGTGATTGATAGTAACCTAGGCCCTATCTTGCACCGTTATTGAGATACAGCGGCTTATTGGCTAAAAATCACAATTTATTCCACCCCCCTTTCGTTAAGCACCCTTGTTAGGGGTGACTCCTTTCAAATTTATGGAAAAGCTTTACAGTTCCTGAAACTAGAATCTTCCTGGCAGCCGACAGTGAACATTTGGTGATCCTAGCTTGCACCGTTTTTGACTGATCCACCCGTGTGACAGACAGATGGACAGACAGACAGACAGACAGAATTGTGATGGCTAAGAAGCGCTGAAAGCAGTAGATGCTTTCGCCCATAAAACACTATAGTAGATAATTTAGCCGCCGGTCGTCTGGCGCCTTTTGATGACTGATTTTGTTTTACTGGGTTTTTTTTTAAACCAAAGCCAACAAGTAATTTGAGCAAAGCTCATGAGACGTGCGACAGCCTTAGCAGTTCCTATTCGCAGGTTGTCTTGATTTAACTTTATCCATTTTGATGCAATTCACTCTTGAAATCTACGCCGCAGCCACAAATTGCAAAAAAAACATTAAAACCCCTATTTTAGAAATTCAAGGTCATTCAAGGTCATTGATGTTTACACCAATAAAAAACTTGTCACTATATTGCGTGTCTCTGTATAAGCAGCATGTCTCTGCCTATCTGCAACCGTTTTCAAGCTACACGAGCCAATAGCGGTAAAATAACTACATGTAAATTCTTAAAAATGTACGTTCCATGCTAAAAAAATGTCATGCGCAAAATGTCCAGGTCTATCTTCAGCCATTTCGGCGCAATTCACTCTTAAAATGTGTGTCGCAACCAAAAATCGCAGAAAAATTCACCAAAAACCCCTATTTTGAGGGTTCAAGATCATTCAAGGACATCGACGTTGACAGCAATAAAAAGCTTGTCACCAGTGATTGTTATGATAAGCAGCATGTCTGTGCCTATCTGCAACCGTATTCACGCTACACGAGATAATTGCGGTAAAAAAAACACTTTTTAGGGGGGGAGGGGTAGCTGTCTTTGATGCCCACCTGCGCCGGCCTCCTTGAACCTAAGGGGTCGTGACTTGAACTGCTAAAATCTGCGTTGAATGCTGAAAATTTCATACGCAGGTTGTCTTGGTCTATCTCTAGCCATTTCGTCGCAATTCAGTGTCGAAATGTGCGCTGCATCCAAAAATTGCGAAAAATTCACTAAATACCTCTTTTTGAGGGGTTCAAGGTCATCGATGTTGATAAATCCAAAAAGCCTGTCACCAGTGCTTGTTATGATAAGCAGCATGTATGTACCTATCTGCAACCGTTTTCACATTATTCGAGCCAATAACGACCAAATGACGTCTTTTCAAGGGGGGTACCCCTCTATGACGCCCTCGTTCGAGGGGAATCCCTGCACCCAGTGGCACGAAATTTTGTCACGATAAACTAGAGACCTTGGGGCAGCCCACAGTGAAGATTTCGTGATCCTAGCTTGCACCGTTTTGATACAGATCACGAGTGTGACAAACAGACAGACGGACAGACGCCCAGACGATGGCAAAGACGCGCGAAGCATTCTGCTGTCGCGCGTAAAAACTGTACGAATGAGATCTACGGATGATGTCTACAGAGCATTAGCGTACAATGGTGCACCGCTGTTGCGCATTCCCCTTTGCATTAGTGGGGCTTTTTTGTTTTAAGTTATTATATTTGGCTAACATGCTGTCTCACAAATGCACTGAGACACAATTAGAGAGTGTTTTTTATTTAGGCTTGCATGAGTACCAATGAAATGTTAGTGTTCGTGATATGATTGTTGGTTTGCATTTCTTTGTCATCGTATCTAGTCTCTGTACCAGTATCAATGTTTTCTTACTGATGTAACTGAGTCAAAAAGTTTATTATTTTAATGGAAGAAAATGGTTACAAAAAGTTTTGTTAGATCCGATAACAATTTTTGGGCTGGAGTTTTTTACGGACAGATGGCAACTGAAAGCATGAGAATTTTGTTGCATTTAACTGGCAGTTGGTATGTTACATTGTCTAGCTGGTTAATTGAAGCAGTTATCAAGTGGATGTGTTGTTTATTGGCGTATGACTGTCAGGCAGCCGCAGCAGCAGCAGCAGCACTGAATCGTCCTATCCTTCCACTGACCAGCACAACCAGTTTGACTGATCTACACTCACCAGTCCTGCCTAACCTTTCCACCGCGGCAGTCACCCCTACACAGAATCCACTCTCAATGACGTTCTTTCCTTCTGCTCAAGCTATCCAGCCAGCCGTCTCCTCAGGTAAGCCTACCATGCCTGCACTTTCTACCCACTGGCGTAGCCAGGGGATTGCAAGGAGTGATTGCCACACAACTTCGGTTGTAACTGTTGAAATTCATACCCACTACATGCATATCCAGCGATTTTTTATGCCCAAGAATGTGTTGACTTGTACTGTACTTGTGGAATGTACAGCGCTCGCCTGGACACCTATAGCTCACCAAGAACCCCGGCCCCCACTCTTGCTTTCAAACTTCGGCCTCAGTTTTTGGTCTTTTTGGGTTTTCATCCAGCTTTCAAGTCCAACTGCTGGCAATGCTTATGTCTCTACCAGCAGTCGCTCAGTAAGAACCAGTGGCTAGTGTATTTAAGAACGTGCAAGCGGGAGGGCGGGTGCAGATGTATATTTTAAGTGTACAGTAGCTGCTGTCGCACGTCTTAGCCATCACAATTCTGTCTGTCTGTCTGTCCATCTGTTTGTCACACGGATGGATTAGTCAAAAATGGTGCAAGCTAGGATCATCAAATCTCGCAGTCGCCGCTGCCTGCAAGACTCTAGTTTCAGGATCCGTAATGTTTTTCCATAAATTTGACAGGGGTACCTCCTCTAACCCTGAGCGAGGGCGCTAAATGAGAGGGAACAGGGAATGTGAAAGAAACATAACGGTAGACTTTTAGGCTCTGCATAATACGTTACCTTATGTTGTTAGCTGTGACATTCTACTTCAAAAATAGGTCAAGTCAACGCGCATGCGTACGACTTAATAAACAAGAAATTTGAGCTAATGCTAGTAGATGAAAGGTGCCAGAGCGTGTGGAATTTTATTAGACAGATGAGCGGTGACTGTACTATGAACTAGACCTAATACAGACGAGACATGACAGGAATGCAGGCTCCGTGCATTACAACGGGGCAAAGCGCGGTCGCATAGCTTGCAATCCAGACGGTAGGCCTAGGTCAAAAACAGCACGTGACAGAGGACTTTGAACTATGTAGTGTAGAGGGGTGACAGGGCGTAGACTAGTCTTAATGCAGACGAGGTGTGACAGGTAAACAGGTGCCTCCGTGCATTCCGACGGGGCCAAAGCGCTGTCGCGTACATTAAATAACTTGTCTGTAGGTCAGGTGACGGTGGACGAGTGCACTATGTAGACCAAGGGGTGACAGTACAAGGTCAAATAACAGACACAGGGGCCAAAGTACAGGCGCAGCTTCGGCACCTTTCATCTACTAATGCTCACGAGACACGCGAAAGCCTATAGCAGTTCCGGTTCAGTAGTTTAGCTGAAAATTGGGGGTGTTCTCGCTATAGTTAATATACAAATACCAAATTCTTTATCTGTATTGTATAACAATAGTAGCATGGCGCCACCTTGTGAATGATATAGACTTGCGTCGCAGCCCGAAATCGCCAAAAAAATCCATAAAACTCCCTATTTTGGTGTTCAAGGTCATTCAAAGTCATTGAATTCGGCGCCAATCGAGAGCCAGTGTACGACTTTCTATTAGTAATTAATAGTAACCTAGGCCCTATCTTGCACTGTTATTGAGATACAGCAACTTATTGGCCAAAAATCGCAAATTTTGCCCACCCCCTCTCATTTAGCCCCCTCGTTCGGGGTGACCCCCTTCAAATTTATGCTAAAGCTTTATGGTTCCTGAAACTAGAGTCTTCCAGGCAGCCGACGGTGAGGATTTGGTAATCCTAGCTTGCACCGTTTTTGACTGATACACCCGTATGACAGACAGATGGACGGACGGTCAGACGGACAGAATTGAGATGGCTAAGACGTGCTGAAAGGAGTAACTGCTTTTGCGCATAAAAACTATTTATGATGAGCTTGTGCGGGGAATGTGAAAGACGTAGCCTTCATAGTTCATAATCATCGTGCTTGGATTGGTGAGCTTAGATTTTGTTTGCACTGGGCATTTAAACATGCACCGCTGTTGCGCGTTCCGCTTTGTGTTAGCTGGGCTTTTCTTGTTATCTTAGACCTTGACTGCTTCCTTCGTCTTAGTGATGAATTTTTTTGATCTTTATTGCTTTTTTCCTTTTATGAGTGGACCAGGCCCCCTAACTGTCACTAGTATAAACACATTTCTGTGCCTCTGCTAACATAGTATAACAAAAGTATTGCTTTCAGTTGATTTGTGAGCGTGTGTGATCAGAACTAGACATTGTCATTTGGTGTTTGAATGTCGTTATGTGTAAAAGTCCTGCTTCGTCCTGTACACTGAGCCTGCTAAGCTTTTCAAGCAGCGCCTTACAACGGCTTTTTGATTGATCGATTCGATGATTGTTTGACTGAAAACAGTATGTGTGTATTGCGTAAGTAAGTAGGTAAGTACATAAGATAACATGAATGGAGCAGTTTAACAGTTAGTTGCAATAGACCACGATTTCAGCACCCAAACAGAAAAGTTCTTAGCAGGCATTTTTTACGGTTCAGAGTTGATGTCGGCTTGGTTGCTTAATGTGAATGTCGTGTTTGGCCTAATGGTGGTTAATAGCCTGCTGCTGTCTGTCTGTGTTGCTGTACAGTTGGTGGATCTGCCAGCGTGACCAATGCTTTCTAGAGCACCGTACACTCTGTCCAACAGACAGCTTAACGTGGTTCAGCTGATGCCACACTAACACCAACCGTGATACCAGCTCAGTATTATGACATTTCGACTCAGCAGTGGTGCTGCAGAGTTTCTGTTTGCTTTGACATATAGGCCTTTATTTGCTTAATTTGCAGTACACAGCAGTTTTCCTGTTAACCCAACTTCTAGCGTTTCAGCATTGGAAATATACAGAATTTTCCAGGGGCATGCAGCCTGCATCAGAAGTGGTAGAAGGGACCTTAAAAGCTTGAGGGAACAGTTCAGACACATTTCTCATCTCAGTTCCAATAAAGTACAACAGCTGTTTTCTAGGGGTCTCTTGAGTGAGTGTGGATAGAGTGTGTTTGATTAGCGGAATTGCTTCTGTTGACTAGGAGAATAGTCGTCACTAGAAGTGAACCAAAACAAATTGACTGCTAGGGGCTTTTGGGTGTGAATGTTATAAATTTCACAGGGGAAGATGCATCCACTGATAGGGGGATAGAACAGGGGCATATTTTGACATACATGTTAAAGGTTGTGCATGTGCGTATCACTAACATTTTCATGCTCAGCTGGCTTAATCTCTTCCTTTTTGATGCATTGTGATTAACAACGTTTTTTACTGTCAATGTGTTTCAATGTGGGTCAAGTGCAATGACTCTTAGATACGCCCATGAAAGTGCTAATGCCCTGGCAAAAACAAGCCAGAACACAAATTTCCTTGTGATGTTTTCTGTTTTCCAGATTATGGCCAACCCGTCTTGGCTGTAGGCTGTATTTCTGTGTGAATGGATGTATAAAAGTTTTATCATCAGTTTTTCACTGATAATAGTTTAATGATAATTCAGTTGTTATTCAGTCTGAAGAGATCTAACCAACTAATCGGTTTCATGGATATAACTAAAAATAAGGTTTTATGGCCACGTGAAATTAGCACAACGATCAGCTCCATTTTAGGCAGAATTGAACAGTAGTTTAATATAATTAGATGTTATTTGAAATCATACAGCAGCGAATCAGTATCATGATAATAAACTGGCATAATGGAGGTCATTTCTAGTGTTATAATTGCCAATTATAAAATTTATGACATCTTATTTTTAGAGTGCGGTTATATATGACTTTTAACAACGAAGATGTGGTTTGAGATGATACTGAATCAGAATTTTCTATCATTTAATCACCATCACGATTAATTAATCAGCCATTTCACCAAACGAATGCTATTCAATCATCTTCTGATCAGATGGATAACAAAAGAATGGAGGAATTTGACAAGAATGAAGAATTGAAGATATGTATTAAACTTTATATTTCCATCAGATTTATTCCTAATCAGCTTAATTCAGATGGATATATTTTGGTGGCTGTATGCATGTGTGTTTTATATTGATAGTCTGTCCTTTCGTCATTTCTCTCTTCATTCTGTCAGTAATGTGCATGTGATGTTGTTGACATGTTTCGGTGGATATCAGATCTCTGCGTTTGTTTTGTTTTAACTTTGCTGCTGTGTAACGGCTGCTTTATTCTATGTCTGTTCTGTATTTCGTCAATTTTCTTATTTTCTAAATTAATCTGTGTTTAATCCTTTCAGCAACAACGGCTTTGTTCAGAATTCTGTCAAGACTTTTGGCTTCACAGATTTAAAAGAATTCCATCACTACCACAGTACGACGTATGTACAATTGTACATTCTATTGACGTTAGAATGTATGTGTGCACTTATTGCAAGGTAAAGAGAATTGTCGGCCAGCATTGTGTTTGCAGCTTGTTTTAGGTGCATGTATTTTATATTGTTACATCTATATTCCTGAAAAGTTTAGTCTGGAAATGAAAATTATTAGCAAACTTGTGTCAGTATTAGTTCAATGATTACAAGAAGCTGTGTAATATTGAAGTTGCCACTCTTGGTGTGCAGTGGAGTAGAATCGTACTTGCATATTTGTTCCTGAAAATTTTCACTGGAGGATTGATGATGCAAAGCGTTCGTTGTATTATATTCAAAGTAGTATTTTGTTGATTTATTAGGTTATCACTTGCTTTGTTGATACTTAGTGAACTTTTTGTGGAAAAAAGTTCAGATTTGTATTCAGAAATAGAGAGTTACTAAAGTCTTTGTAATAGCCAAAATTGTTCATTATGATCTCAGTGAAAAATATCCTATATGTGTCTCCATATGGCATGACCCGAAACAGCTCTGAGTTACTTTTTCAAACGTGTTACTTTTAAAGTATACTCTGCGGGAAAAAAAGTTGGTGGTCTACATTTCTGAGTCACAATGTTTCAAGTCTGAGTATCCGTTTCGTTTAATTCGGTTTCAGAAGTATCATTATGTAATTGTTTGTTGTAGAATTAGTAGAAGTAATTTTAGAGACATGTTCATTGTATTTTACTTGTTTGTTCATTGTTAGTGATCACATTAATCAGTGATGCTGTGAAATAGTCCAAGGCAATGCTCACTTTGCTGTTCTGGCCTAAGTTGGAGTATCTTCGGAAAAAAGTTTAACAGAAGTCAACAGCAATAGCAGCATTACTATTTTTTAGAAATATGGTTTATTTCACTCAATGTGAAAAATTTTTCAAAAATTGCTAGCTGTTTGCATATTTAACTTTTTCTGGATCAACCAAGACAGTACATATTTTAAAAATACGTTTTGTCATTCGTTGCATCGCTGATATTGTGTTTTCATGTTGCTGAGTAGTAATTTATAATTTTTCGTATGTTTTACATTGGTTGCAGTAGATGTTTTGTGAGTTGAAAGAGTTAATTATAGTTGCTGCAGATCGGTGTTGATGTTTTTGACATTATTTTACTTCCTACACTTAATTCTAGTAAGAATGGCGTCAGACACCAACGGGCATTGAGCCCACGGTTGTCGATGATGATGATGATGATGTTGACACTTAATTCTCCTATATCTCACCATATAGTCTGGAGCACAGAAGTCTAGGCCTACGTCCTTTGATGACTACGCTCCAAGTCAAAGTGTCAGTGGCAAAAACAAGGGGGCCCAAGCGGCCCTCTCCAATTCCCCAGACAAGACATAAGCATACGTTTAAACTGCAGTTAATTTGCCATTATTGTCAGTTTATTTTCAGAAAAATGTTTGAACTTGTTGCCACTAAATGTCATATTTTAAAACTGTAACGCACCAAATTCGATTTCTTCTGGGGCTCTGCCCAAGACTTTGCTGTTTGTACTAACAGCACTAGCTGGATTTTAGGGGGTCCTACTTCTAACGGAAGAGGAAGGGGGAGAAAAAGGAAGGGGAGGGACGAAGAGGGAAAGAAAAGGGAGATAGCAAGACCACCCCCCCAGTGGAAATTTTTGGCTATGCCAGTCCAAAGAGAATTACGTTAGGCAAAGAAGGGCAACTTTTAAGACTTTGGGGACAGTCATCGTTTCACCAGAAGTGCTAAATTACCAAGTTCCTTTCAAGTATTTTCAAATTTGATGAATTTATGCCATATAATTCGCGCTCACCCAGAGAATTTTCCATTTTCACTTAAAAGCCCACATTACGCACCTCATTGTAAAGTAGGCCTTATGAATGGTTGCAAAATTTGCCAGATTTTAGCTACTTGACTATTAGTGTTTGGGGTGCGATGCTACAAGACATTTTACAAACGTAACTTAAAGCCGAAGACCATTCTGGAGCTAAAAGGTGCGCTGCAGCAAATGCAAGATGACTTGCCGCAGACTTTCCCAATGTCGTCCTAATGCATGTGCTTTGGCCAGTGGTTAACGTTTTGAACATCAGATATATGAACTTTTAAAAAAATACCTCGTTGAGTATCTTATTCGTGTTTGTAGCTGTAGTATCCCAGCAATTTGTGCACTTAAACTATATTTGTTTGCTGTCAAATATCAAAAGTTTGGGCTTTGTAGATGCGTTGTGATAGTAGATAATTCTCTGGGTGAGCGTACATAATATGGCATAACTTCATCAAATTTGAGAATAATTGAATGAAGCTTTGCAATTTGGCGTAGATTAGATTAGAACGCCGAATATGTGTGTAAAATAATTATGGCTTTAAAATTTTTAGTCATTGCAAATTAAAGTTCAGAAAACTTCAGGGAAAGGGGTAAAATTTTCTGACTCGCAGTGTAGTTTGCACGAATCTTCCATTTCATTCAACGCGCTATATATGAGGGTCGTTCCGTTAATAAGTTCACACAAGAAATATTTTACATTGTGATCAATCTATTGTACTCCTTGCGCGCATTATTTTCTGCTACATTCTTTTAACTGCTTTTTAGTTCCTTTTTTCTCACCGCAAATGACGTCTTCGGTCACGTGACCATTTGACTCCCAGATCTCGACTTCTTATGGGTGGTCTATAGTGACCATGCTCTATCTAGCACCGTTATGGAGATATGGCGCCTCAAAGATAATGGGGTCACAGTTTGAACTTTTGGGGTCACGTGACGTCATCGGTTACGTGACCATTCGACTCACGGGGGTCGACTTCCTATCGGTGGCCCATAGTGACCATGCGTCTATCTAGCACCATTATGGAGATATGGCCGTTTGAAGTTTTCCAGGAACAGAAGTCAGTCGTCGGTCGGTCGGTCCTCAATATTGCACTGATCTTATTTACTCCTCTTCGCTAAGTTAGGAGCGTAGCGCGCGAGGAGTAGAAAATGACACTACTCCGTTAAGCCCAAATTCCATTACGCTGATTTTGCGACAAAGTCTGCGACTTTGTCACCGACATAAATCATGTCGCCGACTTTCATGATTTGTGTCCATGACTTTCTCCGCGGGAAGTTTCGGTGAAAGTCGGCGTAATGGAATTTGGGCTATACCCGGCATCTCAACCTTCCCCCTCTCTCTGAGGCTGCCGGTGGGAGAAGGTGAGGAGAAAAGTGGGTGGGAGTACAGTGCACGTACTTAATTAAGTTCCAAGGACTCAAACGCCGCAGTCGGCGACTGTGCAGCACAGAAGGCGCCAGAGAGGTATGACAGTGCAGACGGACAGACAGACAAACAAACTTTCCGCGCATTATGCCGGTATAGTAACAAGAAATTTGAGCAAAGCTCATGAGACGCGCAAGCCTATAGCAGTTCTTGTTCGCATGTAATCTTAGTCTATCTCCATCCATTTCGTCGTAATTCACTCTTTTGTAACCAAAAATCGCCAAAAATCACGTTAAATCAATATTTTAGGGTTCAAGGTCATTCAAGGTTATCGATGTTGACATTCATAAAAAGCTCCTCATCAGTGCTTGTTATGATAAGCAGCATGGCTGTGCCTATC
>Ga0209367_1001637_pt1 | contig 28082 bp, 15 predicted proteins | sample WorMetLIZISLAND2_FD_187412 | JGI IMG/M metagenome (GOLD analysis project Ga0209367, IMG submission 187412) | Marine gutless worms symbiont microbial communities from Max Planck institute for Marine Microbiology, Germany - Olavius geniculatus... ...
CAGCTGGTGTATTTCTTCAATCAAGTGTGGTCCGCCGTGTTTGATCATTTCGCCTGTTATCCCGTCATTTCCTGGACTTTTGTTGTTCTTCAATTTTTTCACGGCCTTTTGTACTTCTTCTACCAGGATATCACCCTGGCTGTCAGCAAGTGGTGGCGAGATGTCTCTGATTGATTAGGTTGAGGAGTAAACAGAGTAACTGTTGATTTCTCCGGCAAGACGATGAGATCCCGTTCCTTGAAGAACTGTAGTAATGTAGGAACATATGAGTTAACTCTTGTCATCCAGAATTTGGATATCTGGACCCATGGCATAGACAGACAAGTCATCCGTATACATAACAACTTTTACTCCTGCCGGAGGCTGTGGAAGACGGTACAGATAAAAGTTAAACAATTTTGGTGAGGTGACAGCACCTTGTGGGACTCCGATGCAAATATTACGTGAGAAAGACTGGAAATTTCGAAATATGGTACGTGAATGCCGGCCTTTGAGGTAATTATTTTGTAATAGCCAAATTATAAAAACGTGCAGCTGTGACTACTTGAAATCACAAGAAATTTGAGTTAATACTCACGAGACGCGCGAAAGCCTATAGCAGTTACTGGACAACAACGGTAAAATAACGACTTTTACGGAGGTACCGCTATTTGTTGCCATAGACCAAGAATGCGCATTTTACGAATTTTAAAAAATTCGTAAAATTCGCGAATTTTTTACGCATTTTAAAACGGCCAACGAATTTTAAAATTTACACATTTTTACGAATTTTAAAACAGCCAGAAAATTACAACATTTTGTACTTTATAAAACTCACATAAACACATCAACGTATACTTGTGTATTGTGCAAATAGCGACGATCTCGGACTCAAGTCTCACAGTTTAGTTTAGTAACCAACCCGAATTCCGAAGTTTGCAGATTAACTGTGCAGTGCACTGCAGTCACTACTCACTACTCAGCGTCTCTCAGTCGAAAACTGTACACATAGCCCCAAAATAGCCCAAAGCACTATTACGCATTTTTACGAATTTTTACGCATTTTAAAAAATTGTTAAAAAATTCGCGAATTTTTACGCATTTTAAAACCGCAAGTTACGAATTCACGAACTATGTTTGATGCCTTTGTGCGCAAGTTTCCTTGAATCTAAAAAATCGAGACTTGGACCGTCAAAATCTACGTTTAATGCTAAAAATTTTATGTGCAGCTTGTCCATGTCTATCTCAATTGGTTTCGGCGCAATTCGCTCTTGAAATGTGTCTCGCAGCCCGAAATCGCCAAAAAATCCATAAAATTCCTTATTTTGGCGTTCAAGGTCATTGAAGGTCATTGAATTTGGCGCCGATCGAAAGCCAGTGTACGATTTCCTATTAGTGAGTAATAGTAACCTAGGCCTTATCTCGCACCGTTACTGAGATACAGCGACTTATTAGCCAAAAATCGCAAATTTTACCCACCCCCTCTCATTTAGCGTCCTTGTTCGGGGTGACCCCCTTCGAATTTATGGAAAAGCTTTACGGTTCCTGAAACTAGAGTCTTCCTGGCAGCCGATGGTAAAGATTTGGTGATCCTAGCTTGCACCGTTTTTGACTGATCCATCCGTGTGACGGACGGACGGACGAACAGAATTGCGATGGTTAAGACGGGCTGAAAGCAGTAGCTGCTTTCGCGCGTAAAAATACGCTCGTAGCATTAACATTAAACTCACCAACCAATACGTATACGTACGTCAATGCGGAGTCGACCTGATTTGACGCGAAATACTTGACGCTATCTACACGCAACAAATATACAAACAGCCCAGATTAAACCACAGATACGAAACTAGTGCATTGCGCGGTGTGCGTATCTACGCTCCAGCTTTCGCTAATACTTATCGCGCCTACCCATAAAAGGATGGCCAGGCTGACATCTGTAGACAATTTGACTTCTATGTGGAGACTTCATATTTGACACTGTACTGTAAAGTGTAAATTAAGGTTCCGCGACAGGTGGTCAGGAGACATTGCAATAACGACATTAAGCGGGCGACAAGTGGCTACCGACATCTGGCTAACGACAACTGGTGAACGACAATCAGCTTGTGCATATTAGTAGATACACGACATTTCGTCACTAATAACTGACAAAAAACTAAGTAGTATAAATGATAAAAACCAAGGAGTGTAGACAGTTGATATTTACAGTTGTACATTGTGTTCAAATATGCCTCTTAAAAATTCAACAAATGTACGATTATTGTAGTCTGCGACGACGTTAACTATTCTCTCATTTACAATGCGGTAAACACGTTTCGGTTTGTGGGTTTGGCCAGCCAGCATCTAAAAACGGTAAGGCTGTGTAGTTCGTTTTCCCACATCAGTTGGTCTAGCAGTTTCGACAGCGTAGGATGTGAGCATTGTACAGAACCCTGGTAACCACAGTGCCACCCTTCGACATTGGTGCGAGGCAATGATTTAAGAACACGCTGATTTACGTTCCACAGAGTTAATGGAAATACTGGATTTCTGCGGTTGTCTCTTCTGTCTGGTCCATTAATGAGGTTGCCTTAGAAGTAGTTCACGACTGGTTTAGCACGATCTGGATAGCCAGCATTTTACTAAAGTCTCAAATGCGTCTCTTAGGCTAATGAGTAAAAATTAATAACTGGCAGGGCAAACATTATGAGATGCTAACGACGCAAGCCAACTGTCGTCACCAATCATGTTGTCGCCACTTGTCGTTAACAAACTGTCACCAGCCAAATGTGTAAAGTTAGTTGTGACCGTCTAGCCAGTTGTCGCTAACACCTTGTCGCCCGCCCACCTGTCGGGACACCGTAAGTTAAATGATTGGTAGTTTTTTTTCACGCAGTACAGTTAATGGAGCTTAAAACACTTGAAACTAAATATGCACTGCACTGCGTTTGTTTCGAATTTCCTCAGTTACGCTGTGGCCAAAAATTAGCAAAATAGGATGACATCTGACAAAGATATCACAAAAATAAACTAAAAGAAGCTCGTGAAAGTTTTGAGTGTTTTGTCACGAGAGCGCGTTCGCTCTGCCAGGTCATTTTAACAAAATGGTAAGTTAATAAAAATAATAATTAACTAACTAAAATTCTTTTTTCTTATATTTTAACGCCAAGGGTCATAATCATGGCGCTATCGCTGCCAGACAATACACGATCTGCTGGTAACGTAATGACAATGCAATGACGTCATTACTACTGTATTATGACGTCACGCTGGTGCGCACAAAAACACAGCCAGAACGACACACATCTAGTAAATGCTTCACTTGACGCCGATAAGAAAATGCCGTTGTTTTACGACACACACGCACGGTATAGAGCAGAAGCTGCGTACCGTATCTGACAGCGTCGGCTGCGGCGTTTCGCTTTAGTCGCTGTCGACGTCGACGAGTGACAATGAGGAAAATTACGACGACCAGGAAGGCGAGCAGAGAAATTCCGGAAATTAGTACGACCGTTTTGTCTGGAAACGCCGACGACCGCAGCATGGGATCTGCGATAACAGCAAAACACCAACGACTGACTCTATACCAGTGATTTTCAACCGGGGTTCTGCGGAACCCAAGGGTTCCGCGAGCATATGCCAGGGGTTCTGCGGCTGGTCAGTAAAAATTTTTTAAAAAAATAACCTAGCGTGCGAAATTACGTCAAACTAAGCCATTAAAGTATAGCCCCGTATGCACCGATCATGCTTAGTTCCAAATTAGCGCATTTAACCGTCTACTTTGGCATGCAGTGTTGAATATTTTTCTTGTTGTTAACAATGTTAAAATATTTGCATTGAACATCGAACGCTAAGTATTAGGCCTATGAAATCGTGTGTTTATTTATTGAAAGACTTTCATTTCTTGAAACACTGCTTCAAAAATATAAAAAAAAAGCTTCGCCCATCAGCGCAACTGGCTGAGGGTCCAGACCCCTGAGCTGTCCGTGGGCGTAAAAAAGTAAAAGATTCAATGATAATCTTTGTGCCGTTGGCGACCGCCTCGTCAGGGTGATTTTGGTTTCGGATAAAACAAAATTGCTAAATAATATTATCTAATACGGTCAAATTAAACGAGTCTTTTGTCTGCTGTTTTATTGTCAGCGTTTGAGGGATATGCCCCAGAGTCCAGACTCTCACAGGTTTTATGTTTCTTGACTCTCTGGGGACATCAGTCCCCAGACACCCTAAAAATTCCACTTTGCCTACACCGCTGAACTAGCTTATCATTGTCATTGCATGGGGTTCCGTGAGTGATTGTCACACTTACGTAGGGTTCCGCTGCAGCAAAAAGGTTGAAAAACACTGCTCTATACGTTTCAGCCAGAACAGACCTTCGATCGCAGTCATAAAACAAGTAGGCCTACGTTTCAACACGGTCTATAGTCTAGTTGGTTTAAAAATTATTTAACAAATCGTAAACAGTTTATTGTTTTAGCTGATGCCAAATCGGATATTTTAGACATAACCTGCGGAGTTCCACAGGATTTTATCCTGGGTCCTCTACTTTTTCTCTTATATGTTAATGATATACAAAACTGTGCACCTGAGGCTAAACTTAAATTATTTGCAGATGACACAAATTTGTTTGTTTTTGGTAAATCTTTTTTCTGAGACAGGTACTAAATCTAACAGTCTACTTAGTGACCTAAATAAATGGTTTTTAGCAAATAAACTTAGCCTTAATATTAAAACTCTCTCTCTCTCTCTCTCTCTCTCTCTCTCTCTCTCTCTCTCTCTCTCTCTCTCTCTCTCTCTCGTCTAACCATAGTTGTCTCATGACCTACTTTTGTCGCCTGTCTCTCACTGCAGTGTCTGGAGTGACATAACTGCCCCCCATAATCTCACTCCACTCAAGCGTGACGATCGAAACGTGACTCGTACCTGTGTAGAGCATCCATTCTTCGATCGCAGTCATAAAACAAGTAGGCCTACGTTTCAACACGGTCTATAATCTAGTATGTTTCGCTACACTCGCATAATATACTGTAGACCGTGTTGAAACCTATGCATCATTATACGCAGGGTAGTCCAAAAAATAAGCTGCAAACTCTCGTTTATATCTTCACCAAATATTGAACGATTTTCGAAATTCTTCCACTGTTACGCAATGTAAAAAATGTGTAGGCCAAATAACGTCATCACGCCTTAACTGCAACTCACTTTTAGCCCACCCTGTATATTAGGCTAGCTGTTAGCCTGTTTTCTATTTCTTGTCTGTCCAATGCAATGCATAGCATTGGACAGAGTATAAAATCACCTGAGCGTCCGTCTGTGCGTTCGTTCAACTTTTAATATGCCACATCTTCATAACGGTGCAAGATAGGCGCATGGTCACAATGGACCATTTATAGTAAAGCGCTGCTGACGAATCGAATGGTCACGTGACTGACAACGTCAATTGTTTAGTAACGATAAGCGATGACAACAACATTGCTGCTGCACAACTTGAAATTAAACATCTTGTATGTATAATTTTCCAGTGTAACAAAAGTGTCAAAGTTTTGCGGAAAGGTTGCGTAGTGTAGCAGAAAGTTTTCACGACAAAGTAATTATCAATATTTTACTGCTATGCTGAATGTTACCTTTTTTAAAAGTAGTGAACAAATGGTCGCACAAAATACTCAACAGGGCTGTCCGAAACCTGTGGTGGTGACGGTGTGGACGGGACTGAATTCACTGCGTGCGCCGGTCTGTGAGCAGCTAATGACGCGGAAGTGGTAAGTGGCGCCACGCGACGGTCGCTTCCATTCGTAGAAGACACGCTCGACGTTGTCCGTGAGCGGCACCCACTGGCCGACCGTACGGTACTCGATAATGTAATGGTCAACAGGGACAAGACTATGCCTTGGCGGGAGCCAGGCGATCATTAGACCTCCGTCAGAAAGCAGCTGAGCGGAAACGTTGAACGGAGGATCCGGCGCCGGGCCTACATAGAAACAGCTCAGTGAAACATCATAATCGTCATCGTCTTTCTTTAATTTGCTATATATCAGGCACAAACAACAATAAAACGATGCATTGTTGCTGTCAAAACAACTACGAATAAACTGCATTTACATCAGTTGCCCGAAATGATAAAACCAAAATTAACATAAAGTTTAAGCACAATCAGTGAAAACAGACTACATTTATATGCACGGCGTACTCTGCAGAAGAACGAAAGAATTTTGCACAGTCCGTTAAATGAGAGCTTCGCCTTGCGTAGTGGTAACGCGTTTCATCCGATCAACGAAGTTACTCTACGCCGGGCCCGGTTAGTACTTAGATGGGTGACTGCCTGCGGGCAGGTAAACCATCTCGGTATGTAACCAGCCGCCTAGGTCAACTCAGTCTTTCATCCCTCCGGGGTAGGTAAATCGAGTACCAGCCTATCTGGCTGAGGTTAAGGCGGAGCGCGTTTACCTGTGTCAGGTGGCAGGTAACACTGTGTGATCTCACACGGCGGGTGACGCTCCGTAGCTCTGAGATGGGTTTCCTATGAAGAGCTATAGCCCTAGCATTTAGCCATTTCCATTCGCCGGCGAGATTAAGCTAGCATACGGCTCAAGTCAACCGGATGGCTGACGTTCCACCGTGCCACGTGTTCCGTTAACAGGCAGCGCCTTTAACCAACTAGGTCGGAATGTGGACCAATGCCAACAGTCCTCGAAACAGAACTATGGATTTGTTGTCGGTCTTTGATCTGACATGGACTTTTCGTGTGAATTTTCTGTAGGCATTCGATTTGTTGTTCATTCGTCTGACTGCCTATATACAGCATGTTGTACAGCAAATTTACAACATATCAAAACGAGTGGAGTTGAGTCTTACCGGCTGGCGTAGTGTCGGTTTCGTCGTGGTCGTGGTCGTCGTCGTCGTCGTCGTCATATCGATCGTAGTCGTGGTCCGGATCAACGACTTGACCGTCTCCGCCGTCTCCCGACCCGTACCACGGCGATGCCGGCTCTAGACACAGCGCACAGCAACGAATGACAACAAAGGTCCGTCTGTATACGTTTACAGTAGGAACGAGACGATATGACTGTCTGCCAAGTCGTTTGACGGACCATACAACGTGATTGCGCCGACCCATTACGTAGACATGCGTCAGCTAGCTACAGCTGAACAGAAGCAACGTTACGTCTGTCTGTCTGTTCGTGGTCTGTAATCTGCATGTCATTGCGGCGGATCGAACGTGCGACTGTACGAGTACGACTGAATGGACACAGCATACGGTACGCGGAATCTTCGATTCTCGACCATAGATAGCCGGAACGCTATAGGTAGGGTAGTGATTGCTTCGGTAAAGCCATCACGACGGTAGACAGTAACAATGGAAACATACTGAACATTCGACGCGTATAAACTGTATACAGGCACAGGCATATACAGCCATTTTCCAATGTCGTAAGAACACACAAATACAGACGATGCTTCTTCCTTTTGCTGCTGTTGCTGTTGATGTGCTTCGCAAATCTCGTAAAGCTGGACGAAAATCGCTTCCTGCATGAACTCGATTTAACAAGCTTGGTTCATCTTTACGTTAAACAAACAGCTAGCGATTTGCAGAAAATGAGTTGATAAAATTTAATAATTAATTAAACAAATAATAAAGACCAACAGTTATACCTTCTATGTGTATGCTGTCTTCGTAATCAGAATTAGCTAAAACAAAGATAAACAAATCAAAAATAAATGTCATGTACTAAAATGTAGGCACATTTGGCAAGTAATACAATTTTGCTGTTTTCACTTGTCATTTGTATCTCCCTCAGCTAAAGACGTGGTCACAGACGTTTGCTAACACGTGCACACTAAACACTGACGTTAGCTGTACGAACCAGATATTCGTTTTTGTCTGAAATTACCTGAAAAATGAAGAATAAAACCACGGCAAAAAAGCACGACTCTCTGTGGACGCGTCGTCCTTTCTAAATCTTGCATGACAAAAGGGAAAAAATTCCAGGTACTGACACATGTACAGTCTTTGTAAGCATACACAAAACCTCTGCCTTTTGAAACTTTTCAAATGGTGCAGTAGAATTTTCAATTAAGTCTGGTAACGACTGAGATTTTTAAGAGTAAACTTCACAAAAACTAACAACTAACTAATTATTGATAATCGCAGATTAAAATACTGACGTTCTCCGCAGAAACAGATGATCGAAATGATTTCATATGCTGGCAATCATATCTACTGTAAAAATATAAGCGGCATGATTGTAATCGAAAATTCAACGATTCTGACGACTTGTCGAACGCGATTAATCGCTGATTTCCGCCGCAGTCATGGCCGGCTAAACGCGGTACGGTGAAACACCGGGAAGGACGGACGAGCCGGGCGCACCTGATGTGGTTGCAGCGACAACGTTGCTGAAGAGACCGTCACCAAGGCGGTTGCGTGCTAGCACCATGAACTGATATCGCGTGTCCGGCAGCAGACCGAAAACAGTCGTCGTCGTGACAGGATCGACCCCGCCCACTGCCCGCAGTGTCTGCCAACGCTCACGACCGTTCCCCTGCTTGTACCTGCCGGACAAACCGCCGACATCCACGCTCAAACCTGATTTCCACCCGACGCCACGCAACAGACGCAAGCAAGAATAAACACCACTTCCACAGCTGCGTTTGTTTACCTCCGCCAAGGAGGTTATGTTTTTGCCAGATTTTGTTTGTCTGTTTGTCTGTCTGTGTGTTAGCAAGATAACTCAAAAAGTTATGGACGGATCTTTCTGAAATTTTGAGCGTATGTCGGGAATGGCACAAACTACCAGTGATTCAATTTTGGGGGTGATCCGGAAGGAATCCTGGATTCTGGATCACTTTGAAATTTTCGTTACCGTTGCTTTCAATGGGGCATAAGGGAAACCGCTGCAAAATCGAAGATGGTGTTGCCACCTAGCGAACAACATTGCCTTGGCGGAGGTGTGCGGGCTCTGACTGCTTTCTAGTTACGTTTGTTACGTACTTTTCTGTGCTCCTTGCGTTCTTTGCGTACTTGCTTGCGTACGTTTCTTGAGTCGCCTGCGCCTGTTGCATCCATAAAGTACTCAGGGGGCTTGCAATGCGAGCATTGCTTGCGTCGCGTGGAACGGAAACCAGACGTTGAACGTACGTTTGCGAAAAGATAAAATAAAACACTATAAAACATGAGGCAACATAAAGCAACAACAAGCTTAGCTAACGCCGAAAAGACAGGGCCACAGTTGCATGCATATCGTTTCATCATAATGCTTCTCTTCATAATTTGGTTTTTATCAGGTTTTTATACGTTACGTTTGGCACTTTTAGCTAATTTGCTTTGCAACGATTACACGCGAACGCACCCGCAGTTCGTTTGACATGTCCTTTCTAAAAAAAATCCCGCAACTATCCCCATCAGCAGTACACCGGCAAAAAAGAGTCCACGATAAATGTTTCTGTCCAAATTTTTTTCCGGAAAATCATTTTACGTAGCGCTTTTGTGAAATTTATGACGCAGATATTCCGACGGAGTCGGATAGCAAAGAATTTCCTGGTCGTCAATGTTTGGCGAAGTCACGCTGCGCGATTTTATCGTCGACGAAGCCGGTCAGTAGCGGAAGAGGCAGATACTACGACGTAATGGTCGATCGCTCGGACAACCAGCCCCCCTACGAGTAATATTGCACCATTAGACGAAAATTCCGCTAGCGCTCGCCCGCGCAGTTGGACAATAAATTCGACAATAAAATCGCGCAGTATGAACGCCCCACAGAATACACACGCGATCACATTATCATCCACATCGCAACGTTTTGTACAAACGCGACATATAGGCCCGTTGCTATCGGTCTGCCGAGTCGTTTCGGTGTTCCCGTTTTCCGTTTCACGTGTTAACCTATTACTGTTGTTACCTCCGCCAAGGAGGTGATGTTTTTATCGGTTTTTGTTTGTTTGTTTGTTTGTCTGTGTGTTAGCAAGCTAATTCAAAAAGTTATGGACGGATCTTTCTGAAATTTTGAGAGTATGTCGGGCATGGCACAAACTACCAGTGATTCAATTTTGGACGTGATCCGGCATGAATCCTGGATTCTGGATCACTTTAAAATTTTCGTTTCCATTGCGTTAAAGGGGGCATAAGGGAACCGCTGGTAAAGTGAATATGGTGACGCCACCTGGCAAATAACATTGCCTTGGCAGAGGTACCTGCGGGCTAAGACTGCTTTCTAGTTTAACTGTTGTTTTACTGCTAATCAGTTTACTGGCCAATAAACAGTCCAGACACCAGCTCAACGGATTATTTTATCTAGTAATCACTGCAACAGCTTGTCTATCCATGACGTGCTGAAGGGAGTTGATGGGAACCGATCACTCAGAACTTAATTGAAAAGCCGATTCAACAAAGTCCAAAAAGAACTGCTCCGAGTTTTCAAGCTCAAGAAAGACATATTGAACATCAATCAAACTAAAACTAACATCCAATTCCGCGACATACATTTTTATTGTCTTTACTGAAACGACATGACGATTATTTAAGCTTACTAAATTTTAATTTTTTCTATTTCTGTTTTTATGTCTACTTTGCTAACGATTTTCGTATAATTGTCCGTAAAAATAACACACGTTGTTTGGCGACTATACGTGGCATTTATTCTAGACAAAAAAAGATGAAAGAATTACTTAGAATGACCACGAAACTGTGCCGTCTTTAAAATAAAAAGTTATGGATTTTTAATCACTTTTTTCATTAAAATATATTTACAAAAGCTCACCAAAAACACAAACAACTTTTGGCGGTCATTCAAGGACGGTACAAAAATGCGACACACACTGACAGTGACACATCAAGGACCATCTACACCATACAAACTTCAGAGCAAATGCCTCAACATAAAAGTAAGGAAAAGATTTTTAGCGGTTTAAAGAAGGGAAGTTGGTATAATTTTTATTAATTTAAAAGTAAGGACTACACAAAATAACCACAGGCGACAACGGCATCATATTTCTCAACATGTGCATACATAATATACTCGAAAAATAAACGGCTGCTTCAACTTTGCCCCAAACCACACGGGGGAACATTATAGCGCTCCTTGCTGGATGTAGGAATAGCCCAGGAGAAAAACTGAAAGAAATAAAAGGAAAAGAGGAAAGACAATTAACAGCAAGGTGGGAAAAACTTGCTGCAAAGGTTCGGCGAGCTATAAGCTCGAGGACATGACGTGATCGTGGCATGAACAGGTGCGTGTGCTGAAACACTGACCATAAAACGTAGTGCTGAGGATGTCCTCCATCATAGGCTGGCAGCCAGGACACCTTGGCGGAGCGAGCGGTCGTAAGAACAGTCACGTTGTACGGAGGGTGAGGCGTAGTCACTGTGTATACAACGTCAACATTTGCACGCAAACAGACATCATGCTTTTTTGCGCCTTCGCTTTTCTAAAATGATTGATAAAGTGAGCCGTTGATTGTTCAAGGTTGCAATAACGCATCTGTTTTTATCTGTTTCTAGTCAGATTTTGAACCTATTCTAGCTGCTACCACGGTCGTCACTGTCTTATCGTTAACTACACGAGCAGTTATACCGGTGTAAGATCCTTGGCTTAAAGCTTTAAAACACAGCAAAGTTCTCCAAAAGCTGTAAGGGCCTATACCGTACTCAATCTATGTGTTATTATAGCTGTCAGTGTTTATTGCTGGGCGTATAATATTAGACAAAATTTAAACTAAAGAGGAACTGTTGCAACAAACAGCTGAAAATACACTGTGTCCGGTAAAAAGTAACCCCTTAGACGTCGTACAATAGAAATGTCAAAACTGAACAAATCTGAATAGAATTTTGTGCACTTTATTTCCAATATATTGCTAAAATGATCACCAAATTTCTTAAAAATATTATATCATAGCGGAGTTATCAATTGTTGAATATCTATAGCAGAATATCTCCGTTACCAACATGGCATTACACAATTAAATTCCTGTTACTGTACATCTGCGTAACTCCAACAAACAACATCTGATTTAAGTAAAATTTTACACTAACAATGCAGCATTTATTGGCAATCGAAGTGCCAAATTTCAGTTAAATCCGTTAAATCAATCGATAGTTACAGCGGCTTTTGTAAGGTCACTCCAGAACACTTCAGTTTTAGGTCTTTGTGTCCGACGTCATCCACAAAGACGTGAAACTGAAGTTTTTTGGGGTGACCTCACAAAAGCCGCTGTAACTGTTGTTTGCTTCTGCGGATTTAACTAAAATTTGGTACTTTGAATGCCAACAAATGATGCACTGTTGATGTAAAATTTTGCTAAAATCAGATGTTGTTTGTTGGCAAATGTACAGTAGCAGAGAAGTTTAATTATGTAACGCCGTGTTGGTAACAGAGATATTCTGCTATCGATATTCAACAATTGATAACTCCGCTATAACATAATATTCTTCAACAAAATTTAGTAGTCAAGTCAGAAATTTATTGGTAATTAAGTGTTCGAAATTATATATAAATTTGTTTAGATTTGACATTTCTGTTGTACGATGTCGAGGGGTTTATTTTTTTCAGACACAGTGCATAAAACAAGAACCTACAAAAAATATCATCCTTTAGACCTGCTGTTTAAAATCGAGAAAATGAAAAAACTTCAGATTTCATATCAAAAGTAAAATAAATAATTGAAGAAAAGCTACTAGTGTGACATCACTTACGCAAACAAATCATATGGTCAGAAAACAGAAAAAGCAGTGGATCACAGGCAATGACCCATATTAAAACTGACCCATGACCCATTATGCATGACCCACAATTCAATTGTTTAACCACATAGACTTAAACATGAATACGAAAAACGGTAAACGATACTCAATGCACTATATGTGCATGTAATATGATACGCAACAGTGAAACAGAAAAACGGAGATTTCAACAGTTCACAGCATCAGTTTGTTGCTATATGTTTGTTTCTAGCGATATTGACAAATCGTCCGCCAAAATTACAAAAAAAAGATGATATGCATGCAAACAGCTATGGATTATTATGGGGCCGTCCTTCCTAGAAGGAGGCCCCATCATGTGTTGATCCTGTCCGTCTGTCTGTCCGTCTGTCTGTCTGTCCCGTGCCTCCACCTAAAGGGAAAACGAAAAGGCCTACGAATACCAAACTTGGTAGGAAGGGTCCCTGGGATACCAGCACCCCGTGGACCAATTTCAAGGTCAAGTGGTCAGAGGTCAAGGTCACGGCGGCTAATTGCGTTGTTGGCGAAAAATCCCCCATAACTTCGCCGCCTGTTGTCCGATCAACTTGATATTTGGCAGGTGGCGCAAGGATCCCTTGCCGCTTTGCACAGACCTAGAAAGCCCCAAAAAAGCACGCACGTACTCAACTGCAAGGACGGCCCCATAGCGGGCGGCCCCTCAACGGCCGCACCCTCTTGTTTCATCCAGCAACAAAGTCACATATGCCAAGCAGTGTTATGTTTAATGGAAACGACAAGCAACAGGCATGGCGTACTTTCAATAAGAAGCAAAGTGGTTGTGATAGCATTAGCGACGGCATTGCTGGCGACGCACTCGTAGCTGCCTCGATCGCCCTCGGCCAGATGCAGTATCGTCAGGTTTCCGCCGTCGTGGTGCATCGCGCGACTCGCAGGAAAGGCGCCGTCGCCCTAAAACAGTCCATCTATATGCACTTCTTATTGCCTCTTTTATGTCAGACGGCCGTGTTCGCCGTATTGGCGTCCAGAGGCGAATTAGCGACCGGGTTCATTAATTTTAAGAGCGCAACGAAACCAAAAAAAACTGCACACATTGGATGTGAACTTCTCAATCAGTTTTATTAGGCCTATCTCCGCCAAATAAGATTATGTGTTCATTGAATTTTTCGTTGTCTGCGTGTCTCTCTGTGCCACCCGACACAGGTGAACGCGCCCCGCCTTAACATTAGACTCAGAATGATTGGACAGTACTAGATTTACCTAACTTAGAAGAAAAAAGGCTGAGTTGACTTAGTAGGCCTATATTAAAAGTTGCATACGCGCCCTTAACGGCCCGAAATGATAAAGGCGGCCCAAAAAGGTTAAAGGTTGATAGACGTCGGATTCTTAGCTTATTAAATGTTATCACTGAACGAAAACAAACTGCAAAATAAAAATCTTTGTTATTCAACTAGTGAGACATGAACGACGTCAGAGAACGCTGATGCACCCGCCGCGTAAAAATTGACGTTTTTGAGAGCAAATTCCCGCTTAGTGACACATAATAATATTGACGTCGTTCATGTTCAGCAATTTTTTTTAATTTATAAAATAAGGCCCTAACACAGTTGTACAACGCCAGTAGTTGGAAAATACACGATGCACACGCTACGTAAAAATTGACTTAACGCTGAACTGTGAAAAATCATGTCAGATTCTGTTCGTCGATCAAAGGCGTGAACGTCATATTTAAACGTAAACGTCAAAAGTTTGTCACTAGTGCTCGTTATGATAGGCAGCATGTCTGTGTCTATCTGCAACCTTTTACACGCTAGACAAGCTAATAACGATAAAATAACCATTTTTAGATAGATACTTCTCTTTGGCGCCCGCGTACACAAACCTCCTTGAGCTTAGAAGGTCGGGACTTGAACTTTTTAAATCTACGTTCATTGCTGCAAATTCATACGCAGGTTTTCTTCGTCAATCTCCAGCTATTTCGGCGCAATTCACTCTTAAATTGTGTGTCGCAGCCCGAAATCGCGAAAAATTTACTAAAACCCCTTATTTTAGGATTCAAGGTCGTTCAAGACCATTGATGTTGATAGCCCTAAAAATACGTCACCAGCGTTTGTTATAATAAGCAGCATGTCTGTGCCTATCTGCAACCGTTTTTGCGTTAGTCGAGCCAATAGCGGTAAAATAAGAACTTTTTAAGAAGGTACCACTCTTTCACGCTTTAGTTTCAGGTGAATTCGTTCACCTGGAGGCTCGAAATTTCGTCACAAAAACTAGAGTCCCTGTGGCAGCCCACAGTGAAAATTTTTTCGATCCTAGCTTGCACCGTTTTGATACAGATCAAAGGTGTGACAGACAGAGGACGGACGGACGGACGGACGCCCAGACGATGGCAAAGACGCGCGAAGCATTGCATCAGGAACGTCATTTAAGGGGGGGAACTGGGGAGGATTGTTGCCACGAGATGTCACATTTTAAGGCTAAAAATTTACCAAATTTGATTTCGACTGGGGCTCCGCTCCAGACCCCGCTGGGGAAGCTTACAGCGCTCCCCCAGACTCCCTAGCGGGATTCAAGAGGGACCTACTTCTAAGGGGAGGGAACGGCAGGAAAGGGGAAAGGAGGGAGAAGGGAAGGGGAAAAGGAAAAATGGAAGGAAGGAGGAGGAAAGAAGGAAAGGGAGGGGAAAAGAAGGGGGAGAGAGCGGATCCCCCAAAAATTTAGTGAAATGACGCCATTGCATTGCATGCTGTCGCGCGTAAAAACTAAAAAAAGTGAGCGGATTGAGCAACGTTGTCAGCTGCATACCTTGCGCCAGACTATGGTTGGTTTCGGGTCGCCGACGGCAACGCAAGGCATAGTGACGGACTGGCCGGGATGACGCTGGTACAAAGGTCGCGGTCGTACGGAAAAATACGGCGCATCTGCAAGCCGTTCAGAACAACACGGCAAAACAGCACAAAATGAATGAATTTTTTTGGTTATGACAGACTATATAGTGTTACAGCTATTCTTTTGGATTTGCAGCTTCCCAGTTTCGAGACTCTTTTGTATAATTATAAATATTCATTTTATATGCAGTTCTTATGTAGTGATAATGCTGTAGTTAAATATTTTGTAAGAATTGGAGTGTGATGTGTATATGTTTTATTTTTGCTTATCTTTTTTGCCACTATTATTGCTTTTATTGCTTTTATTATTTTACCTGTGTTCTATGGACGTTTCTGTCTGAAATAAATTTGATTGATTGATTGATTGATTGAAAGACAGACACGGGCGGTGCCATATGGCCCAGGCCACATTACTTTTGTATGCTATGGCTACTAACAGCTTTGCAGTGACATTTCGAACATCTGCTGCGATTGCGCTGTTGTCTTATTTCACTCGATTGCGTAAACCTGATCTCAAATTTCGACTGCACAATTCTATGTACTAATATTGATGTGAGCTTGATCAAAGTTGTAATTAAGATTTTACAAGGTAGATCCTAGTGAAACTACACAAACTGCGAAAGGGGCGCAATAATGTTTAACCTCGTATTGCCAGTTAACTAGTTAGTCTTTGTTGTAGCAAATCTCTGCAGAGACTAAAATAAGCAAGTCGCTAATCTACCGCGCGTTCATGTCAACTCTGCCTCCGACCTAAGTAAGTAAGTAAGTAATCTTTTATCACCTTCAGCGAAATAGAAAAAAAGTAGTAATATTTGCGGGCTACGAGGTAAAGGCGTAGTGCAGATTGATTTTCATTGCGGCTGTGGTATGTTTACACGCTGCACCGCGCGTCCAACTGTTTGTTATGGCTGCATAGTGTGCTACTGTGTTATTACGAGTATTTCATGCCAATCAACTGCCACAATCGAAATCGTAAAGCTACTCTGGACATGCGCCTGGTTCGCGCAAACAGCTGCATACTTTTTTACTTCTTTCGCTAAAAAAAATTACGAAAATCGGCCGACATATGTCGAAATTATGTAAAACCCAGTGGGCCCTGTTCACTGAGACGCAGTACATCTACTCGTATTTATAAGCCGATGATGCAAGTGTCAGCCGGCTGCAGCAGCAGCAGCAGCAGCTGCGTTGGATGCATAGCTGATGGGCAAAAGTCGCGCGATGATGGAATAGTTGGCTTGTCTGTCGTCGCGTCGCGCAATTTAGCGGTCCATTCGACTGTCAGCGACCGACAGCCGACCGCCGAGCGACGTCTCCACCCATCGGCCTCGAACGCCCCGACGAAAAATTAGTAAAGATCACGTGACCGAAATGCGAAGAAGCGGTTGCCGTGGCAACGAGCAGTGAGTCGTGTATATGTGGCGCAGCAGAGAGAGACAGAGAGAGACGCTTGCTTGTTCGTTTGGGAGTCCGTCACCTCGACGACGTCAGACGAAAGATCGATAAGAAATCCCGTTGCGCGTTGCGGTGCTAGCGGCGGTCGGTCGCCGAGCTTTATCCCGTCCGGCACGGCAAGGCGCGACCCTTTTTCTCCGTCGGCCTCGCCTGTGTGCCGAGCCTGTACCGTCCCGTTATGACTTTCATCACACTGTCATCGCGTCGCCGGTGGCGCCACCGCGCAACCTGTTCGAGTAATTTGTCCACTGGCCGACAGTCGACAGTCGACAGCGACGACAGTCGACAAAATCAGCGCGTGATAAGTTCGCGGAACGCGGGAAAGATAGCGTACGCAGGATCAGCCAGTGCACGTCACGACCACCAAATCAATTCTTTGCCACTGCAACTTCGTGTTATTGTGCAGGTGTCCTAGTAGTCGCGTTACGCGTCGTGCGCGTCCGTTCATCCGTCTGCCTGTCTATCTCCACGGCCCACGGGCTCCTGACTTGAAAACAAAACGGTGTAGGCCTATAAAAAAATTGATGTAGGGCCTAATTGTTCCTTAGCGCTTGTACGAACATTTTCAGTTTAAAAGGTAACAGATTAAGGTCGCGACTGCGGCCGCCCGTGGTCTGTGTTGCATCCGGAATAGTCGCACGCCGTAGGCATAAAGCAGAAAAACACAAACTTGTGGTGTGCTCGCTTAATTTCGAACTTTCGCTGTTATTGATTGTGCTTATCTACAGACGGATGGCCAAGATGAGTTGACCTAAGTGGCTGATTACGTGACGACATCGTAACGGTTAACATACGCATGCAGACGCTTCGCGTCGTAAACTCTTGATACTTACCGGAATTCGTGAAGAACTATGGCCCCGTACGTTCTTAATTACGAAACATTATTCAAGCCTTCTAAGGTCATCAAACACGATAAAATTTGTGACATAGTCCGTATATGTGCAATTAAACTTTATGGCTAGATCAACCGACTTCAGCTGCCAAATTTTCCATTTTTAATTCAAAATTTTAAAAAATGTATTCCTGGCGTAATATTCATCATAGCTACTACAAATAGAAATGGCTTACGTCAGATATTTTTATATGTAATAGAAATGTATGTTTTTTGACCGATTACGACAGTTTGCGGTGTCTTAATAGCTTATATTTCAGCCTGGTGCTTAAGCATACTTTCTGCTATTAGATGAATGCGTAGCTCATCAAGTCGGCTCGCTCGTTTTACCAAACTACATGCACTATTAAATAAATAACTTTTAAAAATCCGGGAAATCATAAATGACGCCTGCGAATTACTCGCGCGTTGTGAACATCTGCTAGAAAACTCGAACAGGAGATGCCAGCAATAACTTAATTGCAGTATAACTTTTTGACAAATTGCGATCTTTAAAATGAAGAGGGCATTATTTCTGCTTAGTCATATGTTTAAACGCACGGCAAACTACAAAAATTGTATGACGCGATGATTGAGGTAAGCGCGGAAGACGGCGACTGACCTTTAACAATGAGCACTACTGGTATAGAGGCACGTCCCTCGCCGAGCTGGGAGAAAGGCGTACAGGAGTAGCGGCCTGCGTCGTCGACTGACACGGCGTGGAACGTGAGAGCTCCGCGATCGCTGACTGTGAGCCGCCGAGTCGACGATGTCGTCCCGTCGCCCCGGCCCGTGTCCACCGGTCGACCGTTCTTAGTCCATCGCACGGCCGTGACTGGCGGGTTGGCCTCGGCGGGACAGTCGAGCTGCGCCGGCATTCCGCGCGCCAGGAACCGTCGACCTGGCTGACTGAGCACCCGGGGAAGATCTGCAACGACAACGACGACACATAACTGCTGGATGGATAATACAACATGCAGCAGCAGCAGCAGCAGCAGTGGAGAAGACCGACAAAGATTCGGCAGCGGCGTTGCCATGGAGACACCGACGAGCCAACCGGTCTTCACATCATCATCTGACTTTTAGTCTGATCGACTTGGTCCACAGTTCTGCGGGCCGTCCAGCGCTCGTGCTACACTCGTCAAACGAACCGAGTGAACTGTATCAGTGGCAGTGCCGCGATGACAGCACCGTTAACAGTGTTCTTCACTATGATTATTACTATTGCTATCATCATCATCATCACGGGTGGGCTTAATGTGGCCTGATTAGTACGATGAGCGCTATTTCTAGAAGCACACGTGAGTCGCAAGACCAACACACGAATGCTACATGTCATAACCAAGACGCTGCAGCAACCGGCGCGCCGTTTTGCTCGTCGACGACGTCGCCCTAATCCGTTCAGAGCGACGGCGTCGTATTGACTGTCAGAGTGAACCAGTGTGCAGGCAGCGCACTTGTACAGCATAGGTCTAGCGGGCGACGCGCTACAAGACTGTATGACATCCTGGTTGGTATTATGTCACCCTCTGTGCGGACATCTTGGGTGGTTTCTTTCGCGAAGTTACCATTAATCGAAACCGAGTATCAGAAGACGAAAATACTCAGCTGTTCAAGTTCCTACAGCCAAAACCGTTTTCACAACATCAAATAGTTTTGGAATTTGAGTTTACTGCTCGCAGCTAATTAACAGCAGCAACATGAAAATAAAAGCATCCATGTGCTACTGTCCGCTTATTGACAACTGTCCAGACCACCCAAGGTGTCCGCAGCCAAGAAGCAATAGAATCCAGCCAAGCTGTCCGATAGCACCGGCCCGCCACGCACGACGTAACTGAATTACTACGGCTTCATGTCGCAGCCGTGGCTACATAAGTCAGCTCACTTCGCACGGCAGCGACCGAGTAACGATAACCCTCCCTCCCCCACGGATATCCGTAAAACATCACTGTGTCGGATTTAGGAACGCGCAAACTGGGGCGTCCACAGCCAGAAGCTTCCACATACTTTATGAGAAAAGGAAGACCAGTTTTTTCTTGTCTAAGGAGTGTTTAGAAATAACAACAGATAAAACTGTAAAAGAGGTCCGTTTTATAAACATTATGAACTGCTGTGCATCTGCATTTGGGAATCTAGACCTATACCCTAAACGTGCTCACTGCATATAAGATGTTTGATATATTATGCCAACAATTAAAACAAAATGCCCCAGCAGACAAAGTAAAATTTCTCAACAGTCAATAAATATTTTAGCAATCAATAAAATTTTGAAAATAAAAATATATTGTCGTAGTGACCTTTAAATCTAGGCTGAAGTGAAAGCTAAGATTCACGACTTATCTTGACTTTACACTCGTAGCGAAGAGGAGTATATCAAATCAGTGTAATATTGAGGACCGATTAACGACCGACCTCCCTTCTTGGAAGAGCCTTCCTGGAAGAACTACAAATGGCTATATCTCGATAACGATAATAGTTAGGCGCATGGTCACAATGGACCACCCATAAAAAGTCGCCTACCGCGAGTCGAATGGTCACGTGACCGATGACGTCACGTGACCCCCAAAAGGTCAAGGTCGTGAGGCGCCATATCTCCATAACGGTGCAAGATATAGACGCATGGTCAGACGCATGCGTTGAGTTATAACAAGACAAATGGCAACTTGCGTCATCGACTAAACTTAATGTCTCCAAGTGATTCGCTCTGTGGTCCAAACAAATGAAAATTACTTGGAGCTAAGTCTGGACTGTATGGCAAATGTTGTAGCAGTTCCAAGCCAATCTCTTCAATTTTCTCAACTGTCTAATGGACCTATAGCACGGTGGGGCACTACCATTTTAAAGAATGACGCCTTTCTGCAGCAAACCTGGCCAATTGCTGTCAACGCTACGAGTGCGAACTGCTGGTCGTAATCAATCGGACAATAATGCCCGGTAATATTGTTCATTCACAGTATGTCTTTCAAGCAAAAAAGTCTGCAAGAACAACTCTTTAAGTAAACCAAAAAATGCTTTGTCTGCAGCTGACCGTTTTTGCCGTATGCAGTGCTCCAACACTGACATCATCACTAACTGACAAACGATCGCTGCAAAAGCGGACGAAATATCCAAATACTTTCAAACATGATAATTGTGTCACTCCTGATTACTACAAATAATCTACAACAAATTTCATCACTTTCTACGCTTTTTGGGACTAAAAAATTATGATTATTCTGTGACTAAGCCAAACGTCCGAACGTCTTTAATCACTTTATACAGGTTGCGAACAATACAAATTTTTAATTTTGCATTACTTGATGTGTCCAAGGCGTTTCTTACGGTATTTAGTAAACTTATGTAGGGCCTACATTTTTCAGTATTGTACAAATTTCTGCTGAAGTTCGAGTTGCTGTAGAATTAGAAGGAATGTAAGCCTCTAGTTATGTGTTCGTATTGGCAAAATAAGCTTAAATGACTAAACAAATGGTGGTATTGATGGGCTTGTACTACGTAAAACAGTCATCATTTTCACAAGGGTTAACATACAGTCGGCAATCTCTGCATCAGACGAGGCGGCAGAAGACAATAAATCGTCCTTTAGGCCTATACCTACAATGCGACGAGCTATTTTACCGCCGCAAGTTTATCCAACGTAAATCGTACTTTGCTTTGCATTTATCTGATGCGTGCAACAGGATTGACAGGCTGACCACGAATTCTGGCAAAACAGTAATCAATATTGTAAAATGTGAAAGTAGGACCGAACACCTCGGACATAACCCCCTAGGACAAAGCCCCCTCTCTTCTGCCAGGGTAGGACGGAACCTCCTGGCAGACACTAGGACAGAATCCCCCCTCTATAACAGACATCGTTCTGTCATGTCGGCGTAATGTAAGCAAAACTTTGTTGTCGCTACCAATACTAAGACTTGCCTTTATTTACAAACATCAAAAAACATATTTTTGCAAAACAAACAACAAAACAAAACAAAATAAACAAAATAATTTAGCATAACTCGGCTAAATACACTGCTGTCAATCAAATAATGTACGTATCATAACCCTAATTTCGAAACGAAACCATATCAGCTGTTGCGCTAATTACCATTTATGTCATTAAAGTGCTGGTTATCTTTTTCAAAATATGACAGTAGAATAGTGACAGTGCAGATTAACAGTTTGTCCGATGTTTCCTATATTAACTGTATTAACTATAAGGCCCATACCACACCTCCCCCTACTCGACCAGTACCGAACATGTGCGAATCGCATTTTCTGACGTATACGTTACGAGTCTAGTTGTTAAACAGCCGATCATTACTGGTGAACTAAAAGCCAAAGCAAATTATTCCGACACTCTTCAGTTTGGTGTATCACCTGTGCATTCTGCTTGCCGCTATGGCGAGAGAGCAAAAACGAGTAGATTACTCAATACGGAGTTGTGTCAATCACGACGCATTGGTCGCAACACCGTGAGTTTGAAATCTAGTCAATCTCAGAGCTAGAAACATTCAACTAAACGAACAACTAACATACAGGCTGGACAAATTAAGACAGGTGTTTTCAGCGATGACATAAATAACATATGCTAGACATATAACACAAACATAGGCCTATATATCTTACGGTAAATTAATACATAATATATACAACGATGAACACAAAAAATATAGGCAGAGTAAACGTCCAACTATATGAGGTATAGAATAATATATTGATGTCATATACAGTGATATACTGCTTTTCGCTATAGCCTACGTTCAAAACGTAACGCTTGGGGAGTAACATGAAGCTCAGCTAACGCTTAGAGAACAGGGCGTCAGATGGACAGACAAACACCAAAGAATAACACCAAAGGCAGACGTGGAGCGAGAAACAAACCGTTTGACAGATACATCAGCTGCTCAGCGTGGAACGACTATTATACAAGACACGCAAATAAGAACGAATTGCGGCGTAATAACTATCATTCCGCCGCACACATCACGGGCACCATGCCGTCTCTCGAACGCATTTATATACAATTTCCGTTTGTGGTGACTGCCGGTGGGGAGACTGGGTACTACGACTATCATTTGCAGCTAGAGTCGTTGTGACGCCATGTAATTACGCATTGTGAAACGGCTGTTTGCCGGCTCGCCACGGGAAATTAAGCTGCTGCTGAGGCTAGGCGGTGAATTAAAGCGACTGACTGCTGTGAACTGTGTGACAGACTGACAGAAAGACGGACAGCGGCTGCTATACATGTGCGACTGCAACGAACAATGACGTTGTCGTCGTGGTTGTGGTAGCTGCTGGGATGCTGACACGATTGAGGGACGATTCGTGCACTGGGCGGGGGGAACAGAAAAGAACACCACGAGTGCAGTTTCATCGGTTAATTTTCTTCGCTAGACGATGGTGCAAAGTCAACTACGATTATTATCTAGGCCTGCAGGCAACGCTAAATTCACTGACGACGCATAATGACGAGAACCAAATCATATTCGTAGTAGGCCTACAACTTCTTTTTTTTGCTTTTGCCTTTTTCGCACAAAACGGCATTGGTTCGGAACAGTGCACAAATCGTTTCCGTACCGCTGACACTCTCTCGACACTTCAGCACGACGTGGTCCCACGAGCGCCACAGATAGGCCTATGTAGTATCATGAATAGTTTAGTCGGTCGCCGCAAGTGGCACGCGAGCTGCTGGCCCATCCATGGATCGTTCCAACGCGAACCGTTTTGCGAGCATCCCAGCTGCAACTCGCAGTAAGCAAACGCCACCGGCTTTGGGCGAAATCCAGGCCTGTCTGATGTTTCTTCCTTACAGACGATTAGACCTATGTTGAAAACGAAGCCAGCCGACAGACAAAGCAAAGAACGATGACGTCACACCGGCGCAAAAATTACACGGTAAATGAGGTGGGCAAATTTAGTTGTGGAACTTTTTATGCAGAAAAACAACCGAGTAACAAACATAACAGGCTTGCCGTGGATATGAAATTTGCCATCAATATCCATATCCACATTCACAGATTTTCCGCGAAATAGCTACAGCAGTGCCACAGCGTGGAATCCATTCCCCCAGGCATTTTTTGTGAAACTGTTGAAAATAAATAACAGTAAAAAAATAAAACACATTTGCATTGAAATATGATTTTAGAAAAGTATTTCCTAGCTGTTATGAAAATCTACCGTAATTATTTTATTGCCCTGGCTATAACCGACCGTTAGGTTGAGCCTTGGATACGATATGTCGTCTCTCAGCCGTCTCTTTAACCGTAACAAATGTATTGTGGCTAAACGGTACGTCTTAAAAAGTTGGCGATACTGCTGGATAGGGCGATAACGACTACTCATAAGCTGTTGAAAGTAACCATGTCTCTATCTGCAGCTTTTTGGCCGCAATTTAGAATGCAGTGCTTCTGCCTGCAGCCGTCACTTGCGTGCGCCAAATTACCGTATCTTATCTTAGCACTGATTTTAGCGTCCAGTATAGCAACGTCACCAGATCGTGTATGGGACTGCAATCACTTTGGGAAATCGGGGGCGCTGAATTTGCTGGACTGGATTTTGACGGACCAAATCGCAGGGGTGGATTTTGACGGACCTGGATTTTGACGGACCAAATTTATAAATGGACCTGCATGGTGACGGGCTAGGAAAGTGAGAGACCACCAGTCGCATTAGTTCCTTGTGGACATGCAAGATTCTGCACTTCTTGCACAGACAGGCTTGGTGCCATGGGGAGTGCATGTCCAGTCTGTCGCAGCAGAATTGACATGGTTCTTTGACTATTTAACTGATATGTGAAAACAAGTAGCCGACTTAGTTAGGCTGCAGTGTTACTGTTGTTGTTCATTGCATTAAGCACTTTTTGGTAGACTGCACCCGTTACAGTGCAGCACGTCAGAGATATTTTGGAGTGGACACACTCAAGGACGTTTTTGAAAATGTTGCATCTCAGATATACGGTACGGTCGGCCCATCACATTTTTGTTCTCCAAGACGCATGTTGCATTCATGTACGCCTACAAGTATAGATAGAGTGAACGCTTTGAAGAACACTTGGTTTGTACTTTCTACCAGCATTAAATCTGTTAGGAATCCAAAAGGTTTGCAATTTTGTTACCGTTTGATAAAAATGAGAATAAAAATAATCTCACAAATTGATAGACCGTTTGTTGCCCAAACAACAGTATTAAAGCACCATAAAGCTGCTGTAATGCACATAAAGTAATTTAGGCTAACTAAATAGTGACATGCTGATGTCACTGATTATTCATTTGACTTAATAACATAAATAAACGAAAAAAATGAAGAGTAAGAACGACAGGCAGAAAAATATTATATAGAAATAAAACACTTAAATATTCAGTTTAATTAGCAAATGCGATAGCACAATATCCATGAATATATGCATGGATGTCTATATCCACGGCAAGCCTGGCGAAATCGCTCTTGCAGCGCAAGCGATTCCATCTATTCCTGCTTTGTAGCGTGATCTCTCTGTCTGTCTGCCTGTCGTCTGTCTGTCTGTTACATTCGTTCTACCTGTTCAAACCGTTCGACGGATTCAGACGCCATTTTGCAGGTACAATGACACAGTGTGTCAGACGAAATCCCATACGTGACTCTCAGGGAAAGGGTATATTTAAGCCAGCCAAAACATGTTAATGCAAACCGCCAGTTTAGTTTTATGCTGGCAACTGACAAATACAAACGAAGAAAATGATTCCGCCTTTTACAAAATTACTTTGGTTTTTTATCTGTCCCATTGCTATAGCATAGCATGGGACAGATTATAAAATCACTTACGTCTGTCTGTCACTCTCTGTAAACACTCCTACGGCCGCAATTTTGATTCGATTTTGATAAAATTTTGCACAGTGATTCGGAACTCAAAAAGTAAAATCGAGTTTCTTTGGGATAAAAAAATCTGACAACTCCTTTCTCTATTTTACCCCAATTTAAAAAAAATTGCATTACGGCCTATGGAGACTTCAAAGCGATATAACTCGGTCCTCGTAAAAGATAATTGCGCGCTGTTTGCACCTACCCCTTATTTTCAGGTCCGGGCTATCCGATGATGTCGTTAAAATTTCTCCCCTGCCGACCCCTGTTGCCATGGCAACCAACCGTTTTTATTTAAAGACAAAATTGGCTGCAGGCTCACAAGAGCGTCAAACGCTAAAACGCAGCTGCTGTAGGCTATATAGCCTGGCAATGAGACAGATACCTTGCTCCACAGAACGTATTTCTAGTGTGGTTAATAAGAACATGGATCGCCTATAGTGGCCCGCAGCCCGTCCACTGAAAAGAGATGGAACGGCTATTGCAACGAAAACGTGATGACGCCTGTCTTATGTTTCTTCCTTATAGACGGTTAGATCTATGTTGAAAACGAAGCCAACCGACAGACAAAGCAAAGAACGATGACGTCACACCGGCGCAAAAATTACACGGTAAATGACGTGAGCAAATTTAGTTGTAAAACTTTTTACACAGAAAAACAACCGAGTAACAAACTTTTGCTTTTTGGCGCTAGGTGGTCCAGTAATTATGCCCCACCGTGCCTGGTTGTATGCTGGTATTTTAGTAACAGAACTTCTCCCTAGAAAAGAACGGAACTACTATTTTTGTTTTTTTTTGGCGTTTACAAACATTTTAGCACTATTAACTTTATATAAGTGTATAACATAATGCGTACGTATTCCATGTATAGCATAATGTTGCTCAAAGAGTGTAGGTCCTGTATATGTGTACGACGGGATATCCATTCCAGCAGTACGACGTATGACGTGCATCGTTTCACGAACTGCTGCGTTCCGCGCAACGGACAACGTTTCGCGGCCGTGCTCGACTGCAATTTTGATGAGTCTCACGCGTTCTCGGCGTTTCGTCTACATTCTGTCTGTCGTTTTCACTAAATAACTGAAGCAACACATTTGACAATACCGAAGACCACGGAGACCAACAGAACAGTGTGCTTCGGCGCTTCGTGGTGTCCGATTTCATCTATTTTTGAACGAAAAGAGGGTGCTAATGTTCACTATATACAACACACTACTATAGACAGTTCTCAAGAAATGACAAACCTGGTCAACGTGTTGGCTAATGTCAGTAGTTATCCCTGCTAAATTTTTTTTTACAGCGGTATTCCGTACTGCAATACAAGTACGAAATAGCGAGATTTTCGTTTCTAATTAGACCTAAACTCGACTGCAGACGTTCGTACATGAATCACTCGTAGAACACACTAATAGTCTGGGCATTTGGTATTTGAGTATTTTGAGTTTAGTTATAGGCGTACGCTACGGATGAAATTTTTAGCAAAATACACGGCAACGGACACACGAGAGTTTAGAAGAATAGCATCCACAGTACAGGGTGGGCCACAAAAGCTGAATCTGTTTAAGCGTTGATAACTTCGCGACGATTCAATTTCTTGGCCCGCCCTGTTTGGGGTGTCGTCCCTGAAAAAAGCTACAACTATCTGGACAAAAAGTGTAATGAAATAAACTGACGTCCATGTGTTTGGCCGAATAACTGGTTGCTCTTGACAACCTCCCTTCTCCTGAAAATTAACGCCTCGTCGAGCGAAAACCGTACAGTCTCAGGCGAATATCGTCGTTGACAGTATAGGAGTGTCTTCATTCATTTTCACGCAAGGCAGAAAAAAATTAGTGAAACCGGCGATAAAAATATATTTAAGCATGAAACGATATATCAATGTTACTTAAAGTCCAGCGTTTTAGAGCCTCTGAAAAGCCGATAATACACTTCATGATGGTAAATAATACTACGAGCTTTAGCTTAAAAGATTCCGAAGATATGGCAATCAAAATCATTGTCTGTTCAATGCTATGCATAGCATTAAACAGAGTATAAAATCACCTGAGTGTCTGTGCGTGCGTCCAACTTTTCTTAAGCTATCTTCCTTCCACCTTCCCTTTCCCTTCCCTTTCCTTTTTTCCTTCCCCTTCTTCTTCCCCTTCCCTTCCCCTTTACTCTTTCTCCTTTCCTATCTTCCTTCCCCTTTCCCTTAAACTCCTCCATCCCCTTTTCCTTAACCTTTCCTTTCCCTTGCCCTTTCCTCCTCCCCTTTTCCTTTCCTTTCCCCTTTTCTTTCCCCTTTCCCTTTCCCTTCTGCTGCCCTTCCCTTTACCTTCCGCTTCCCCTTTCCTTTACCTTCTCTTTCCTCTTCCCTTTCCCTTTCCTCTTTTCCTCCCCCTATCTCTGCCCCTTTTCCTTCCCC
>Ga0209367_1001638_pt1 | contig 28079 bp, 17 predicted proteins | sample WorMetLIZISLAND2_FD_187412 | JGI IMG/M metagenome (GOLD analysis project Ga0209367, IMG submission 187412) | Marine gutless worms symbiont microbial communities from Max Planck institute for Marine Microbiology, Germany - Olavius geniculatus... ...
CACGAAATTTCACCACGGGCGATGGCGTCAGTCATGTCTTACTGCCAACTAGGAAACTATGCAGCAAGGTCGCATAGTGCAGAGCAAGCTCCATCTCACATATATAGCCTACCGGGTACCTACTGTGCAGAGATTTGCCGTTGCAGTTACCGTCAGTCATATTACAGCTGCAGCATCGATTTTTTGGCATATTTGCAGCAACGGTAATAACACGGTAGTGCTAAACTAGGACTTCTTCGCAATCATAGCTACCACGTATACTGTCATCAACAAACAATCATAGCCGCATCGTACATCTGTCTACAGGCTATATTACTATTTTTGTCGATAGGTTTACGCTATGCAATACGAAAGTAACAATTATGAAATTACGATACACGATACAACACGAAGCGTGTTCTGCGCTGAAAATCTACTACAAAAACCAAAACAATATTAAACTGTTTTAAACGGAACTGAACTGAGAGAAATGATACAGATATTGGTATGTAATAGATTGAAAACGGACAGATTACGAGAGACTGTGAAACGAAATCTAAAAAAAGAAATAATGACTACTTAAACGATTAAAAAGCTGAAACAAAAAACCGCAATCAAACAAATCTGTGAATATTTTAGAGATTCGTGAAATTATGCAGTCCGATAGGTGCCAGGTGTCTATGGAAAATGGGATTGATTTGAGAGTGGAATGAAAGAATGAAAGAACGACGAATGGCAAGAAGAGACCTAGCAACAGCACTGAAACTGATGCGGTAAGATGACTGTAAAGGAGTATAAAATCAGGAAGAGGCAGATCAGGACGTGGCCGACGAAGTAAGTAAAAAAGTCGACTTGAAATAAACTCTGTGCAAAATGTGCAAACTAACCAGGAAAAATAATAAGTTAATTAAAATTATTAATTTTAATAAACTTGTTCATTTTAATGAACTTTTACTAGTTATAGTTTGCGAATTTCACAGTAGTTTATGTTTTACAAATTAATTAAAATTATTAAAGTTTTATTAGCCAGTATTGTCTGTTACTTTGTGCACTACATGGACGATAGATTTAACAGCTGGCGTTTCAAAGACGTACCGAGAAACCGAAGAACAATGACAGGTTTAGTCGAACCGTCACTCAGCCACTTGCTAGCAAGACTGGCTACCTGATGCACAGCGTTACAAAGTGAAACATGCGTCATTTACATTTACATATATTTATATTTACAATCAGAGCAATCGAACAGTTTCGAAAATGATTACGTCAATAGTTGCAAAAGTGATTTGCAACATTACCAGCGGTATCATCGGTTACAAAGTTAAGGCGGGCGAAAAGTTGTATTTTTTCGAGAGACAGCTGCAGTGCAAACAGATTACCGGCAGAGTAGATATGTGCTCAAAATTTCAATTTTTGGCCCTTATCATAATGAAGCAGTTTTATTCACCAAAGTTGTATTTTTGAAAAAAATTCTGACAAAAAAATTCTCCGGCAGTTTAAAATTTAAGAAAGCAAGAATGGTCCTCGAAAACTTTCCTCGACTTCGAGTACAGTTCGAAGACAAGAAGATCGTGGCCTTGGCCTTGGTTTTGTCTTCAAATGTCACTGGCCTTGGCGTTGGCTTTAACTTTGAAAACGCATCTCTGGGGACGACCCCATTGACGATGGTCTAACCTTGGCCATGACCGATGTCTTGCCGCTGCCCGACTCGCCACAGAGCACAAGCGGTCGATTGCGACTGGGACCAGTCCTTACTTTATCGCCTTGCTGCTGCTGCTGCTGATGATGATGATGATGACCTCCGATGACGTAATCATGTATCAGGCGCAGTACGTCATCGCGACCTTTGACATACACAGTGTCTTAGAAAACGTCTCACTTTTATTTTTTAAACATCGGCCGATTTTAATAATATTTTTTTGGCACGCGACATTATAAAACAAAAAATCTGAGCTCATGAGCTCATGAGCTCATGAGACGCGCGAGAGCCTTTATCAGTTATTGTTCGCAGGTAATCTTGATCCATTTCTATTCATTTCGTCGAAATTCACTCTTCTACAGCCAAAAATTGCCAAAAAATCAATAAAACCCTTATTTTGGGGGTTCAAGGTTATCTAAGGTCATCAATGTTGATACCGTTAAAAAGCACGTCATTAGTGCTAGTGCATTAGTCATTAGTGCTTTTTATGGTAAGCAACATGTCTCTGCCTATCTGCAACCGTTTTCATTATAGACAAGCTAGTAGCGGTAAAATAACCACTTTTTAGGGAGTACCCCTCTTTGACACCCGCATGCGCAGGCCTTGTTGAACATTGGAGATCGGTACATGGACTGCGAAAACCGACATTTAATAGTAAAAAAATTTCATGTGCAAGTTGTCCTGATCTATCTTCAGCCATTTTGGCGCAATTCACTCTTGGAATGTGTGTCGCAGCCCGAAATCGCAAAAAAATTACTAAAAACCCTTATTTTGAGGTTTTAAGGTCATTGAAGGTCATCGATGTTGACATTTCTAAGAAGCTCGTCGCCAGTACAGCATGTCTGTGCCTATCTGCAACCATTTTTTACGCCAGACGAGCCAATAGCGGGAAAATAACGTCTTTTCAGTGAAGGTGCCCCACTTTCGCCCCTCGTTCGTGGAAACCCCCTTTACCCAGCGGCATGAAATTTTGTCGCGAAGTAAGCTATCATACCTCTAAGCTATCATACCCGAAGTCTCTATTTCACTTGGGCTTGAATTGGTACCAAGTCGTGACAGACGGACAGACGGACAGAATTACCGTAGCTAATACGCGCGTAAAAACTAGACGTAATCGACTATAGTTTGGTTCACCTCACCTTAACGCTGTTGCTACCCTATCTTGCAAAATGCGTAAGTCGTAGTTCGGCCGTTTACCGCAATGAATTTGTACGTGAAGTTTCTTTATGCTGTTGCACGCTGAAAATTATTAAGATTGGCCAATGTTTCACAAAGTTATTTTTAAAAATAAAAGTGGCACGTTTTTCAGACAGAGCGCAGATAGACAATTAATAAAACTAGTTGTAATTAATTATCTAACTAATTACATTTTGCGTCTCATTTTAATTCCAATTAGCAAAGTAAACTTTTCATTCAAATGCTAATTAATTAGAAAAGTTTTGTAACTACAATTGCATTCGAATTAGACGTTTAAGTGATTTGCTGTTGCCATCTTAGCACCGAGATGACAAATGAATGGTAACAATTACTGTTTCATAGCGAATACTGGTACCGAATGGAGTAAACAAGATTGAGACAACTGCGTTCTCGGCGTTCTTATCTATTTTGTCCTAAAATGTGAATAAAAATTTAAAGCTACGATACCGTCAGTGGATTATGTTTCATTTTACTCATGCATCTCCAACTTAATTTATTAAGTTAAATTTCTAATCAAATAAACCTTTAATCCAAAATATGCTAATTCTAATTACTTAGTTCTGATAATGCACCAATTTTTAATCATAGTTAATTATGACATTTTCAGCTAACTAATTCTAACCTTAATTAAATGCAAAAAAACGCTGAATAGTTTCATTTTTTAACCTTTGAACTCGTGGCTGCGATCGCGGCACATGGTCAAGTGCTGAACGACCTCCACAACTCGTGGCTGTAAAAGGCCTCTGGTAGTTCCACCAGACTCCGCTAGAGAGCGCTCCGCCGCGCGGCTGATTAGCCATTGCAACTTGTCACGCAACGAGTTGCAAAAATTCTCTGCAACACGATACCGTAGCTCGTTACTCTAACAAACTATAACAAACTTAGTTAAATTAATGCAAAGTATAAAGTGAAGGATATCGAGAATCACTGAGGAAAATTACCAACCACCGAAGTAATTCGGTAAAATGCAGAATCGCTGTCTACCAACTTATCATTTGCATTCAAAAAGCAATTTGCAATGTTTTCTGTAAGGGTACGACTGCAAATCTTTTTTTTCCCTGTAAAATCAGAAACCTCCATCTAACACAATGTGACATAAAAACCTCACAATCGTACCTGCAAAATGGCATCTGAATGCCCAGAACGGGTCAAGCAGAGTGCACGAGTGTGACAGACGACAAACAGACAGACCACACTACAGAAAAATGTAGCAAAAATAAGCAAAATCACTTGCGCAAGAGCGATTCTGTTTCAGAAACGAAACTAAAAAATACACCGACATGCAATCGTGCTCAAACTGGTCAAAAGAGGTTTTTGAACTGTAGCCACTAGCATCCCCGCCGTCGAACTTTATTTTGCCAAATGCTACTGAAAAATATTAACAGTGTCAGGAATTATGATAGAATAAAAACATAATTACTCAAAATCTGTTTATATGATACATGTACTATACAAAGTGTGTTTCCAAACAATGTACTAACAGTCGGCTATTATATATCGATTATAAAATAATGAAATTTGTTACACAAAGCCATATCGTCGTATTAATTAAAACTGATTATTTAACGAGTAAGCTGTTCGGTTACCAGGTAACAGTTGTGATGTACAAATTAATAGTGACAAAACCCTTGTCATTTTTTGACGCCAGTTGTCTCGTTGTCTTTGTTTCTGGCGATTCTGTTTCGTTGACGGGGGCGAATTTTATGATAGGGCGCGAACTTTTCGACGTCGCAAAATCCGCCGGGAGGCGACCTATTTAGAGGGGGCGATTATATTTCGTGACACCGGCAAGAAATTGAACAGCTTCGATTTGGCGACTGGAGCCAGTGAATATCTGGTACCGGAAAAGTATGACACACTGACCAGTTACTGGTACTACCAGTCGAGCGTTACCGGCAACTGGCGTCAGAAAATGTTCAGTGTGACATCACTATAACGTACTGAGATAGTGCGGATCGTCGCTCGGACTACGTCGCTTATCCTTGTTCCAGTCCAGTTCGAAGTACTCTAAGTTTCGTTCGTCAGTGAGGCAGCCGGTGACCTTCTGTCTGAGTTCCTCAAGCAGCATCTGTGCTTCTTCGTCCAGCTCGCCACTCGACGACGAAGAAGATGATCCTCTGGTTTTGTCTGGAAGCACGTCGAGGTACATGCGTGCCCGGGCGTTGGACAGGTTACCGGCGAGGTCGTCGATGTACCGCATGAAGCACAGCGCGCTCGAGTTGCAGCCGCCCGGACAGCTCAACATCCCGCGCTCGATCTCGTACTCAGTCACTATACGTATGCACCAACCAGGAGACTGATTCTGAACAGTTCGTAAGGCGAACTTATGTAACTGTTACCAAGAAATTAGACACGTGAAAATCGAACGAAAAAGTGCTATTTCGTAAACATATCGCAAGAAAAAACGCAGAAAACAATTACGCAAAAGTTTCGGGAGGACGTACGATAGCTTAATAGCGGACATACTAAAAAACAATCACACATATTTCGATTTTTTCGTAACTTTTTCGTAACCGTTTCGCTTTCGTTTTTACTGACATTTTTTCCGTTTCCGGTTCCGTTAACGTAAATCAAATCACACTGGGCCCCAGTACGCTTGGACAGATTGCAGGAAAGTCTGAATTGCTGATGAAACGTACAAAGAAATATTCTTTTGAATTTAACAAACGCAGAAATAATATAGGAATAGACGGTGAAAAATCACACAAGACAAGATAAGAAGTTAAGAACGACTTTGCGTATGTGACGCTGTAGAATGATGAGTCAGTCTTGCGGCCAGAAGCGCTTTACAATCTTGGAACTGGCAACTAATTGGCATGAGCTAGCGATACACTAATCGCGCTGTAATCGACTGACAGGGCCTAATGAACGCGTTTTAATTGACACCTGATATGAAATATCGATCCATGCGACTGGGCGGCAGCTTTCCTTTGATGACGCATGACGTCACACCCTGACGTAGACAATGACGTAGACGCACGTAGATTGACTCCCATTCCGTGAACGCCTTCTGCTTCCGTGCATTATCATCCTATAACCGACACACAGGTATGTGGGTCTATCTACAATAAGGTCTAAGCTCTAAAGGCCATACTTATTAAATGCATATCCACAACGGTTACTACAATATCCGATATGACGACGCGGGCGAATTTTATGTCCGCTGATGGAAATGAGTGCACAATTGGTTACCAACCTGTAGTTCATTTTGCTGATTGTTTGCTGGCAACTTTGTCAAATTATCGAATTATGTCTGACATTATTTTACAGTAGTAGTTGTAGTAGTAGCAGCAGTAATAGTAGTGACACTAGTATACAGTAACACGTATGTGTTGCTACGTTAAAAAGGTTATACTTTAGTTGCTATATCTGCAAGAATCAAGTCATCATCGTATTCGATAAATGGCGAAGAAAAATCTACTATTAAATCACGGTTATCATCATTATCAGCAGCAACAGCAGCAGCAGCAGTTACTTTGAAACAGAACAACAAATACACAGAAAGTACATATTGTCTAAGTCTATTGTCGTGGTTTCGAGTGAGACATTAAAAGAACTGCAAAAGTCAGTTTTTACGCGCGAAGGCAACTACTGCTTTCAGCGCGTCTTAGCCATCACAATTCTGGCCTTCTGTCCGTCTGTCCGTCTGTCTGTCTGTCACATGGGTAGATCAGTCAAAAGCGGTACAAGCTAGAATCACCAAATTTTTACCGTCGGCTGCCTGGAAGACTCTAGTTTCAGGAACCGTAAACCTTTTCTATAAATTCGAAGGAAGTCACCCCGAACGAGGGCGCTAAATGAGAGGGGGTAAGCAAAATTTGCGATTTTTGGCCAATAAGTCGCTGTATCTTAGTAACGGTGCGAGATAGAACCTAAATTACTATTAATCACTAATAGGAAGTCGTACACTGGCTTTCAATTGGCACCAAATGCAATGACCGTAAATGACCTTGAACGCCAAAATAGGGAGTTTTATGGATTTTTTGGCGATTTCGGGCTGCGACATAACTCTATATCATTCACAAGATGGCGCGAAGAAAGTATCGTTATGCGATCCAGATGGACAATTTGGTATTTGTATATTAACTTAGCGTGAACACCCCAACACCCCAATTTTCAACTAAACTACTGAACTGGAACTGCTATAAGCTTTCGCGCGTCTCTTGAGCATTAGCTCAAATTTCTTGTATTTTAAGCTAAAACATTTTTTGCAATATTTCATGTTTTATGTGTAACCACGATCTGATGCAAGTTTACGGTACGTTGTGCCCTGTCGAGTGGCCGGTCATAAAACGACAACTAAGTCTACAGGGTGCGACACAAAATAGCACCCTAAAGTTTTTCGCTGTTTTCCCAGCAACCGTTTAAAATTTTAATTTAAAATTATAGTATTTAACAAAACGTTCTACACATAACCGCCTAGTAAAATGTGATTCTGTTGAAAAACGACGAAGCTATAGACTTTCTAACATGGCCGCCTACCGATTTTTCAGCAAAAAATGTTCAAGCTACTACACCAATGCAATAACATCGATGAAACAACACAGATAAGTAATGATTAGATGCCAGAATTTCATTGTCAGTGTGAATGTTCGAAGTGTCCACCACCAGCTCCAAGCTCCAACACAAGCCTTCAGTCGCTTTGACAAGTCTTTCACAACTTTGTCGATCGCCATGGCAACGGTGGTCGGTCGGGGAAAAATGCAGTTGGCAGCATTCGATGGCCCATCCCTGAAAACCCCTCTATAGGCGCCAAAATCTCGCAAAAATTTCTTACGCGAGGCAAGTTATAGCCAATTTTGTCCCAAATTTCGTTGCCATGGCAACGGGGGTCGGTGTGGAAAAATGCAATTGGCAGCATTAAATGGCCCATCCCCGAACCCTCCCCACAGGCGAAAAAATCTCCTACGCAAGCCGAGTTATAGCCAATTTTGTCCCAAATTTCGTTGCCATGGCAAAGGGGGTCAACCGGAGGTAAATATAAATGTCACCGTTAATTAGGCCGTCCCCGAAAACCATATCCTGAAACCAAAAATTACGACTCTATCTTGCACACAACCAAAGTTATGACAGTTTAAATAATTTTCAATTTTTTCTCCGTAGGCGCCATTGTATTTTTTTCGAACTTTTAAAATAAATAAATAAAAAATAAACTTTTTATAACAATAAAAAACACTTTTTGCGCAGAACCGCGTCATTTGACGTATTAAGCGTAAAAAAAATCGGTCTAACGGACTCGCCTGTAGGCGAGTTCAAGTATAAATAAGTGTAGAAAATTTCGAACAGGGGGTGTATATTTCACCTATATGGAGAGCAAAAACCCCTGGGCGGATTAAAGCCAATTTTTTTTATAGTAGACGTCCATGACATAATCATGCCATTCAAATTTGGTGACGATCGGTTTAGGGGTTTTTGTTTGGCTCAGGGTTAAAGTTTGCCTTTTTCCATATACTTTGAAGGTCGTCCTTACAACACTCACACTATCGTGTGAGGTGTGATTGCTGCGTGGCAGGGCCTGCAGTTCGTAAAGCTCTAACTCTGTCACTTTGATTTGTTGTCGACTTGTTTTACAGCTTGTTGTACAACAAGTCCACGCGAAAAGCGAAAGCGAGTGGAGTTTAGGCGTAACGTAACGTATCATGACCGGTAGCTCTGGCCGACACACTAAACCAACTGTGACAAGGATTTGTTGCGTCACGTGCCAGCCATTTGGCGCGCTTTCACGTAGCACGGTCGCTACGTTATATTATAAGCTTAGTCGGGCGCCTACAGCCATACTTCGCTCGGCTAATGAACGAATGAAGCCAGTGGCGGATCCAGAAATTTGGAATAAGTGGGGCGGAAGGAGAGGCTGTAGAGTGTGGGGAAAATTTTTATTTTTTTGTGCAAAAATAGTCCATTTTCGTGCAAAATTTTCGCCTGTTTTAAGATGCATCCGGTCAATAGGGGGGGGGCGGTTCCCCTTCTGCCCCCCGCCCTTGAATCTGCCACTGACTGAAGCAGGCATACTAATGGTGCTGCTGCTGCTGCCTCCGGCGACGTCTACGTCGTGGCTTATAAAAGTGTGCGCGGCGCAAGAAGTTGAAATTTTCCGACAGAAGAAATTTTGAGTGCCCACAATCTTAATTTTGCTCATAAATGTTCTCAAAAGAGAGACTTTCAGTCTCAAATTTCGTATTTTTTGGAAGAAAATTTTTCGAGAGGTAAAATTTAGGCGGAGGCAATAACCCCATACGCGCCCTGCCACGCCACTGGTTGCTGCTGCTGCTGGTGCGGCTGTAAGAAAGCATCTCAAGCAGAACGGGAAAAGGACTAATGGCTGTGTCGTTCCTGGGCGCCTTCCAGCACGTCGCCAACAATTTCAGTCGACCGAGCAAGACAAGACAGAGACAGAGAGAGGAGGGGGGAGAAAGAGACAGAGAAGAGAAAAAGAGCACGACAGGATAGCAGCGAGCACGCGCTGGAGTGTACTGAACAGTGGCGGATAAAAGCTTAGTTTACCGCACCAATAAAACAGAAATTATTTCATGATCTATTATACTTTGTCCTCCTGTCACTCAGCACAATGACCTGAGTGTAATAGCCGTCCATAATCCTACTGCAGTCAAATGTAACGGTTGAAACGCCTCTCGCGTCTGTTTATCATACGCACATGTACGTTTCAGGCAAAACACGCTGTCGATCACAGTCATGAAATAAGTATACGTTTGATCACGGTCTGCAGATTATTATTTTTCGTTACACTCGCATAAAAACACTAGAGCGAGGTAAAACTAAAAATAAACGAAAATTCTGTTTAACGGTCACATTTTTAATTTGATACAATCTAAAAACAATTCGATATATCGCCAGCAACTGTCACAACATCGTCATTGTAAATCAGAAGCGCTATCAAAGCGCTAAACTGTTCTAGCTGAGTTAGGCTAAAATGAACACTGGTCTTAAACATCGATTTAAATGTGTTAAAAATACTAGTAGTTCCAATGTTAGTAAAGAGTGAAGATTTCGTTATGTTGGCTAAGTTGGCTTGCCTCGTTTTGACTCAGTTTTAGCGTCACCGTGTGACAAATGGACGGAGAATGGTCACTAGTCTAAAAAGATCAGCCAAAGGAAAAGATGCTATTTATTTCGACAGGTGTATTCGTAATTTTACGATTAACTCTAACTTCAGCCTATAGCCTTCGCTCAGTTAGCTGTTCGGACTAGTCCCCCTTCTGATCGCTGAACTGTTCCCGGACGTACAAACAGACGGACACCCGGGGCCACAGTGATACCAAGCGTCCAAGCTATGCTGACGACACGCAAAAAAATGTGCTTGAAAATGACGATTTGATGATATTTGCTGGGCGTAAGTAGCCTAGCTAAAACTGCGTGTCTGAATAATGAGGGCCTACCGATGAGGAGTCTAGAGCGTAGTCAGGCAGAACGGAGCTGATGGGTTGCAGCGTGTAGACTGGTGGAATAACGTTAGTGTTACGTTTGAACCACGTGTCCAGCAGCGCTAGCGACGCCTGCCGGTCAACGTCCGCAGCATCACCTTTTTCGTCTTCGCCTGCTCCTGGTGCGATGGGCAATAGTTAACTAAAAGTTGTTAACTAATAGTTAAATTAATCGGTTAAATCAATAGTTCAATGATTTAGTCAAAACGAAAGCTTATTTTTTACTTAGCAACTAAGTGGTTTAATTTATGAAAAATAGTTGTACAATTTTTGACTTTAAGATATTACGACGTAATGTTACTTACTTACTTCTCCAGCTCAAACAGTTGTGTTCAAACTGTTTAAATTTTTCTTAAATTTACATTGTACCTATAGCAAATATCAGCAGTATTTGACGGCCACAAGTGTTAATGTATTGTCGCGTTTGTTGACAAAGTTGTACCAATTTACCGCAAAATAGTTGCGAATTAGTTGGGAAAAGTTTAATTTAAAAATACTGCTGTAATTAATTCTATTGCCGTATTTGTTGCTAAATAATACTTTAATTACATTTTAGTTGAAATTTGGTTATAGTTTATTTAATTAATTATTTCTAGTAAGTTGCTGACCGGCTACAGCATCAGCAGCAAACTCGGCTCGGATTGCGGAGAATTCTTCAGCGTCGATCGTAGGTGGGAACGGACGGTAGCCGTACTTCTGTCCCAGCAACGCCTGACAGTGACAGACAGACATTAGGAATGGATCATAGATTGAAAATTTATGACTTATCCGTTTTAGAATTCGTAAAAAAAATCACGACTTCAGCACCAAGTTATAAGAATTTGGCGCCATTTGGCGATAGCGGGTCCTGTATTATACCCCACCCTGTATACAAGGAGTTGCCAGCTATGGGGCACTGGGGCAGGTGCACCCTCGACTTCCAACCGTTTAATTTTTTTCGGGTCACTCTAGTGCCGCAAAAACTTTTGAATCCATTTAGTTATGATCTTTGATAGCTTTGTTAACTTTGTCACTGTTAATGCGTGACTTTCATTATATTTTTTGTGTCAATCTTAAACTATTTTTTTATTTGGTAATTTTCTTGCTCCTGTGTTATCAACTCATGACGACAACAATGCTTATACATAATCCCAAAAAAACAAAATCCCGGGATTATAAACTTCAAGCAATCCCAAATTGCAAAATTGAAATAATCACCCCTAGATACCATCATGCATTACAGTTCGTCTCCAGCATAAACTGCGAGTCTTTAAACGGCAGCGGCATGAAATTGCCGTTATTTCAAAATATTATTTTAAAGTTAATGCGCAATAAATCTCACGCTTTGAGTAAGCCTAATATGAAATATGGAACAGAACGCATCATTCGTAGGTCGCATCCTACCCAACTCAGTAACTTGCCTATACATCGTCAATTACGCCTGTCGCGTGGGCCGGAAGAGTTCAGCAGCGCAAGGGTTAATTTACGTACTGCGACGTTTAAGACGTTTAGCAGTGAATTGCTATTAAGCTGCTAATGAAGCTATAAACAAGTAATTTGAGCAAAGCTTATGAGACACGCGCCAGCCTTAGCAGTTCCTGTACGCAGATTGTCTTAGTCTATCTCCAGCTATTTTGGCGCAATACACTCTTAAAATGTGCGCAGCAGCCAAAAATTGCAAAAAAAGCCACTAAAACCCCGTATTTTAAACGTTCAAAGTCATTCAAGGTCATCGATATTGGCATTGCAAAAAAGCTCGTCATTAGTGCTTGTTATGATAAGCAACATGTCTGTACACATCTGCAACAGTTTTCACGCTAGATGAGCCAATAGCGGTAAAATAACAATTTTAGGGCGTACAACTATTTTACGCCCGCGTGCGCACTGCGCAGGTCTCTTTGAACCTATGAAATCGGGACTTGGACTGCTAAAATCAAAGTTTACTGCTGAAAATTTTATATGCAGGTTGTCTTAGTCTATCGCCATCCATTTCTGCGCAATTCACTTTTAAAATGTGTGTCGCAGCCCAAAATAACCAAAAATTCACTTCACCCCTTTATTTTGAAAACTTAAGGTCGCTTAAGGTCATCGATGTTGTTAGTCCTAAAAAGCTCGTCACCAGTGCTTGTTGTTATAAGCAGCATGTCTGTGCCCATCTGCAACCGTTTATACGAAACAGAAGCCAATACCGGTAAAATGATAACTTATTAGAAGGTACCTCATTTTCACGTCCTCGTTCGAGGGCACCCCCTAACCGAAAAACAAGAAATTTTATCGTAGAAAAGTAGAGTCCTTGGGCAGCCAACAGTAAAAATTTCATGATTTTAGCTTGCGTCGTTTTGGCACAATACAGCAGTGTGACGGACGGACAGACGGACACCTCAACGATGGCTAAGACGCGCGAAGCATTACATGCTGTCGCGCGTAATAAACGGTAAAATTACACTTTCCACTCCACGGCCGTTTATTACAAATCAAATGAATTAATGTACGACTTGCGTTATTATTTTTTAGCTGACAAATCAGAGGTCAAGGTCGTTGGACGTCAAATCACTCTAGAAAATAAAGCAAATGTTGTGTAAACGTTAACTTACGGAAAATTACAGCAGGTGACCGCATAGGCCTATATGTCGGCACAAAACATTGCGATACATTTTTGTTTTATTGGTGTTTTTATAGCTTATGTCACACATTTAGCACTGTGTATAAGTATGCATTTTGTTTTCCGGTTTTTGCGCTCAAAGCTGCTGTTAAAAATACACTAATAATAATCAATAAGTAAGATATTCGCCAATTAAACAAACTGTTTTTTACACGTTGAAAGTTATGCAGAAACCACCACGTTAGTAACGTAACGTCAGGTAAGGTGTGCCGTGCTCCTCCGGGGCGTAGGTGAAGTGCTCATCTCCCTTTCAGTGGCCGTTGAGCCCGTAGATGGATAAACCACCGAGTCTGTGACGCATGGCCAGTGCGACGCCAACGTTAGTAACGTGGTAAAAGAGAAAAACACCAAACAGCACTCACTACGAAGTTGGGTCCTATGGACTTGGTTCGACATTTGTCGATCTCTCGCAGACAGAATTCAATGATGGTGTGGTCGTTCCGTGACTGTTCACGTATTCCCCATCTCAGGTCCATCATCTGCATCAGTTGTGCACAGGCAGCTGCTATACGTGAAATTTGTGTAAAAAAACTGTTCAGTTTATATACGGTGCAAAGGTGACATCGTAATTGTAGATATAAAACAGCACAAATCACAATTGAAAAATTCAAACTTTTCCACTACACAGTCAGCAAAGTTCTTCTGACATTGTGTAATGGTGATGTTTGAATTATTAAATTTTGATTCTTGACATAAGCCAAGTTATAGCCCATTTTGTCATAAATTTCGTTGCCATGGCAACGAAGGTCGGTTCGGAAAAATCGGTTGGCAGCATTCGATGGCCCATCCCCGAAAACCCCCCTATAGATGCAAACATATTGCAAATATCTCACATAAGCCGAGTCATTGGCTGGTGGGGTAGCATAGTGGTTAGAACGTCGGTTATGGCCGGCTAACTTTCTCTATCCTGCGCTAGACTGATGGATGGCCGTTTGACCACTTTGTGGGTAAAGCGTCCGCTATCAGTCAACCAACAAAGCCAACTCAGCCTGCCATTCCTCCGGGGTCGGTTAAATGAGCAGTAACTCATTTACATGGGTTACGGAAGGTGGGGACCTTAGTACAGCTGACCGGGTCTGCCTGGCCGGTTGGTGCGCCAGCCTGTGTTTGCAGGCTGCACACGGTGGCTGTGCGGCCGGCGGCTCTGGTTAGTGACGAAAGCGCATTAGAGGCGTGTTTGCGAGGATGCGCTACACAAATTGACGACCTTTACCTTGATATTTACCTTTCATAGCCAATTTTGTCCCAAATTTCGTTGCCATGGCAACGGGGGTCAATCAGGGGTAAATATAAATGTCATCGTTAATTAGGTCGATCCCAAAAAGCATACCCTAGAACCAAAAATTACGACTTTATCTTATACATAGCCAAAGTTATGACGGTTTAAAGAATTGTTTCATTTTCCCCACAAGTGCCATTGTATTTTTTTCATATTTTTCTGTGAAAAATAAGTTAAAATATTACATTTAAATTTTGTAAGTTCCAAAAAGCACTTCCTTGCTCGAAACCGCGTCATATGAGCCACAGTGCGTTAAAATCGGCTCAGTCGTTTTAGCTGTAGGCGACGGCAAGAAAAAAAGGAAAGGGAAGGAAAGGAAAATATACGCGTACTATTTACACAGCATGGAACAGTTTTATTCGCTATAACTATCGCAAAACTTAATTAAGTCGTAGCCTATAACTTCAATTGAACATGCAAGTATAACAAATGTTATTCAGATGCCTGTCTTTGGTCTTGGCTTAGTGGTGATTGGAACAAGCTATATGTGCCTCAGATTCGGCCACTGGCTGACATTGTGCACTTTAAATATGCACGTACTTACTAACTTACTTACTTACTTATGTAGTCTACGTTTTGATCTTGGAATATATTAATGAAAAGTGTTGCTAGTGTAAAAATTTCAGACAAACTTAATTAATCCGCAACATCTAACTCAACGTAAAATATTTGCTTTATGATCTTACATTTGCTGCTTAGACCGTGGTTAGGGGTTACGGGCAAAGTAAAGCTTTTTGAGTTAGAAGACCGTACGAGAGACAGACAGACAGACGGACGGACGGGCACGACGCGAAATGCGGCGTATCATAGGACGGCCGCCTGTCAATATCAATGACAATAGTTCAGTGACATTTAGTTACGGCCATCGACGTTCACTGTTGCTAAACTTATAGTCAGGTTGCCAATATGCGCACAGAAAATTGGCAAGTAAGCCTCAGCATTATACGCCTAGCTACTGAGCGCTTACAAATTCTGAGTAACATGTTGCTAATGAATGACCGCCGGCAATGTTGAGACTCGTTGTAATGAGGCTACCCGAAGCACGAAACATTTTTAAAAACATCCTTACTACCCCACCTTTGCTGTGCTGCCATGCAGTCGCTTCTGTCATACGGTTATGAAATCAGCCACAAACCAACGTAAAGTTTTTTTATGTTTCAGTAGCATGTCAGATCTGTAATAAATTCCTTTGTTTGTTGTAGATTTACTGCTAAACGTGTCGGCAAATAATCGAGCAAATCAGTTAACAGTAATTATGAAAAAGTTACAAAACATAGCGGCTTGCTTGTTGCATGGCCCGCTATACTTAGTTAGGGTAGCGGTTGGTTAAACACGAAAAGTGCACAAAGGTGTTAATTGATTTCGCATACGAAAACGGTAAACTAAATTCGTGCGAAAACGTCGGTGTTTGAACCTGAAACTCGAGTCGGTATTCTTTGCGACAGAATTCCTTGAGTTGTGGGTAGACGTGCTGCATCAACGCGTTTCGCTCCGGAGTCATGTCTACGCACACAACGCACGCTGTTCACTGACACAAAATACTGTAATGCTCATATGTTGTGGCGTTTATCCATTAAGCTAATGGAGCAAGTTCCCCCGTCCTTCTCCCCTTTTCAACTTTTTCTTTCTTCTCAATTTTTTTTTATTTTTTCCGTTTTCAATTTTTCCTAAAAGCAGTATCCTGCAGTGCTGTAAATTTTAAATTCCATTACGCCGCCTCTCACCGAAACTTCTCCGCCGGGAAAGTCGCAGACACAAATCGTGAAAGTCGCGGGCATAAACCATGTCGACATGTCGAGATGTTTGCGACAAACTCCGTGACATAGATGTAAACACGTATTTTAATGTTTTTTTATTTCCTTAATGTAATTTTTCTTAATCTTTTTATTTTAAAAATGTTAATTTAAAATTTAAAAATTTTGCGAAGAACGTCGAGAAGCTTTTACAGAGCCACTGAAACGAACTAATAGGTCATAGTGGTGGTAGTTTACTTACTTAGTTTAGTGATATTTGGTTTATGACCACACGTTAAATCAAAATTTAAATAGAATTGTATCTCTTTTTTCTATTTGAAGCTATACTGCACTTACAGCATAAGGTTTTAGGCAAAAAGTTAAACAAATTAGGGCTAACGTTTTTTATCAACGTTTTTAACTTTTTTATCTGTCACGTTTTTTTTTATTTCTGTCACGTTTTGTACGTTTTTTAACGTTTTTTTCTTCTGGAACGTTTCTTACATCTTTGGTTCGCGACAAGTCCGCGACAATCCCGTTTGTGTCGCTCTAATAAAATTTAGTCCGTAACAATGCACGGGGAAATTCGGCAACGGCGACAAAGTCCGGGCAAAGGCTCAGCCGCCAATGGCGTCGTCGTATAGGGGCAAAAGACAATGGCTTACTCCCACTAACTAGAATTTAGCTTGTCAAAAACTGTCTACCAAAATTTATACAAAATTTGTAGCTGTATATCCCCCAGTGGCAAAAGTTTAAGGATAAAATTGAAATTTAAAGTAACCACATTTCCGCTTTTAAAAATTGCAACTTTCTGCCCTGATGTTTCTAATTGGCTACACCAAGCTGCCAGCCGCCGTCGATTTTTGGACACTTTGGGTCTAAAATGCATTTGCTAGAAAACTGACACAAAACCCTTAATTTCCCTTATTTTTATGATTAAGTAAGCCTATTGGGAGGTACAAACGGCAACCGCGACAAAGTCCGGAGCAAAGGCCCAGCCGCCAATGGCGTCGTCGTATAGAGGCAAAAGACTCACTCCCACTCCCATTAACTAGAATTTAGTATTGTAATTTAGTACTGTTCATATGCTCAGTACTTCATTGGGGGTCAAAATCCTTATTTTGGGAATTTAAAGGCAAAATTAAAAATTTGCGCATCCACAATTTGCAGCTGCTTGTCGGGAAAATAGCAACTGCCTGCTCTTTTTAACCCATGCATGACGCCCCTGACCACCGCTAGGCCGTGTACGAAGGCATGCTATTTTAGGCCTCAGCATTGCATGTTCCGTGCGGTCGAAAACAGACCGAGAAATATTTCTGTTTGTTGCTATTTGTGTCGTTTCTTTGTGCCGCGATGATATTTGCAGACAAATAAATGCAGCGTTGACAGAAAGTCTCTGTCTGCAGCCGTCCAGCAGCCGTCCGGCGTTTGTTCTGTTCTGCATGCTGATTTAATTAAGACATTTGCAAACAAAATGTCAAAATGCTGGCCTACTGGCCTTGTTCGCACTTGTCTCAGTCAACGTCAAGCAATCAGCACAGAGAAATATCCGTTTCTACAGTGAAATGTGTCTAAAATATTTCTGTCAACACAGTCTTCATTTTACTGTAATTATGGGCCGGATAGGCTTGGGTTTTATTTCCTATTTTTAGGCAGAATTGCTTAGCGGAATCGCTCAAGCGGCATCGCCTATAGCTACACATTTGTCCGTAGCGTCACACGTGTCGTCTGTCGCACTCGTGCTCTCTGCTTAACCGTTCTACTCGTGGGGTCCAACAAAACATTGTGTTAGTGGGGGTCCCTGACTTTACAGCAGAAGGAAGATTTGAAGGTCAAACCCACACCCAAAAAATACACCTACAAATTGTTGTTGCCACCTGGCGAATGCAATCGAGAAACGGTTTCGCCTTGTCGCAAATTAACTTAAATTTGTTTTGATCGGATCGGGCTGGGTTTATTGGCTGGTGGGTCGATTGGGTTCGGATCGAGTAAAACTGACCCCAACATTATAATTATTACGCATTGATTATAATGCATTCGCGAACTGTTGAAGTGGGACAATACAAACATTATAGCAGTCGATTACTGACAGATTTCAATTTTATCTCGTAATAAATGCTACATTGTCTGGCAACTTAAGTTTTGCTGAATGAAAAGCCAACATGGTGGTTTTTGTTTACGTGACTTTTGTCCAGAGGCGTCTATCCCCCTCAGTGACAAAAAGCAGCCTTCTCAAGTCGCACCAACTGCTTCCATTCTCCCCTTTTTCTCTCTTTTTTCTTTTTCCCTATTTTTTCTTACTTTCTTTATTTCTTCAAAGTACGAAAATATTGTTGCAGCCACATCCCTGGCAATGTTTAAAGCTCGATTAAACGATTTTGACTTGGCTCGGTTTACAGTTGTGTTTTAACTTTGTTTTATTGTGTTGTCTTATTTGTATGCTTTTCTTTTTTTCTTATTTGGAGTTCATGTAAGAGGCTCTTGTAGCCCTTTGTGCCCTTGTTCAAGCTCTTTCATTATTCATTTTGTCAATGCCTTTGTATTTGCTTGACTAAATAAATGATTTGATTTGATTTGATACTTCGAATTTTTTTCCTTGCGTTCACCATTCCTTTCCTTCTCCCAAATCCGGCTAGCAGGTTTGAGAAGCACTGCAAGTTTTTCGAGCGGGGTCCAGGGTGGAGCAACGACCGCAAACACATTTTTGCGCATTTTGGGCTCTCAAAACGCATCTCTTGCCAACATTTTAGTCTTTTGTGTTCAGTGCAAATGCAGCGCAATTTGCCCCAGTTAAAACTCCGTTCAATTCTTTTTTCCAGGAAGCTAGATCTTGCTTTTTCCTGTCAATGGAGTAGACAGCGACGACAGTCACACACACTAATGAACGCACGCAAACCAATGACCAATATTATCACTGTCAGTGACTAACTACGCCGAGCTGCCGCATCGATGGACGAATTACCTGAGAAAGTGGAGCTGAGAAACACGCAGACGGAGCGTGGCATTGCCGGTGGAAGTCGGTCCAGTCTACCGCTTACGATTGATTCAACGTTCTCCCGACCGTCATCATCATCACCGTGGCCCCAGTGTGACGACGTCATACCAACACTGTGCACTGTAGAACTAGTAGCCGTATTAAATTAATCTCTCGCTATTAACCTGCTGTGTTTATACAATCATGCATATACAGACGCTTTTGTGCATTTCACGTACTGTCGAGCGAGGTTCCTATTTCTGCCGTTACTTCGCGGGACACGAGCAATCAAAGGGAAATCTCTCAACAGCAGCAACTGCTGTTACTCCACGTTAAATGACTTCTCCAGTGATGCTAAGTTCAGCTCGTTAACCACTTTGTCAACGTTCCCTGGTTCGACTATACACCGGCAACTCAAGGTTTGTCGTATACTCGAAAACACGAAAGCATGTTTGTTTCGGCGCAAAAATTCCAACAAGGTGGCCGTCTTTAACTATCCTGTCGCTGACGACAGAATTTACTGGCAGTCGAACTCCGTTTGGTTCTGCTCGGGTTTACGGCGGAGCACAGGCTCTACAGGTATTCGCAGCTCCGTTCAACTGCTGTTGCGAGCACCTTACCACACGACTCCGAACTCATCGCAGTAGGTCTATATCGTTGAGACGATCGTCACGTAAAATCTCGACACGATCGCGCTATTTCAGGTTTCGCTGAAAGATTACGTATAGTCCGTCAACCGGCGTGAGTCATCTTGCAAATTAGGCAAATTACCGTCCCTAAGAAAGACAATCGCGCGTTTTAAATTACTAATTAGTCATTATGTCAAATACACGGTTGCAGGAAAATAACTGCAAAAGTCGTATACATATACAGCATGGCTTTATCTCGTCACACTGCGCCTAAATGTGCGCCTCTGTTTATGAAACTATGCTATATGCTAAAGAGACAGTTCCGTTAAGCGATCGCTCTGAACCGGAGCTAGATATAGACAGACCACGCGTAGGCTACCCATACATAAACTGTCGCAGTGAGCGTACTGTTGGCTTCTGTTCACGTGACAATGTAACTTGGTGATGCCGGTGGCGGCTTACAATATATATATGTGCAGAAGAGACAGTGACTTCACATTATGTTTAGTATGGAAAACAAAACGCAATCGAGCAGGAAAGAACCAGATTTTATTACGAAGCTGACAGCATAAATTTCGTGGTCTTAGCTGGCGTCGTTTTGGTAGGAACGGACTGACGCACGATAGGACACGGCACCCGTAGCCTATATGTTGACGTATAAAAAAACAACATATTTGGGCAGTATGAATAAGGGTAACTGAGTGCAAACACAGGCGCCTCATCAATTACGCACAAGCTCATCTCCCTGAAAATGCATGGTCATTAACGTAACTTTTGATACGACACTAATTAATGTAATGCTGACGCTGATGATGATAACGACGATGTCTTACGAACAGTTACGATAGAACACGCAGCGTTTCGTGCTCGAAACGGTGAACAAATTGAACGTTTGCGAAGCTGCCAGCGCATACACATACATCCAGACATCCTGGCAGAAAGAAAAGGGGACAATTGCCGACCATAAATTTTTGGCTGTCGAAAAGTTATCGGCAATTCTTCTTTTTGTCAGAAAATTTTTGTCCAAAATGCAAAATCTGGGCTAAAAATTTGAGCTTCAGATAATTTAGTGGCAATATTAAAATTTTGAGCTTCCATCATTTTTTGTCGGATATTTCGGCATTGTGTCGAAAATTTATACTGTCTGCGGGAAATTGCATCTTTCTGCCCCGCCTGCTTTTTAACCCACGACGCCGCTGCAGACATCTGAGTTGAAACATGGTCCAGAAACCATTTGCTGTAGAAACGGCCGGTCCGTGACAGAGCCAGTGCAGTTAGAAAAGTTTGCATGGTGGTCGTCCATTTAGACGATTGATTGCCATCCCGTCTAGCACCGTCTTTAACCGGCAGGGCGGCCAGCCAAGCGATTGTTCAGTGCCTGGAAGCAACTCGGTCACTATGGCTGGTGGGTTTGGAATGCTGACTGGGCAGCTGTTTCCCGGACCGAGTGCCCCCTCCCCTATCAACTGCCAACCTCATACATTTGCAATCCCCTAAGTCGAACACCGTCTGGTTAATAGTCGCTTTCCATTTTCTGGAATGCATACCGTTGCTTAGATGCATAAAGACGTTTACATTATAGTCAAAAACAGTATTAAACGATGATCGGGATAAATACATGTACTCCACTCCCCCGGTCAATTGTCCTCGTTATACTTGCAACTCCGGCCGAACGCCCTAAAGCTTTCCGGTTAAAAACCGCGGTTGATATTTTAAGGAAGCGCACAATCGCTCAGGTGTGACAATGTTCAAATTAGCAAGCAAGTAACTAAATAAGTAAATCTTTTATTGCTCAAAATAAATTAAACGTAAATGCAAAAATACAACAGACAAACATAAAAAAACTGCAGTAACTTAAAAAGACGCCAGTTAATAAGAAAAACACTCAAAAAACTTATGAACACAGTTGGGGAGCTGCAACTGATGTCCACTGGGACGCAACGCTTGACTGGCGTTTTTCTCCTAAGGTATATGAAAACGAAAGAAATCGACAGAGAGGGGGTGTTACAAAAAGGAAGCAGATACCCTGACTTCGGAGGCTGGTAGGGTAGTGCCTAGCAGACACGCGAGAGACGTCGAGTTGCATTCGTCAGCGACGCCCGACAAACCTAGCGTTAAATCGCACCGCAGCCCGCAATTCTATTTGTCCGCTTTTATCTGGCAGCAGCGAACGCAGAATTAGCGATTGAATTCTTCCATTACTTTCGTTGCAGCATCACGCAGCTTGCCTGCCTGCAACGCCGTGTCGCGTGCTGAATCCACGTTTGATATATACGCATGCGCGGCACTAAGCTAGATGTAAGAAACCGACCCGGACTCGCTCGCTCGCTTCAGAAAGTCCTAAGAAAAAAGTAATGCGTACACTAAATACCTATATTATTACTATATTATACACTACTATTAAAAGCCTAACTAAATTTATTAGGCGAAATCACTTTATAGTCTTTACTGCAAGCGATTTTGCTTATAGCTACCCATTTCTCCGTAAGATGGTCAGTCGTCTATTTGTCCTCTGTCGTCTGTCACATTCGTGCACTGTGCTTAAACCGTTCGACAGGTACACTAACCTGTTTGGTCCAAGGACACGTCCGTGGTCACGCAGTGAGTGTAAACCTTAAAAAACGTCTGGTTGGGGATACGAAAACCCAGATTAGAGCAGCATCATAGATCATTTGGTTTCGATAGGGCTCGACTATTTTTACGCGCGAAAGCAGCTACTGCTTTCAGCGCGTCTTAGCACTGAATGGCCTATTTTGTGCTGATGTGCCGTTAAGAAACTACTCACTTACTACTCACTCACTCTTAGCCATCGCAATTCTGTCTGTCCATCACACGGATGGATCAGTCAAAAACGGTGCAAGCTAAAATCACCAACTCTTCACCGTCGGCTTCCTGGAAGACTCTAGTTTCAGGAACCGTAAAGCTTTTCTATAAATTCAAGGGGGGTCACCCCGAACGAGGTTGCTAAATGAGAGGGGGTGGGCAAAATTTGCGATTTTTGGCCAATAAGTCGCTGTATCTCAGTAACGGTACGAAATACAGCCTAGGTTACTATTAATCACTAATAGGAAGTCGTACACTGGCTCTCGATTGGCGCCGAATTCAATGACCTTGAATGACCCCGAACGCCAAAATAGGGGGTTTTATGAATTTTTTTGGCGATTTTGGGCTGCGACACAAGTCTATATCATTCACAAGGTGGCGCCTCGCTACTATCGTTATGCGATCCAGATAGAGAATTTGGTATTTGTATATTAACTTAGCGTGAACATCCCAATTTTCAGCTAAACTACTGAACCGGAACTGCTATAGGCTTTCGCGCGTCTCGTGAGCATTAGCTCAAATTTCTTGTTTACTCAAATTAGATCCACTGTGAATGATTCGTTACGACGCGTATATACCGCCGTGGATGTACTTCTCTGTGGCTTTCGGTTCGCTCTGCGTGTCACAAAATAGCAGCGACTGCAGCAGCAGCAGCAGCAGCAGCAGCTGGGTGCTGCCCGCACAGTCGGATGTTTGCATTGCCGGTGTCGGCCGGCGTGACTAATTTTCCACATATTGTCCGAGTGATCACGCACCGCGCTCGCCCATACCGGAAGTTCGCGAGAAACCGGAAGTGGACAGGTCACGTAGGTCGAGTCAGCGGGGGCATATGCGACTGCACAAGCTGCCCGATGCTGAGCTGCAAATTGCGTTTCGGTATAGTTGCGCAGAGGATCGCTCGCGAGAAGCCGCACAATCTGCCAGTCATACACCGTTGGGATTGTGCGACACTGTATACATTTATGGACTAGACATTTATTAAATAGGAAAAACAGCGTCGAATAACGTGATTAATGATAGCAAAGAGGCCGTACCACGAGGGGAATTAGGTGGGTTGCTCATTGTCCAGACGTCGGTCTTCGAGATCGTAGGTGGATACATACATCTGAGTCCGTGACGCATGGCCAGTGCGACGCCAGACCTACGGTTATCTTTCCAGCCGCAGAGCGTCACCCCTTTTTAGCAAGTACCAATACTGCTTGGTAAACAGAGGCACATGTGCGTGAACAACTTGCTCATGGTTGTTACCTGGCAGTGCACCATGTGAGAGTCGAACCAGCGACCTTGCGATCACTAGTCAAACACGCTACCGTTACATCATCAAGCACAGTAACCAGTGAAGCCGAAACTTTACTCCATTTACTTCGATTGGTTCTGGATTTATTGTACAACATTGCTGTACAACACGCGCTATACCGTCACATGTTCGCACAACGCGAACTAATGCAGTCTATTTTATTCTATGCTCACTACATCTAATATAGAACTTAGGCCTTTCCCGAGTATATGGAGTACCCTCAAATGACAGCAGACTATGACAACGATGATATGACATGATACCGTCATCCTATAAGAGGAATGAATATGATTCGACGCTGGACGATTGTGAATGATCCATGAATGAAGCGATTGCAGCGGCGGCTTGACCAGCCTATCGGTCGTGATGAAGAGCCCACGCACTCTCACCTCTCACTCGTCATGTACGCAAATCGTCACACACCGTGCAGTGAGGCACAGAGATCGACACAATCGGTCGTCGTGATGAAGAGCGAGCATGTAATCAGTTTACGAAGGCTCGGATTCGTCGTCTCATTGACACAGCGTCAGATCGAAGGACCGGTCGAGATGATGATGATGCCACTGGCGCAGGCTCAGCACATCGGCGACATTATTGGCTCGACAAGCTTCATTTTCCCAGTCCAAATAATAGCGAATCTCGGTAATGTCATGAAATGCGTGCATTCGTGCTGCTCGTTGTGGGCGGGGCTTCGGTCACTGAAAGGCAGTGTCAATGTTCTAGTCTCGTTGGGTGTGTTCGCTTTCTGCTAGACTTATACGCTGAAGTAATAGTCCCAATTTGTGACGAAACAAGTAAAACCTTCGACCAAGGTTAAATACTCTCCGCGGGTATCATGCAGACAAAAACGCACAAAACCGATGTGATCTTGACCTTTGACCTATGGCCTTAAAATTCAATAGAGTTCTATGACATTGTCGAGGTCGTGGACAATTTATCGACATGTCAGTTTTGGTTGTTTAGCTCGACCCACTGACATAGGCCTACCACATCCACCAATCGCCGTCGAAAACCCTCATCACGCGACAATCCGTGAAAAAAAGCCAACGCTACCGGACGTAATCGCCAATCTTCGGCCATGTAGCGACCGCATTGTAGTCCGTGGAAATGGATTCTACGACTGCGTATTGTCCTCGCCTCGTGTCCGTCCCACGCATGCAAGTTGCTATTGCTCTGTCTCGCCGTCGACTTTACAACTCAGTCATCTGCTCGCCGATCGTATTACAAAAATAGTAATAGAATAGTAAAGTTAACGAAGTAACGTAAACAAAGATAGCTGAATAATAATGCAGTAATACATAATCTTGTAGGCAAAGTAAGACTTTACGCAAGCAGGCTTGCTGATTATCGGGAAACCATGCCGGTCTGTAAATGCTCTATTTTTAGCACGTGTGCTACTCGAGAAAATGTTTTGTGACGTCAGCGTTTCACCTGTAACCACGGCCTCCTGAGTCCGTTGGAACGTGAATGAGTGTGTCTAGTGAGTATAAGCAGTGACGAAGGAAGGGCGAAGGGAGCGTCAAGTGGCGGGGTGCTGGTTGGTCGAGAGCACTAGGTCGTCGCTGATAAGTCGTTGCTCTCAGAACCCAGTTCGCCGGCTTCCGTCCTTCGTTACTTACGTCTCGGTCGCCCCGGCAACGGCACGCACCGATGCCGGTGTCGGCACATCATGCCACCAGCTGTATGACGTCTTGGGTGGCATTACGTGCACAATCACCTTGGGTGGTGAGTCTTTTGTACTAGAAGTTGACATTAATCGAACCCCGACGAGAACAGACCCAAAATTTAGAGACCAGCGTTTAAGTTGCTGCAGTAACATTAAACATTTCTATATGGTTGAATCCGTGCTAACCTGTCATAAGTAGGCTTGCGCGTAATTACTAACTGACAGCAGCTATGTTGGTGTTTATAAAAGCATCCATGCTGCTCTGCGCCAACTGACGCCATCGGCGGTGCTCCTCCGCAACTCTCCTTCTAACCAAGACAGCGGCGTCGTCGGCGGGGAAGAAAATTGCAATTTTCCAACATGCACTGCAAATTTCGGACAAAAAATTTGCGTGCGCACAAAATGTCGATTTTGTTTCTAAATTTCTTCAAATTTAGGATTTCTTAGCGCCACATTTTGCATTTTTGAACGACAATTTTGCGACAAAAAGATTTTCCCATTATCTTTCGCCAGGCAGAAATTTCGAAAGGGGCAACCCACCCTCCCCTGCCACCACTCGGCCACGACGCCACGCGGCTACTGACCCAAAATGTCCGAACGTAAGGGACGACAGAAACCGCCCAAGTTCCTGAGCGGCATGTTACGGCCGGTGCCCCATTATAGAATGCCCCCCAAAAAAGCTTTCCCGGCCGACAATTTACTGGCAAAAATCCGCCCCGCCCGGCGGCCGCCCGGGAGGGACGGATTTTTACCGGTAAATTGTCGGCCGGGGGAACTTTTTGGAGAGGGGGCGATCCTATAATAGGGAAACTTTTATAAGGCAGAGATATTTTAATAAGAGAGAGGCATATCATTTCCGTGATTATCTCTTCCCGGGAGGATTTTTCACGGGGGAGACATTTTAATGTGACACCGGCACCGCTGTTGCTGCCTCTGCTGCTGCTGCTGGCCGTGATGCAATTACATGCGACCAGATTGCGCGTGGCGCCGACGACTCGGCTCTCAGAGCAAGCACAGGTATGATAGCGCCCACCCGGGCCAGCGTGCCTGTCTGCCTGTCGCCGTGACCGCTGCCGATAATTCTATTTCAGTCGTTGAGTGCTGCAGCAGCAGCAGCAGCAGCAGCAGACGCAGAACGCGACGCACGAAACGTACGGTAGTAGCATAGTAGCGAGGTCGGAGATACGCACGCGAGTCCGTGCGAATATTTACACGTACAGTCAAGCGTAGGTATACCGGCAGATTAGATAGGCTCCTAAAGTCACCAAAGACCGTATACGCTATTTGAACGGCCCTCAGCTGGCACTGGCACAGTTTTCACAATTTTCGGCTGCAGTCGTGCGTCATAAAGCAAACGACGGTGTAGTCTAGTTTATGCGATCTGAGCGTGGTTTGAGTAAGATACCTGCACTGTCTGGAGTGGTGTAAGTTCATACTGCGTCTCGCTTATCCACTCCAGCAGTGCGATATCTAGGACAAACTACTATGAGATCGCGCATGTGGCATACAAGGTGTTTCATAAAAAAGACTCCTTTTTGTTTTTTTCATAATTCACTCAAATAATGATCAATTTACACAAAATTTGTACCAGTTGTAGTCGAAGAAATACTAATTCAAAATGTTGCAACAAAATATGGCAGAAGGGTCCTTTTATAAAACACCGTGTAGTCTTCGGGTTAGGGTTAGCCCCTAACTTTTTCACTAGCCCTATCCTAACATACAACATACAACGCATACAACGCATACGGTGTTTTTTGAGTTCAATACGCTAAACTACACGGCAGATTTACTGAAGCCAATTCGGCGAATGTGACTGTGAATATTAATATCACTGCATAATAAGCCTGACTTCAATATCTCTTCGCGTGCGTCATCTCTTTAGAGCCTAGATACTACTGGAATTTTTCCCGCTGCTACTGCTGCTGCTGCTGCTGAGTCTGCGATTCTGCGACGATATCCTTCAGTCTCGCTGGCGGGAAAGGTCGAAGCCAGTACGCATGCGTGATCGGTCACGTGGTCAAATCACGTCATCAGCGACAAACGTAGGCCTACGTCATCGGTCGAACACAAAAGGTGAGACGAGCAATAATATGCTGCATATACAGTTGAAAGTTAAAAGGTGTGTATACTATAGTTTTTCATGAAATACTCACGTCGCTACGGAATCTCACTTGCCATATATGATAACACACCTCGCCTTATCTCCCCAAAGCGATTTCTCTATCGCGGATGGATGTAAAGTTGAGTTGGCCGTGGTCGTTGATTATAGGCCTACACCAGGCTATAGAGGCTTTGCCTGTCCAGAGAGAGTCACCCATCGTAGAACAGCAACCACTTGATAGCGACCCGATCGGAAGTCGAATCCATGACCATTTGACGTAAGTCCAGCGTTTTAACCGGTACATCACCAAGGCTTCATAGACTAGAATAACTGGTTCTTCAGCTGACGTACTAAAAGCCAGTTGTTGCAGTTTAGTTTCGCTGTGTAAATATAACCTAACAGCAAAACCAACACGCAACAGCAACACGATTCTAGGCATATACGGTCAACTCATTCAGACATTTTTAATCATGTATAGTCCGCACATAATTAACTTAGACCCGCCTAATTTTTAGTATACACTTTGTCTCCTTTCATCCCTCCTTTCATTCTCCTCGTGGTCTTCTGTTGTTTTCTTGTCTTTTCCATCAACGCGGGGATGGAGATAAAATGTGCGGTATAGCCG